>Ga0255760_10003801_pt1 | contig 13464 bp, 7 predicted proteins | sample 071ome_25_FD_179960 | JGI IMG/M metagenome (GOLD analysis project Ga0255760, IMG submission 179960) | Coastal salt marsh microbial communities from the Groves Creek Marsh, Skidaway Island, Georgia - 071410BT metaG (version 2) | ecosystem: Environmental > Aquatic > Marine > Intertidal zone > Salt... | reverse complement strand
TCGGGACCTTCAGGCCATCGAGTATGGACGGACATCCCTGAACCAAACGCCTGTCGATCTTGTCGCCATGGTCAGGGAAGAGATTGCGGCACAGGAGGCCACCGCGGGCCGGAAGATATCCATTGCATTTCGATCGCAATCCGAGCAGGTCATTGTCGAGGCCGACACGATGTTCTTGCCCGGTGTCTTCAGGAATCTCATCAAGAATGCCGTGGAGCATGTTCAGGCGCTGGACCCCTCCGAGCAGAAGCTGTCGGTGGCCCTCGGCGAAGTGGACGATGGCGTGGGTATTGTCGTAGCCAACGGTGGCCCACCAATACCCGAGGAGCTACTACCCCACTTCTTCGAGAAATTCAATTCGACGAAAAAGAGGTCCGGTGGAACGGGTCTGGGTACATCCTATGCCTACACGGTAGTCACGGCCCACGGGGGGCGCATGTCGGTCAGCAGTTCAGCCGAAGAAGGTACGAGGGTTCGCGTTTGGCTTCCCAAAACGGCGCCCGTGGCCGATCACTCGTCGGATCCCGCATAGCGCTCCCACCCTTGGGGAAGGGACCATGCTGAGGATGGTTCAAAGTGATCCCACAGGATACGTGATACCCCTCGGATCAGCTCATAACCGGCATTGTTGTTGGTCCAGCGTGTATCGGCCTGATCGGCTGTAATGACACAAAACAGGTAGGGCCCGGAAGGGGCGTGTACCAGAACGACTTCGGACTTCGACGCGCTGACAGCGCCGCTCTTGGAGGCTACCTCGACGTGGGGAGGCACCTCTGAGAGGGCTTCATCATCCCACCACGGCCGTTGCAACACGCGCAGCATTTCATGGCTTGCCGCGGGGCTCACAGCTCGTCCCTCATGAACCCATTCCATGAGGCGGGCCATTTCCCTTGGCGTTGTTTGTCCCCATCCGAAAACCTCCCAGTCACCGCGTCGGCCAGGCGTTCGGGAGTTTACGCGCGTTTGCTCAAATCCCTGACGCGCAAGCCACGCATTGATGGTAGTGCCCCCTCCGGCAAGTTCCTGGAGCCATAGACTGGCCGTATTGTCACTCTTGGAAATGGACAGGAATACCATTTCGGAGAGCAGGACGGTGGCGCTGTCCCTGAGCTCCCCCGTCAGATCGGCATCGGAATAAAAGAGGGAATCGACATAGGTCAGGGGTTGCTGGTAATCGAATTCACCAGCATCGATCCGATCGAAGAGAGCCACCATGATGGGCACCTTGATCATGCTGGCCGTCGGATAGAGCGTATCGGCATTGATACCTACCTCCTCTCCAGTAACGAGGTCCTTGATATAGACGCCAGCCCTCCCATCGAAGGCCTTCACGAGTGGGGATATCTCGGCCGTCAGTTCTGCAAGATCAGGCCGCTCGGGCGACTGGCAGCCGCTGGAATGAAGCGCGGCAAGCAGGAGGAATACAAGGGCGGCAAGGGTGCGCGTGCGCATGGCTACAACAGACTCAACTGGGGGTCTTCGGAGGGAGGCCGGGCTGAGCCAGCGGGATCAGGGCACAAAGACCACGATGCCTCGGCTCACATTCTGATCAGCCTGTAACACATAATAGTAATTTCCTGCAGGCAATCCGCTCGGTGGTATCCAATCGAGTCGGTGCGAACCCGCCACCACGGAGCGGTCCACAATGCGGGCAACGTGCCTCCCCAGGGAGTCATACACGTCCAGCCGGACGCGGGAAGGAGCAGGCAACGAAAACGGAAACGCAACACGATCGGAAAAGGGTTGCGGGTAGGTGGGAAGGACCTCGAATCGTTCGGGGATACGTTCATCGTCGGTGCGCAGGGCAGCGGCTGCATTGAGCGTAAGCCTCACATCGATCCGGCCACTGGCACCGAACACATCCGTGGCTTCGATGGTCAGGCGGGGACTCCCATCAAGCCCCAGCCGAGCAAAAAGGGAATCGTTGCGCAGGATAACTCGCTCAAAAGCATCCGATATCTCAACCAGCTCAAAGGAGAGGGGATCGTCTTCTGGATCGGAAATAAACGTCGGGAGATGGAGCGCCACTGAATCGCCGGGTAGATACTGCGGCAGGTTCTCAAGCGGATTTCTGATGGGGGCCGTGTTCGTACGGACAATCACGACCAGTGAGGTGTCAATGCGGCCTCCCCGACCGTCACTGGCTTGCAGGGCGACATAGGTTCGTCCTGTGGCTCGCGTCGAGATACGCAGCCCTTCCCGGGCATCCATACGCGCCTCGGCTACACCAGGATGTTCGTTGTAGAGCCAGAATCTCAGGGAATCCTGATCAGGCTCTTCAATCAGATCACTGATGGGCCAGGCGTGCTCCGTTTCAGGCAGCAGATACTGTGGGTTGGTTGGCCAGGAAACAAAGCGTGGCACACCGTTGGCCAGCACCTCCACGATGAGTAGTGTTTCAACAGAGAGTCCGTCGGGATCGGTGGCCGTCAACGCTATCGATGCGGTTCCGGCGTTTTCGGGCCATACGTAGAATCCGGATTCAAGGGTGTCGATGGAGACTATGATCGTATCTGAAACGGCAATGGAATACCTCAGAATGTCCTGATCGGGGTCTTCGAAAAAGGAGCGGTAACTGAAGTAGGTGCGCCCTTTGCCCGTTCCTGTGGTCCATTCCAGGGAGGTTTCATAGGCTACGGGCGATCGATTGACGTCTCGCGTCAGGAGCACCTGAGCTGCATTCCATGGGCCCACTCCCACAGGGTTCATGCCACGCACGCGCCAGTGATAGCGCACCCCGCGTACAAGCGGCCCCACGCGCACCCGGTTGTCCGTGGTTGTTACCGTCTCGATACCGGATTCAAATAGAGAATCGGATGATACCTGTACCTCGTAACGTGCCCAGGGCAGTGCGTCCCATGACAGGGTGATACTGTCCCCTTGCACACGCGTAGGCGACTCGAGTCGCGAACGGATCGTGCCTGGGCGGGGTATCCCCTGCAGCGTTCCCTTCTCTTCGTAAAGAAAGGCAGACACGAGCAGGGCACTGGTCAGGGTATCGGTCAGCGATCCCACCCCCACGGTGGAAACGACCACGTTGCCTGATCGCGCGGCCAGCACATGGCCATCAGCTACCAGAAGCGGTTCGGCTGCTGAGGATACCTTCAGCGTGCGCGGCGCGGGGCCCGAGTGGCTAAGGACAAGGCCCTCCAGAAGGCCCGCGCCGCGCACGGTATCGGTGCTGAGCGCCGGGCCCACCTCCATGCCCGCCCAGTCGCGGAGCCATGCTTCTGCTTCTTCCCCCTGAACCGGCAAACGGCTGAACAGGTGCAGTGAACCGCCTCTTTCGAGGTGCCGACGGGCCATGGCCACATCGTCACTTCGCTGCAATGCCCGCCCAAGGCGGGCCATCCAGATTCGCGGGAAGGTCTCGGCCTGGGTCTGCGGCAGGGGACCCCGCACGAAGCGCTCCCACCACGAGGGGTCTTCGCCGAAGCGATTGAGCAGACGCAGGTGCTCGTTTGTTTTCGACGTGCCCTCATCCTCGGCCAACAGGAGCATGGATCCACCGGCACGAAAGGACGCTGAGCTGTAGAAAGCAGGGACCAATTGGTCGGAGATATTCCCGGCGCCGTCTTCGCTCTCTATCCGTAGTTGGTATTCTGCGGATACGCGTGGGTAAAAGCGTGCGGAGTAGATGCCGTCGCCCTCCACAAAATCCAGATCCTCCGTCAGATCGCCCGAATCTCTCAAAGGCATGGAGGCCAGTACACGGGTTGTATCGAAGCGGTTTACGAGGTGGGCCCGCGCACGCCGGATGCCACTGCCGTCAACAAAAGCAGCCTTGATTTCCATATCGTTGCCGACGTCAGCGTAGGAGAGACCCTCTTTTCGCACGGAAATGAGGGCAAAAGGACCTGTCGTATCCCGGCCTGAAATGGTCACATCAAGCGTGTCGGCCAAAGCCAGGGCTCCAGTCTGCGACCCATGACGCACCTCGAATGGAATCCGGACGCGGCTTCCTTCCTCTGCGTCGCCATCAAACCAGAGGATGGGAATACGGAAGCGAAGCCGACCATCGGGATCCTGAACCAGTTTCTGAGCGGTGGAGAGAGCAGCCAGGGTATTGGCCTGCACACCCGACCAAGGGACGACCCGCGCGTCGTAGTCGGTGTCCAGAACCAGCGCACTTCCACTCAGATCCACCGCTGGATGGGGGGCGAAGAAAAGTTCGATGCCGACCAATCCACCGGCTGGGACGGAGGAGATGTCCTCGGCGTATCCCTGTTCACCAGATTGCAGCAGTCGTGACGATGTGAAGATGCGCACTCCTGTCAGTTGCGTGCGTGCTCGTGCCGGCAGATCAATACGACCAGCCTGTTCCGGCAGCTGGATCTCGACCGGCTCCATCTCGAAAAGACTCGGATCGGCGCGAAGGGTATATCGACCTGCTGGCACGTCGTCAATCAGGAATACGCCGTCCTCCCCCGTTCTCGAGCCGCGCTCAACGGGGCCGCTCAAACGCACGTTGATGCCGGAAACAGGCATGCCTCCCGTGCGAACGATACCCGAAACGTACGATGTGCTCGATGCGTCGGGTCGATCCACCGGCATGCCGACTACAAGGGAGAATCGCTGCTCCGAACCCACGAGGGTCTCTGGTGCCGCCACGCGTATCCGCAGCGTGCCCGCCCTCGCCTCGAAGGCTACCTGCTCGACATTATCCCGGACGTTGATCCCCTTGGTGGCCGGCATGGTCGGGTTGGCGGGGTCGAGACGCCACGGAAGATGGACCTGGCCTGATTGGGCGACCGATAGATCCAGGTCATGGACCAATGCCGTGGCAGGATCATCCAGGAGAGGTTCGACAACTGGTCCAGCCGGATCGGTCCAGACGAGTGTAGCGCTCATCGGTGAGGCTTCTGCCAATGCAACCTCGAATTCAGCCACCTCGCCTCCCCCCACTGCGCCCTCAAACACCCAAGCGGGATACGGCCGAACGGGTCCGGCGGCGCGATCCGCGTCGGCTGCTTGCTTCAGATGTTCTGCTGCCCGCTCGGCGTTGAGGTGACCCCATCCAAACCGGTAGTCAGGCCCAGGGTGCGTACCTGCCTCATCTGCACTGTGGATCAAGAGGGCCTTGATGGTCGAGGCCAGAGGCACGCTGCCGGGAAAGAGCTGCTCCCACAATTCCTGTATGAGGAGTACGGCGCCGGTCACGACCGGCGCCGCCTGGGAGGTTCCGCTTGAAGCACCATAGGCCGCATCACCGCCGGCTTTCGATGACATCAGGGCGGTACCGTTGGCCACCAGGTCAGGCTTTATGCGGCCATCATCGACAGGTCCCCATCCGGAAAACGAGGTCATGACGACATCGGCGGGTCCCTCGATTTCCCAGGGAGCATCGGCCGTGGCGCCAACGGTAATCACATTCTTGGCCACTCCGGCATCGCCGATCGTATCGTATCCCGTAGCCCCCCCGTCCGCATCCCGAACGGTCGTTTGCAGCTGCCAGCCGCCATCGAATACATAATGCGGGGCACCATCGGGTGGTCCTTGGGCTGCGCGCTCGTTTCCGGCCGACTTCACAATCACGAGATGGGCTGCCGCATCGGCAATCTCGTCCCAAATAGCAGCCGTCTGTCCATAGCGGCCGAAGGAGACATCTTCACGCTCGGATACCGAGGGAATTCCCATCCACCCCCAATACCCGTCCCCGAGGATATTGGGAGTCCACCCCAGTGGATCCCCATACGAGTGATTCGAGACGCGAATGCCCTCCAGAGCTACCTCGGCCATTTCAACCACGTCATTTGTCCAGTCATGGCTGCGAATCCGTGCCTGTGGGGCCATGCCCATGGCATCGCGCCACTGCCCCGATGCTGCAATGGTACCCGCAACATGGGTGGAGTGACTGGACTCGGTGGAAAACGCATCCCGGCGCTCGATCCTTCCACTCAACTCGACGTGTGTCAGACGGGGGTGCCCGTTGTCAAAAAGGGCTACCATCTGGTTGATGCCGCTCAGATTGAGGCCACTTCGTCCGTTTTCGTGGAGGGCATCGATTCCAGAGGATGCAGCAGCTTCCCTGTTGTGGGTAATGCGCATCACGGGTCTACCCTGCCTCAGGCCTACCCACTCTCGGGCCGCGATAAGGGAATCGGAATACAGCGGCGTCTTCGCAGCGTCCCCGGATGCCTTACTCAGGGCCCCCTGCTGCTGCTCGGTTTGCTCGCGCAGTCGCACAAGGATCCCGCGCAGCCGGTCCGTGTCCATATGCGCTCCCTTTTCGCGGATGCCTTGTCCGGAAGCTACCGATGGCCACACGCACAGCATCAGCAGGACGAGGATCCGAAAGGCCAGAACCCCCGGAGCGGGCGGTATGCTGCGGCTTCGCGTCATGACATGAAGGTAGGCACCGGACTGGGTTCGAGAAATCATTCCAGGCGTGTGCCCGGGCAAACATACCGGTGGCCGGCCACCCGGACATGCGCGATGCTCACGCCTGGGGCACCGCATGCTCGCGTTTGAGAATGACAAGCGTCATGTCATCCTCGAACATATCCGACTCGTGTCCGAGCGTGGCCACGTGCTCAAAGACCTCCGAAACGATGTCTGAAGCTGAACGATGCCGGAGGCGGCGTATTTCTTCAACCAACCCCTCGATTTCGAAAGGCGTTCCCTCAGGGGTCACACGCTCCGTGATGCCATCAGTATAGAGGGCCAGGATGGCACCCTCGGGCACGTTGGCATACCCTCGCTCAAGAGGAATATCTGGAAGCGGACCCATGATGGGCCCCGTGGGATCGAGGGGCGTAACGGTATCATCGGTAATGATCAGGCCGGAGGTGTGCCCGGCATTGGCGTAGAGCAGACCGCCGGAGCGATGGAGTTCGCCGTAAAAAACCGATACAAACCGTGTCGAAAAGGTCGTTCGATTCACTTCCCGATTCAGCTTTTTCATGGTGTAGATCATCTTCATGTTGATGCCTACACCCATGCGGATGCCCATCAAGACGTCGCGAACCAGCAGAGCGGCAGAGAGACCGTGCCCCGATGCATCACCAATCGTCAGCCCGAGCAAATCCTCTTCAAGATCAATGAAATCGTAGAGGTCGCCGCCCACGGCTTCTGCAGCCTCCGAACGTGCTGCCACGTCCCATCCGCGGAACGATGGTGCCTTTTTGGGCAACAAGCTTCGCTGAATGGCCGCAGCGGTGGCCATTTCGTTCTCTGCCGCGTCGTGTTTGAGTCGATAATTCAGGGCGAATCGGGCGCCATTCAGACAGAAGGCCACTTCGTCCCTGTTCCAATCTTTTCCCAGGGTGAACACCATCAGATAGCGATGCCCTGGTGGCCCATCGATCTGGAAAGCCACGAATTCGTCGGCGAGACCATCTCTTGCGTGGAACCATGCAGGCATTTCCCACGGGTTTTCGAATACGAAGGACCCGTGCTCGGCAAGCATCATGACGGCAGGGTCCTCCTCCGTCAGCCGTGCGGGGAAGATGGTCTCATTCCCCGTGGCGTGCAGCAGTTCGTAGACGCCGAAGAGCTCTCGGTAGAGGTGACCATGATCGAACTTGAGTTCCTCGCCGAAGGAGGCCACCAGGTCGTCCATGATGAGGGCCAGCGGCGCACCCTCGTCGCCGTCGCTGGCAATGCGCGCCAGCATCCGGTCCATTTTCCGATAAAACTGTTTGGGGTCCATCATGCCAGATGCCGAAAGCGACGCAGTTACACTGATCGGGTGAGACGAGTACTTACACGTCTCAGAACGGTGCCGTTTCGCCGCCTTCGGGAAGAGCCCCTGAATTCGAGTCTTCCGGCAGATAGTCTCCCGGTCCGTAGTACGTGGTCAGGTTCTCGAAACGGGCATGCTGATGCACGAAGGCGAGCGAGACATCCCCGATCGGACCGTTACGCTGTTTTCCGATGATGAGCTCGGCCAAGCCCTCGGTCGAATTGCCGTTCTCGTCCACCGTGATGCCGTACCGCTCGGCCCGATAGATGAAGGCCACAACGTCAGCATCCTGCTCGATGGAGTTGTGGACGATGATATCGTCGGCCACGAAGTTGTGGGGTCCCGGGACGGTCAGGTCATAGACAGCCTCCAAGCCTGCATCGTCGATGGACAGGATCTCATCCCAATACACATCGCTTCCCGCCAGATCCCGAAGTGACGTGTCTTCGAGCACCTCGGCCACCCGATGCATTCGTTCCCGGCTGATGTTGGTCTTGTAGAGCGTTGTGCCACAGTAGGACATTCCGAGTGCTTCCTGGAACGCGCGCGTGGTCAACCCGGCTGTCTGCATACTCGGAATGACGCGATCCCGCCAGATGGATCGGGGGATGACGTCCCGATTCGGATTGTGATGGCGGGATTTCAGGAAAGCCTGAATCTCCAAGGCCGACTGGCTTTTGTATGCCCCCACCGTTCCAATGCGATCCAGGAATGCTTCAAGGTCAGGTTTGCCTGAGATGATGACATGGAATTGGTCCCGCCCCTTGTCTCCCTGTTCGACCCGTTTGCGCCGGGCATTCACTCCCACTCGAACCAGAAGGGATTGCACGTCGCGCGCCAGGCGCTCGCTGCTTGTCGCGTAGTAGATGGCTGGGTATGGCGATGTCCTGCCACCCATTCGCACGCATCCGTCCGTGGACCAAAGGTGTCGAAGGAACGTGCAGATGTGGGACAATGGTTGCCGGAATACATCCTCCGGGATATGCTTCTCGTATGACCGAAGATTCCAGACCCCCATCGATTCCAGCCACTCCCGTATCACGCTCTTCACACCGTGTGTGTGGCTTCGTGTAGACGCCAGGTAGACCTGCAGCCAATCACGTTCCTTGGCAATGCGCGGGGCCACGTCGTCACCGAATTCCATGGAAGCCAGATCGACTACCCGCTCTGCAAGATCGGCTTCTCGTGTTGTGTATTGGATGGCGTGGCCTGTCAACGTACAGCCGTCTCCGATCAAATGAGCAAGAAGTGCCAATTCGCTTTCGGTCATCGATGCCTTCGAAGGGCAGGCGAGGCGACGCGGCATGGCCAGGTAGTCGTCGGAGGTCAATTCATCCAATCGCTTCCAGCCCGAGGGAGTAAGGAATTTGTGGTTTGCCGTTGCGCGGATGCTGCGACCCAGCCGCGTGCGGATCCGGAATACGGGTTTGGTACCCGTACAGAATGCTTTCGATACCACGTGCTTTTCCAATCCGCCCGATTCCTCGTTCAACGCCCAGACGCGGAATCCAGCACGTCCCTCCAACTCGGCCATCGGGATACGCTCCCCCGTATCCGCCATGGTTACCAGGGAATCACCGGTCAGGCACCCCGATTCTCTCAGGTCCGAGAGCTGCGGGCGTTTGTCGCCGCCGCGCGTCTCGACAGCGCGTGAGAGCTGAGAGAGTGCGATGACGGGCACATTGAGCTCTTTGGCCAGGCCTTTCAATGACCGGGAGATGTGGGCGATTTCCTGCTCTCGGTTCGAGCTCTTGTTCAGTCCCGTACCGTGCATCAGCTGCAGGTAGTCGACGATGATCAGTCCGATGTCATGCTCGGCCTTGAGGCGACGGCACTTGGCCCTGAGTTCGAGGACCGTGAGGCCCGGGGTGTCGTCGATGTAGATGGGGGCTTCGCTCAGCTTGCCGGCCGCGCGGGCCAGCCGGGGCCAGTCGTCATCGCCCAACCGACCCGTACGTGCGGCCTGTGCGTCCACGCGGGCCTCCGACGTCAGGAGGCGCTGGGCCAGCTGGCCCGCGCTCATCTCCAACGAGAAAATGGCGACACCGGCAGGGCTCTCCGGATGCAGTGCAGCATTGCGGGCCATGGCCAGCGAAAAAGCCGTCTTACCCATCGAGGGACGGGCAGCTATGATGATGAGGTCCGACGGCTGCCAGCCACCCGTCATCTTGTCTACGCGGGTGAACCCGGAGGGTACGCCCGTCACCCCGCCTTCCTGCCCATGGATGGATTCTAGACGGGAGAGCGTCTCCTTGAGCACGTCGTGCATGGAGGAGGCCGCCTTGCGCAGCTGCGAGTCCGAGATGCGGAAGATCTCGGACTCGGCATGGTCCAACAGCTCAAAGGCATCGGCTGACGGGTCGTAGGCCTGTCCCACGACCGTGGTCATGGTTTCTATCAGATTGCGCAAGAGGGACTTCTCGGCCACGATGCGCGCGTGGTATTCCACGTTGGCCGCCGTATCGACCGATGCCGTGAGCTCCGAAAGGTAATAGGATCCGCCCACAGACTCGAGCTTGTCCCGACGCTTGAGCTCATCACCCAGCGTAATGAGGTCCACGGGGTTGCCCCGCTCGAAAAGGCTCAGCACACATTCGTAGATGGTGTTGTGCCGCTCCGAATAGAACGCTCCCGGCTGCAGGATTTCGACCGTCTTCGGAATGGCCTCGCGCTCAATGAGCATGGCGCCAAGTACCGTCTTTTCCACATCGCCCGCCTGCGGGGGGATGCGTCCTCCCCTGGGTAGCGAGCTGGTCTCCTGTGGGTAGGATGAAGGGCGGATATCTGGAAGCAGTTCAGACATGGCGGGGTGGGTGGGGCCGATCAGGCCGTCAATTCGTCGTAGCGTTTGCGCAGGATCTGGACATCTTCCCAGGTGGGACGCTTCCAGTTGGGGTTGCGCAAGAGCGCCGCCGGGTGGTACGTGACCATTACAGGAATGCCGTGGTAGTCATGGAACGATCCGCGCATGGCCTTCAGGCTCGAATCCACACCGAGCAGACTCGTTCCGGAGGTTCGACCCACGCAGAGGATGAGTTTGGGCTGGATGAGGGCGATCTGCTTGTGCAGGATCGGAATATGGGCGCGGATCTCGTCGGGCTTGGGATCCCGGTTGTTGGGTGGCCGGCTCTTCAGGATGTTGGCAATGTAGACATCCGATCGCTCGAACCCGATGGCTTTCAGGATATCGGTCAGGAGCTGTCCGGCCCGTCCGACGAAGGGCTCGCCTTGCTTGTCCTCCTCGGCTCCGGGCGCCTCGCCGATGACCATCAGATCAGCCTCGGGATTACCTACGCCGAAGACGGGGTTGATGCGCGTGTGATCCAACTCGATCAGCTGCGTCGCGGCTACCCAGGCACGGACCTCATCCAGGGTGGACACGCTTCGCAGCGGGGAGTCCTCGGGGATGAGGCCCTCGATCCGGGAGTACACGTCCGTGGCCGGAGCGGGCGCATTGGAGGCAGCAGCAGGTGGAGTCACTTCGGTCGGGGAGGGGTGGTTGGCCACCTTTTCTGTGGGTTCGGGTGATGGGGACTCTGTTTTCGGCAGTGCGCTTGCGCCCGTGGACGCCTCGGCATCGGCTCGTGCTGGTACATCTGTTGCCGTGTCCTGCCGGGCGCTGCCCTCATCCTCGGGCTCCTTTGCCTCTGGCTGCTTCATTGCCCCTGGTTGGTTAGTTGCCTCAGGCTCTCCCTGAACGACCACCAGATCCCCGAAAAGGGCAATCTGATGTTCGAGGGCCACGCGGATGTCGTTCAGTTCGTTGGACACGTATCAGGGGGATTGGCACGCAGGGAGTTCCGTTCCAAAAACTACCGGTCAGGAAGCTTGGTTCGAAGCGCATCTTTGCACGAATTGCCCCCACCTTGTCAACAAATCACATCAAGAAATGGGGTCGATTGCGCCCGGGTCGATGCCCAGGACCGCCAGCTCGATGATGGCTTCGGCCACTTCCGCCTTGGGCATTATGGGGAGATCAACGCGCCGATCCCCGCGCGAGAGCAGGGTTACGCGGTTGGTACCGGTCCCGAAGCCGGCGCCCTCTTCCTTCGGGTTGTTCAGGACAATCCAGTCCAGATTCTTGCGTTCGAGCTTTCCGCGTGCGTTCTCCAGGCCGTTGTCTGTTTCGAGGGCGAACCCGACGAGCAACTGGCCGTCGCGTTTTACTTTTCCCAGTTCGGCCAGGATGTCTGCAGTCGGTTTCAGGTTCAGTCCGGACGATGCGGCATCCTTCTTGATCTTGCTGTCCGATGGAGTAGTGGGGGTGAAATCGGCCACCGCTGCGGACATGATGATGACATCGGCATCGGCATGCTTCATGGCCGTGGCGTGCATGGCAGCCGAGGATTCAACATCGATGCGGCGAACCCCGTCAGGGGTTGCCAGCGAAACGGGCCCGGCAATCAGGACCACGTCCGCGCCGCGGCGTGCCGCGGCGCGGGCCAGTTCAAAGCCCATCGTACCCGTCGAATGATTCGAAATAAAGCGCACCGGGTCGATGCGCTCGCGTGTTGGACCCGCTGTCACAACGACCCGCTTACCGGCCAGTGGACCGTCTCCTGCGGTAGCTTGTGTCGCCAGCACCTGCGTGGCGCGTTCGAAAATGGTCTCGGGCGCCGGCAAACGCCCCTGACCGATCAGCCCGCTGGCCAGTTCGCCGTGCTCGGCTTCCATGACCGTCACACCCCGATTCGATAAGGTATCAAGATTGCTCCGCACGGCCGGATGGACATACATGTCATGGTCCATGGCCGGGCAGACCATCGTTGGGCAGCGGGCCGTGAGGGCCACGGCAGTCAGCATCGAGTCACACGCGCCAGCCACGAGCTTGGCCAGGGTCTGCGCCGTGAGCGGCGCTACCAGGAAAAGGTCGGCCCAGAGGCCCAAAGCCACGTGTTTGGTCCAGGATCCAGCTTCGTTTTCGGGAAAGATCTCGGTATGGACTTCGTTCTCGGACAGCGTTCCCAGCGTGAGCGGCGTTACGAACCGCGCAGCATCAGGCGTCATGACCACGCGCACCTCGGCACCCGCCTTCTTGAACAGGCGCACGAGCTCAGCCGACTTGTAGGCCGCAATCCCGCCAGTCACACCCAGCAGGATGTGGCGACCAGCCATCGAAAAGGAATTCGTATCAGCCATCAGAGCATGCTGCGAGGAAGGATCGGGTCAGATCGATGAGTTCGGCCGCTGCCGTGTCCAAATCGTCATTCACAATGCTGTGGTCGAAACGACCTTCGAACGACATTTCATACGCGGCTTTTTCCAATCGTGTCCGGATGGCGACCTCCTCGTCCGTGCCTCGCGAGCGCAATCGCTTTTCGAGTTCCTCTACGCTCGGCGCCTTTACGAACACGGCCAGGCACCGGTCGCCGTACTGCTCTTTCACGTTGAGGGCGCCCACCACATCGACATCCAACAGGACAGGATGCTGGGCGGACGAGCGCTCCACTTCACTGCGCAGCGTGCCGTAGTAGCGCCCTGGGTACACTTCTTCATACTCCAGGAGCCTGTCCCCGGCGATGGCCTCGCGAAAGGCTTCCGTGCTCAGGAAATGATAGGCCTCACCGTCCTTCTCATCGCCCCGCGGCGCGCGGGTGGTGGCGGAAACCGAGAAGCGAATCTGCGGCAGGACCGTCATGAGCCGGGCGGCCAGGGACGACTTGCCCGATCCGCTGGGGGCAGCCACAATAATGATACAGGGCTTTCGGGTATGATCAGCCGCGTCACTCAACGTTCTCGACCTGCTCCTTGATCTTCTCGAGCTCCTCTTTCATACCCAC
>Ga0255760_10003789_pt1 | contig 13483 bp, 12 predicted proteins | sample 071ome_25_FD_179960 | JGI IMG/M metagenome (GOLD analysis project Ga0255760, IMG submission 179960) | Coastal salt marsh microbial communities from the Groves Creek Marsh, Skidaway Island, Georgia - 071410BT metaG (version 2) | ecosystem: Environmental > Aquatic > Marine > Intertidal zone >... | reverse complement strand
ATCCTGAAATTGTAAGTGAATTCCAAGAAGAAATAATTTTTTCATCAATCTCAGGGTATTTTCTTAAACTTCTTTTTTCTTTTAGAATATTTTTAAAAGATTGAATTTTTGATTTTAGCTTCTTTTCCTGGATTTTATAATCTGTTGAAAATTCTTCATTACTTATTGTTCTTCTTAAAACATATTTATCTTTTTCCCAATATCCTTTATTATTTATGTTGTAGTAGTTTTCAAAAATCTCATAATCATCCTCCAAGTATTTTTTTAAATCATCTTGATTCCAAACATAATAATCTCCCTCAATTTTTTTATCACCATAATCCGTAACAGCAGAAATACTTGAAAAAATCAAACCATCGCTGGATGTCATTTTGTCTTCTATAAATCTATGAGTATCAGATATTAAATCTTTATAAAGTGGTCTTTTTGTTAATTTATAAGCTTTAGCAAAAATTGACAAGAGTTGTGCATTATCATATAACATCTTCTCAAAATGAGGAACATGCCAAATCGAATCAACAGTGTATCGATGAAATCCCCCCTCAATATGATCATTAATTCCTCCATATCCTATGTTTTCTAAAGTCAAATAAACAAAGTCCAAGAACTTATTTTTCTGAAACTGTTTTCCAGATCTTAAATAAAAATCTAATAATGATGGTAAGGGAAATTTTTGATTGGTTTTTAGTCCACCGTTATTTGTATCTAAAAAGCTAAATGCTGATTCACTCAGTTCAATGATTCTATCATATAACTCATCAGATTCTAATTTTATGTCAACAATTCCTTCCTGCTTTAATCCTTCTTTTAACTTATTTGAATATCCTAAAACATCGTCATATCTATTTTTATAAAGATCATTGATTTGATTTAGAACACTCATCCAATTGGTTTTTGGAAGATAAGTTCCTCCCCATATTGGAGATCCGTCTGGAAGAGCAATTATATTCATTGGCCATCCACCAGAATCCGTCATTAATACTAATGATTTCATGTAAAGTTCATCAATATCTGGCCTCTCTTCCCTATCGACTTTTATACTTATAAAATCCTTATTCATTACCTCAGCAACTTCATTATTGCTAAAGGTTTCTTCTTCCATCACATGACACCAATGACATGAAGAGTATCCAACACTTACAACAATAAGCTTTTCTTCGTCAAGTGCTTTTTTCAAAGCAACAGCGCTCCAAGGCATCCAGTCTACTGGATTTTTTGCATGTTGTTTTAAATACAAGCTTTTTGAGTTTGATAGTTGATTCATTCTTTCTTTCGTGAAAATATTTACTACAAAAAACAGAGAAAAAAATATTGATAAAATATTTTAAATTAATATGCTCTAACTCTTATGTAAAATAATTCATAATTTAATTTTAAATTATAAAAATAAACTAGACATAATAAATGAAAAAAATTGCATTATTCATTTTTATAATTCTTCTTAGCTGTGACGATAAGAATAATCAAAAACCAAATATTGTTTTTATTATGTCTGACGATCATACATCTCAAGCTTGGGGTATTTATGGCGGAATCTTGAGTGACTATGTCAAAAATGATGGAATAAAAAGATTAGCAAATAATGGTACAGTATTAAATAATTTATTTTGCACAAATTCTATTTGTGTCCCAAGTAGAGCTTCAATTTTGACAGGAAAATACAGTCACATTAATGGAGTTTATAATTTACCTGACGCGTTATCACCTGACTCGTTAAATATTGCTAAGATTTTGAAAGAGAATGGCTATCAAACTTCAATAATTGGGAAATGGCACTTAAAAAAAGAACCATCAGGATTTGATTATTATAAAGTGTTACCAGGGCAAGGTTTGTATCACGATCCTTATTTCAAGACTGTTGAAAATTGGGAAGATGGTTATTCTGGGGGGAAAAAAGAAAAAGGGTTTTCAGCAGATATAATTGGAGATAGTTCAATTGAATGGTTAAGTAATATTAGCAGGGATAAGCCTTTTTTTATGATGACTCATTTCAAAGCAACTCACGAACCATTTGATTATCCTGAAAGGCATAATGATCTGAATAAAGATGTTGTTTTTCCAGAGCCAAAATCTTTATACGAATTTAACTCCAACGAATCTGGCAGAAAACACATAGGTCAAATTGTAGAAAATTTAACCGAACGATGGCTTAATGACACAAGTAAAAATATTAATAGGTATCCCGGAATGCCATTTACGCTAAGTACAGAAAACAAAAAAGAAATACGTTCTATTACTTATCAAAAATTTGTTAGAGATTTTATTAGAAGTGGTGCTTCAATCGATGATAACATTGTTAAACTTTTGGATTATTTAGAAAAAGAGAATCTAATTGAAAACACTGTGATCATTTACACTTCTGATCAAGGTTATTTCCTTGGTGAACATGGTTACATGGATAAAAGATGGTTTTATGAAGAATCTGCTAGAATGCCGTTTGTAATTTCATATCCAAATGAGATTCCAAAGAATAAGAGAATAGATGATTTAGTTACCAATGTTGATATCCCTTCTTTAATTTTAGACTATGCTGGAATAAAGAATCCAGAATCTTTCCAAGGTTCTAGTTTTAGAAATGCAATTCTCAATGAAAATAAAAATGAAAAAGAGTACATATATTATAGATACTGGCAGCATGATGTTAAAAGGCCAGCTCACCTAGGTATAAGATCAAAAAAACATAAACTAATTTATGTATATGGTGATGGGCTAAATAAATCTGGCGTAAATAAGACAAAAACAAAACCAACATGGGAATTTTATGATTTAGAAAATGATCCAATTGAAAACTCAAATGAAATAAATAACCCTGATTATAAATCAATTATTATGAGTCTTCGTGATCAACTAATTATTGAAAAAAGAAGAGTTAAGGATTATGAATTAGAAATACCTTCAATATGATATTCCGAATTTTTTTCATTCTATTTATTTCTTTAAACAGCTACTCTCAAATTGAGAAAAGCATTGATAGTTTAATCAATTCTTCAATAAAATTAAATGCCTTTCCTGGTGCACAGTTATATATCAAAAAAGGAGATTATGAATACAAAAAATCATATGGATTTCATACTTATGACTCTTTAACTAAAGTCGAAGATGATCATCTATTCGACTTGGCCTCAATAACCAAAAGCTTAGCGGGAACTTTGGCGATAATGAAGATAAAAGATGATTATAATTTTGACATTGAAAAGAATATAAAATTTTATTTAAAAGATTTTAATAAAACAAAGCAAGGAGATACGTCAATTAAAGATTTATTAACGCATACATCGGGATGGAGACCATATATAAGTCATCAGCAATATTTAGTTAAGGGAAATGGAAAACTCAAAAAAAGATTTGTCAAAAAAAGTTTAAGCAAAAAGTTTTCAAATCAACTGTCCAGATCTTTATACATAAAGAACAACTATTATAAAGTCATTAAAAAAAGAATTAAAAAAACAGAGTTAAATAATATTGGCACATACAGATATTCTGGTTTGTTTTTCTGTCTTATCCCAGAAATAATTAAAAATATTACTGGAGAAAATTTAGATAAATATTTAAGTGATAAATTTTATTTACCGATGGATCTTTCAACCACATTCAATCCTTTAAATAAATATAATATTGAAAAAATAGTTCCAACAGAGATAGATAATAATTTTAGAAAGGAACTTATACAGGGTACAGTTCATGATGAAACTGCAGCAATTATGGGTGGAATCTCAGCCAATGCTGGACTTTTTTCAAACGCAAAAGACTTGTCAGTTATTCTTAAAATGATATTAAACAAAGGTATTCATAATAACAAACAAATGATTAATAGTGAAACTATTGAACTATTTACAAAAAATCATATTCACAATGATTCTCTAAACAATAGAGGGTTGGGATTTGATAAAGTAAGGATAGTTTCAGAGAATAAAGTTTATCCTAATGAAAAACTTTCAAATAAGAGTTTTGGTCATACTGGTTTTACGGGTACGATGTTTTGGGTTGATCCTGAAAGAGATTTAATAATTGTTTTCTTAACAAATAGAGTATATCCAAATAGAAATAAAGGAAATTTTTATGAGGTTGATGTAAGAAATAAATTATTTGAGATTATACTTTAATCTCTACTATTCATCTTGGCAAGTAATCTTAGAATCTCTAGATAGAGCCAAACCAATGTAACTAAAAGGCCAAAGGCTCCATACCATTCCATATATTTTGGTGCTCCATTTTCAGAAGCTTCTTCAATAAAATCAAAATCTAATACTAGGTTTAGAGAAGCAATTACTACAATAAAAAGAGAAAATAATATGCTAGTCATCGAGCTATTAGAAGGGTCTAAAATTGAAAACTGAAATCCAAAAAAACTTCCAATGAATGCAACAATATAAAATAAAACTATTCCTCCCATTGCAGCAAAAAGTCCTAATTTAAAATTTTCAGTAGCCTTAATAATTCCAGACCTGTATGCTAGTAAAAGTGAAAATAAAATCGTTATTGTTAATGTAACTGCATTAAAAACAATACCCTCAAACATTTGACCGTACATCAAAGAGACACCTCCCAAAAACAAACCTTGGCATAACGAATAAATTGGAACTGTTATTGGCGCAGCTTTTTTATTGAAAATAGTTATGAAAGCAACTATAAAACCTGCAATAGCACCAATAAAAGTTAAGGAAGTAATTTGTTCAGAATAAACATAATATCCAGAAAGAAGGAGTAATGTTAATGACAACGCAGTTTTATCAACCGTACCTTTAATTGTCATTAATTCATTTCTTCTTATAGCACCAGCTGATCTATCAACCCTAAGATTCCTAAAAGAATTCTTGTTGAGTGCTGGATTACCTGATCTAAATGATAAATGTCTAGCCATAAATATTTAAATTTGAAAAATGAGACTTAAATCAATTATTTTTCTATTCATATTTATCAATAATTATGCCCAAACATCAACTGAAAAAAATGAAGTTTTTCCAATTTTCCCAATTTGTGAGTTGTTACCTGAATCTAAATTGGCTGATTGTTTTAGCGAAACAATGCAAGAGCACATTGACGACAACTTCTTTTATCCCAAACAAGCTTGGGATTTAGATTTACAAGCTATAGTTAGAGTTAGGTTTGATATCAATGAAAATGGTGATGTTTCTAATGTAATACCTAAAGCTAGCGTTGTGGGAGTTAGTTTTAAGCAAAGAGAAGCATTAAATGCGGCAAGACAATTATTTCAAATTTCTGCAATTGAAATAATTAACTCTCTTCCAAAATTCACACCAGCAAAAGTTGATGGTCTACCGATAAATAAAACATTTCAAGTATCTATAAAATATGAGATACCTCGAGAAGCAAGTTTTGATGAAGTTACAGTTGCTCCTCTAATTGAAGGTTGTGAAGACCTTGAAGGAGATGAGTCTAGAGATTGCTTCGAAAATAGTGTTACCAAACATATTAGTGAAAATTTTAAGTATCCTAGAAAAGCCTTGAAAAATCAAGTCGAAGGAGATGTTTTTATTCAATTTTCAATTGATGAATTCGGATTTTTAATTGATTTTACAACAGTAGGCCCAGATAAAGTATTAGAAGATGAGGCATACAGAATTATGTCAACACTTAAAGTAAAAAAACCTGCTCAATTAAATGGTAAAAATGTCAAGATGACTTACGGAATTCCAATTTCGTTTAGATTAAATTAATTTGAAGAATTGTGAAATTGATCAGCCGAGAAATTTAGCTAAAAGTGTAAGAGTGGAATAAATTATATTTTATCAACTGAATACTTGCCTGACCCTGTGATCATGAAGGTAGTAAAAACTGCAAAAAACAATAATGATTTTTCCATCCTAGAAAATGGATCATCCAAGTGAACGATGAAGGCTGCTACAAACATTGTTGCTGCAGGAAAAAAACTAAATATTTTAGCTTTAAATCCAATCAAAATAAAAATAGGAGCTATAAATTCTGAAAAAACTGCAAGTAATAATGTGGGAGTCTCACCAATTCCAATTGGATCAGAAAAATTAAAGTTCCCGTCTAAAACTTTGTTAAGTTTTCCTAGACCATGACCAAAAATCATTGAGCCACAAAAAACTATTCTTAATAAAAGTAGAGCTATTGAATTCATAATTTACTAAATGACAATTTTTATACCATTATATATTAAATAAGCAATTACAATAAATCTTAGAGAACGTCCAATAAACATCCAAATAAAAACTCCTTTGATGTTAACTCTAAAGAATCCTAGACTTAAAGTAAGAATATCTCCTAAAATTGGCATCCAACTAAAAAAAGCTATGAAAGATCCGAATTTGTCTATTCTTTTTTTGAATGAATAAACTTTCTCTTTTTTAATTTTAAAATACTTCTCAATTTTTTTCCAGTCGCCTAAATATCCAACAAAGTATGTTGTTATTCCGCCCAAAAAATTTCCTAATGTAGCCACCAAAATACTTAACCACAATTTGAATCCGTTAAAAATTAAAATACCCAGTAAAATTTCTGGGCTTAATGGGATTAATGTAGCTGAAAGAAAACTTGAAATAAATAAACCTAAATAACCTAACTCTTCGAGTCCTTCCATATATTTTTAAAGATTTTTTTTATGTTAAGGGTATCATTATAATTTTTTTGTAGTTCCACAAAATCATTTCCCAAGCTTAATATTTTTTCATAATAATTTTCATCTCCTGCAAGGTTATTAAGCTCAAAAGGATCATCTTCTACATTGTACAGCTCAATTCTTTGATTTTTTGGAAAAAACATCAATTTAAATCCATCTTTTCTGATAATCCTTTGATAATTAAAATAGTTTCCAGGGCAGCAGCCATAGGTTCCATAAATACCATTATTGATTTGGTCTGATGATTCGTCAAATAATATTTCTTTAAAGCTGTTAAAATCCATTTCACTTGAAACTTCAATATTTGCTAGATCTAGACTAGTTGGCACAATATCTTGTAAATAAATATCTTGATTATACCACGACCCCTTTTTAATATTAGGACCAGAAATTATCATCGGCACCCTTATACTATGATCATATAAACTCTGTTTACCAATTAAACCATGTTGTCCTACAGCTAATCCGTGATCAGAGGTAAATATGATATATGTATTATCTATTAAATCTCTTTTTTTCAAATGATCAATAATTTTTCCTACTTGCTCATCCAAATGAGAAATTATAGCATAATATTCCTGAATGTGTTTTTTAGTTGCAAACTCATTTCTTGGATAAGGCGCTAATGATTCATCTCTAACACCAGGCATGCTTCCAATTTCATTAAAATATGGATGATTTTCCATGTAATTCGGGGGCAGCTTAATGCTATCTAAAGGATATAAGTCTAGAAATTTTTTTGGAGCTTGTCTTGGATCGTGAGGGGCATTAAATGCTAGATACATGAAAAATGGTGACCGATTATTTACTGCGTCATCTATTAAATCATTTGCATCATCAGCTAAAACTTCACTCCAATGTTTTCCTCCTTGCCAAAAACCCCCGTGAATAGAATCATCAGGATTCCAGGTTTTGTCAAATTCATCAACAGGCCTTCCATATCCAATTGGCATGTATTCAGAAAGATTTTCAACATTTCCTGACTCTTTTTGCCATTTCCTTAATCCTTGTGCAAATAAACCCCTATTATCATCAGGCATCCCTGGTCTTTTATTTATTATGCTATCAAATATTTTTTCAATAGGCAGCTGAACATGCCATTTCCCTGACATGTATGTATTGTATCCGTTCTGTTTAAATAATCTAGGCCAAGTATTCTTAATTAATTCCGATTTATCTTTTGACTCTTCAACTTCTCTTTTGGCGTTCCAAACAGACTTGCCTGAAATTATCATAGATCTTGATGCAACACATATTGCACCATGCCATGCCCCCATGTTATATGCATGTGAAAAAACAGCACCATTGTTTGCAAGATCATCTAAATGTGGTGTTTTAACTTCATTATTGCCAATTAATCCAACTGTGTCAAACCTTTGATCATCAGTATATATAAACACAAAATTTGGTTTCTTTTTAGTTGAATCACATCCTAAAACAAATAGTGCTATTAAAGCATAAAAAAAAGTTTTCCTAAAATTTGATATCATAATTTTAACAATATAATTATAAATCATAATTCATTATATTAATTTAAAGATTAATGAAGTTTTTAAAATACATAGGATTGATAATCTTGGTTTTTTGCATTAGCTGTGAAAAAACAAAAAGACAAGATCCTAATGTTATAATTATCTTACTAGATGATCTGGGTTTTGGAGATTTTCAAAGTTTCAATCCTAATGGGAAAATAAATACATCAAATATTAATAACATATCAAATGATGGATTAATCTTAACTAATGCTCATGTAACATCCTCAGTTTGTACACCCTCAAGATACAGCCTTTTAACAGGCAGATACAATTGGAGAAGTAAATTAAAAAATGGAGTATTAACTGGCATTTCTGGTCCATTGATTGAAAAGGGTAGGTCTACACTAGCTGATCTTTTTAAGAAAAATGATTATCAAACTGGTTTTATTGGTAAATGGCATCTTGGATGGAAATGGGGCAAAATTGACAACGATATAGATTTTGGTTCAGGTTGGAATAAAAGTGATTTTGAAAATATAGACTTTAGTATTCCCATTGAAAATGGACCAAACTCAAACGGATTTGATTATTCTTTTGGGTTTTCAGGTTCTCTTGATATGGCTCCATATGTTTATGTTGAAAATTCATACCCAACTATGATCCCTACTAAAACAACTGTAGATAGAGGTGACTACACATGGTGGAGAGAAGGGCCAACTTCTAATGATTTTATTCATTTGGAAACAACCCCATTGCTATTTGAAAAATCAATAAACTTTATAAAATCGAGGGATAAGGAAAAATCATTTTTTTTGTACCTAGCACTACCATCTCCCCACACTCCGATATTACCTACTAAACAATGGATTAATAAAAGCCAATTAAATCCTTATGCTGATTTTGTTTTACAAATTGACAACTTAATTGGAAGATTAAATTCTTTTTTAATTGATGAACATATTGATGAAAATACTATTCTAATAATAAGCAGTGATAATGGATGCTCGCCAGAAGCAAATTTTAAACTTTTAGGTGAAAAAGGTCACGATCCAAGTTATATTTTTCGTGGACATAAGGCAGATATTTTTGAAGGTGGAACAAGAGTTCCTTTAATAGTTAAATGGCCAAAAAAAATTCAGAAAAATTCTATTTCAAATGAACTTGTAAGTTTGGTAGATTTTTATTCAACTTTTGCAGAAATTCTTGGACTTAATATAGATGAGAATGAAGGTGAAGATAGTTTCTCTTTTGTTCCCATTTTTGAAAATTCAAATTCCTTGAGTTCTAGAAATTCACTTGTCACATCATCTATCAATGGAACTTTTGCAATTCAAAAAAATCAATTTAAGCTAATTACTTCCCCAGATTCAGGGGGGTGGAGTCAGCCTGTACCAAGAAATAACAATGATAACATAAGTGCTGATTTTCAGCTTTATAATTTAGAATTAGATCCAGGTGAAGAAAATAACTTGTATTCAAAAAATAATATAATTGCAAACGAATTAAAAGATGAATTAAAAAAAATAATTCTTGATGGCAGAAGTACTGTTGGAAAGAAATTAAAAAATGAAAATATTGAGAATTGGAAACAAATTAATTGGATAAATAAGTAAATTAGAAAACATGAAAGAAATAACAAAACCATATCTTAAAAAGAAAATCAACCAATTAAATAAAAAAATTCATAGAGCTGAAGTTCAAGAGGATGGCAATAGAGTTTGGTGGAGAAAAATGAAACTAGAAAAGCTTAAACAGAAATTAAATAAGATGAAATGAGAAAAAAACTTTCATCAATAGAAATTTCTGAAAATCTAAAATCATTAGATTTAAATTGGATAATTGAGGGTAACAAACTCATAAATAGTTATGAATTCAAGTCATTTGAATCTGCTATAGAATTTATTAATCTTGTTGCCAAAAAATGTGACGAATTAGATCATCATCCTACTTGGGAAAACACCTATAATAAAATCCGAATTGAATTAAACACTCACGATATTAATGGGATTTCAAGTTTAGATTTTGATCTTGCAAACTACATGAACAAAACATTTAAAAAAATTAAAGATGGTAAATAAAAAGATTAAAACATTTATTATTAGTCTATGTTTGTTTCCAATCATTGCATTCTCTCAAATTCATGGAACACAACATGATCAATTAATTCTAAGAGGGGCAACACTTATTAACAGCACTGGTGCTCCACCAATAGGTCCTGTTGATATCGTAATTGAAAAAAATAAGATTACTAACGTACAAGTTGTCGGTTATCCTGGTGTGGAAATAAATGAAAATAGACGACCTAAACTTTCAAAAAATGGAGTTGAGATTGATTGTGAGGGTTCGTATGTTTTGCCTGGCTTTGTTGACATGCATGGTCATATCGGTGGTAGAGCTCAAGGTGCTGATCCAGATTATGTTTTCAAGCTATGGATGGCTCATGGTATTACAACAATTCGACAACCAAGTGGAATGGGCACTGAAAGAATTTTAGATTTAAAAAAGAAGAGCTTAAAAAATGAAATTATTGCTCCTAGAATTTTTGCCTACACAGGATTTAATTCGAGGGTTAAATCCCCTGAAGAAGCAAGAGAATGGGTAAGAGAAAATGCAAAAAAAGGAGCTGATGGAATTAAATTTTTTGGAGCTCCACCAGAAATTATGCAGGCTGCATTGGAAGAAAATAAAAAACTAGGACTTGGCTCTGCATGTCATCACGCACAATTAGATGTTGTAAAATGGAATGTATTAAATTCTGCAAGAGCAGGACTTACAACAATGGAACATTGGTATGGATTGCCAGAAGCTTTATTTGAAGATAGAGTAATTCAAAATTACCCACCTGATTACAACTATAACAACGAGCAGAATAGATTTGAAGAAGCTGGAAAACTGTGGAAACAAGCTGCAAAGCCATATTCAGAACATTGGAATGATGTTATGAATGAGTTAATATCTTTAGACTTTACAATTGATCCTACTCTTAATATTTATGAGGCTTCAAGAGATTTACACAGAGCTAGACGCGCAGAGTGGCATGATGATTATACTTTGCCTAGTCTTTGGGCATTCTATGCGCCAAGTAGGATTTCTCATGGTTCATATTGGCATTTTTGGGGAACTGAGCAAGAAGTTGCTTGGAAAGAAAATTATAAACTTTGGATGACATTCCTTAATGAATTTAAAAATAGAGGTGGTCGAGTTACAGCAGGCTCAGATAGTGGATTTATTTATCAGTTATATGGATTCGCTTTTGTTAGGGAATTGGAATTATTGCGAGAGGCTGGATTTCATCCTCTTGAAGTAATTCAATCAGCGACGTTAAACGGAGCTGAAGCTTTAGGCATTAGTAATTCTACAGGCTCTATTGAGGTTGGAAAACTTGCAGATATAATTGTAGTTGATGAAAATCCTTTAGCAAATCTTAAAGTTTTGTACGGGACAGGAGCTATAAAACTTGATGAGAATAATGAAGCTGTTAGAGTGGGCGGAGTTAAATACACTATTAAGGATGGAGTAGTTTATGATGCAAAAAAACTTTTAAAAGAAGTTAAAAATAAGGTTGATTTAGCTAAGAAAGAAGCTGGATATAAAATAAAGCAACCTGGTGTAAATTGAAATATTTAATACTTTTTCTTGTTAGTATTTTTTCATTCTCACAAACCCACAAATTAGAGATTGAAATACCTAATGTAGATGAAGATGGCATAGTATATATCGCCATATATGACAATCCTAGAGATTTTGATTCTGGAAACAATTCTCCTGAAATAATGGCTTTAAACATAATAGAGCCTATTAACGTAGGCTTATATAATAAAACTGTTGATCTAAAAAAAGGAACATATGCTGTAAAAGTTTTAATTGACACAAATGGAAATGCAGATATTGATTTAAATTTTTTTGGACTTCCTAAAGAACAATTTGGATTTTCAAATAATGTTTTAGGGCTTTTTGGGGCTCCAAAGTTTGATAAAGCATCATTTGAACTTAATATGTACAAAAAAATTATTGTTAATTTAAGATAAATGAAAAAGCGACTATACCTACTATTATCCTTACTTGTAATTTCTTGTAGCAGTGTTGACGATGATGATGTAATTGATATAGATATTGATTTGTTCTCAACTGAGGCTCGTGTTGTAGGATATTTTCCTTACTACAGATTTTCTTTGAATGATAAAATTCAATATTGTAAGGTCACACACTTAAATATTGCTTTTGCTAATCCAGAAATTGACGGCACAATTGTTCTTCCAGGAAATTCTGGGGATTTACTTAAAAATGTAATGGATACAGCTAGGTCACAAAACTCAAATATTAAAATATATATCTCATTAGCAGGCGGAGGTTTTTCAGATGAAATCGCAAACACATGGAAAAGCTTTCTTGCGAGCCCTCAGGATAGACCGATTTTAATTGATAAAATAGTGTCATATGTGTTGGATAATGGTTTTGATGGAGTAGATGTTGATCTAGAATGGAGTCATGTAACTACTGGTTACAGTGACTTTGTGATAGAACTTAGGGATGCGCTCAAAGCTCAGTCGAAAGGCATAACTGCAGCTTATCCATCAGAAACAAAATACGATAATTTAAATGCAGCAGCTCTAAATGCATTGGACTTCATAAACATAATGTCTTATGATTATACTGGCCCTTGGAATGCATCAGCACCAGGTCAACACAGCTCATACAACCATGCACAACGAGGTGTCAATTTTTGGAAAAACACGATAGGAATTAACCCTTCCAAACTTACTCTAGGAGTTCCTTTTTATGGTTATGATTTTCAAAATTCCACAACTGTTAAATCTTTTACATATGGCTCAATGGTTGCTTCTGATGTTTCTAACTCAGAAAAAGATAACGTTGGAAATAAGTACTATAATGGTAGACCTACAATTGCTAATAAAGTTAAATTAGCAGCTCAAAATTTGAGTGGAATAATGATATGGGAGCTTGGACAAGATTCATTTTCAGAATATTCTTTATTAGAAACTATACACAAAACTTATACAGATCTTGGAGTTGAAACGACTAGTCTTTGCGGAAATTAAAGCATCTTCATATAAATGTTTTATTTTTACTTAAAATTTTAAAATGGGTCAAATGGAATTCCTTGATATTCAGTTTTTAGAAAATTCTGTTAAGAGTTATCTAATTTTTGGTTCAATACTTCTTTTAGGATTAGTTTTTAAATCCTTAATTAGTTCTTACTTAAGAAAGGTTATTTATAAAATCGTTGGCGACAAATCCAATGAAGATGGAAAATCGGAATTTGATAATTTACTTAAAAAGCCTTTAAATTATTTTTTATTAATTATCATATTATACTTTGCATTTGATGCATTATCATTCCCTAGTTCTTGGGGCCTTGCTGGGTCTGATGAATTCGGATTTA
>Ga0255760_10003774_pt1 | contig 13515 bp, 12 predicted proteins | sample 071ome_25_FD_179960 | JGI IMG/M metagenome (GOLD analysis project Ga0255760, IMG submission 179960) | Coastal salt marsh microbial communities from the Groves Creek Marsh, Skidaway Island, Georgia - 071410BT metaG (version 2) | ecosystem: Environmental > Aquatic > Marine > Intertidal zone >... | reverse complement strand
TGCCCGCAGGCGATGAGTTTAAGAAAGAAAAAGAGCCCCCGCAGGAGCCCCTTTTTATTGCTGCCGCAAAGCAGCTAAAGCATGACGAGCGTCAGGCAAAAAATCTTTGTAAATTCCTGTGCCATTTTTGTATACAGACCAAGCGTTCATTCCTTGACGGTCATATACATAACGCATAGCAGCAGCGTTAATCTCAGGATTAGTCAGATCTTCGTATTTGTTAAGCTTTAAATCACGCGCACGTTCTTTACCTAACTCATAACCTGGCTCATCAAGCATGTTAATTTGCCAAAGACCATACGAATTATCAGGGTATTTAGGGTTATGAGCCCCAGGTCGTCCACCTGATTCAGCCATAGCAATAGCTGTTAAGGTGACAGCATCCTTTTCAGAAAACCCTTGATCAAGTGCCAGTTTAAGGATGTCAATAGGGGCCATAGGTTCCATTGGACCTACAGCCCTAGAGCCTTTTTTGTAGTACTCGTAGCGTTGTTGACGCTCTTTTCCTTTGGCGATTTGGAGGAGTTGCAGTTGCCGTTGCAAGGGGTTACCTGCGCCAGTTTCAAATCTAAGGGCGGCGTTAGGAGCTGCGGCATAGTTAGCGCGTGTACCTTGAACGGCAGCGCTACTATCAAAAGTGTTAGTGTCAATACCATGTTGAGCTGCTTGATCTTTAATTAAACGGCGACCTGAAATGCCTAATTCATTAACCAAAGAAGCAGCACGAGGAGTCAAAGGTTGACCATTCATAAACAATGGAATGTTTTGCTCTAGCTCTTCTCGACTAAGCACGACAGTTTTACCGGGAACGTACCGACCTTTAATGTCTGCTGGAGACTTAGTAGTCAGGTCAACCGACATCTTACCACCAGCTGTTGCAACTTTGTCAACTGTTCCAAGATCCGGCAGGTTATCCACTAACCGTTTGTCTTTTGTAGGTAAGTATTGTTTTTGAGATATAGCTATTTGATCGCTTAAATACTTTAGAACTTCATTTTGTTGTGGAGGTTTGCCTTCTTTAATCCTACCTTGGACCCAAGTAAATGTATTATTTAAAGCATCATTTGTAGCTGCTTTAACGTGGGCTGGATGAGTCTTCGGATTGTTAAATAGATCAAACTCTAACTGATCACCTAAAAGATTTTGAAGCAGCTGGTTAGCCAGTGTTTGATTTTCTTTGATAAAGTTTTGCCTACCAAAATCATACGCATAGGCTTTAAGACCATTTGCCTGTTCTGGTGTAAGCAATCCTTTATCACGATACGAATCAATTTCACTTTCGGTAGGTGCAGCATCTGTACCCATCGTAGCTTGAAGTCGATTGTAAAGACTATAATCGACAGGACTGCTTTGAGCAAGACTAACCTGAGTACGATATTGTGTAGCTAACGTAGTGTCGTAGCCTTTTAGCAGTTCTAAGGTAGTATTAAGTAGCTGTTGCTGTTCTGCCTGACTTTTAACAGTCAGCAATCCAGCTTGATAATTTGCCCAAATTTTACTAACCTCAGAATCTGCAATCTGCTCAGCACGACGAAACTCAGCATACTCAGCATCATCAATTGCTTTTGCACTACTATCAAATTCCGTCTTATGAAGAGACCCCAGCGTGCTTTGGTCTGTGGGACTATCAGGAAACTTGCGAACAGTAGCCAAACGAGCCAACAAAGTTTTACCTTCTTCGCCCTCAGCAATCATCCGGTTTTGAAGGTTAGTCAGTGCTTTTTTAGAAGCTTCACTACGGCTAAGACCTCCGTAGATCATGTAGTTTTTAACACTATCATGATACAAAGTGCTTAATTCTTCAGCAGTAGAATAAGCGCTAACACTACTTTGAATCTGACCATCGGTTTCAGCAATTGCGTTTTCACGTTTGTTTGCTGCTACCTGTGTGATGATGTTAGTAAGAGTTTGCGCTTTATAAGCTTGGAAGGTTGGAGAAAAATGTTCAGCTAAAACAACAGGGTTAATGTTGTAAAGACCTGTCTTTTGAAAGTACTCTTGTTGAGCAATAGACAGGGCAGCTTCTACTTCCGCAGGAGAACCATTGACTGAGATTTCTGATGGTGATTTAAACGTGCCATTAGGCAGAGGAACAATTGGTTCGGTGCGCGTCATGAAGCTAGTCAGAAACGCATTCGACTCATTGCCGTATTTTTTAGCGGCACCTACAGCCCGACCATAAGCTCGCCATCCAGAAATAGCTTTGCTTTCACTTCTAAAAGTTTCAGCAAGTTCAGTATTACCTGATGCTTCAATTGAGTTAGCTACTTCACCATCTGCTTCGGCAGCAGCTTTTAGTTTAGTAACATCGTTATTATGTTGATCAAGAGTTGACTGGGGAAACTCAACGTTTCCATTCATCACCTCAGCAAGACCAATTTTATATTCCTTGTCGTTTTGTTTCTTTTGATTTTCAACAAGGAAGTCGCCCAGCGTATTGCTGAATTGAGATAGTGCTTTAAGGTCGTTTGATTTTTGCTCAGCAATGTCAGCACCTAGGCGTTGAATGCCTTCTTTGTAATCAGCATAAGCACTGTCACGGTACTGTTTATCCTGCTGAGCTGCTTGTTTCATCTGAGCAGAAGGATCGTAAACCTGCTCAGCTTTAAAGCCACGAGGGCCTTGGTATCCAACTAGTTGTACTGCCATTTAGAAGTCGAATTTGTAGGTTTTCATGGAGGAACTAAGATCTTTCAAACCTTTACCAGCTGCCTTTGTGCCTTTGGATGCTGCCTTACCAGCGCTTGCTGCTGGAGCTGCGAGACTGGAGTACGTTGAAATACCGCCCACAATAGACTGACCAATACCTAGGATCATGCTAGCAGCGCTTGGAGCAGGTCCAACGTAGGCTTGCTCTACATAACCCTTGACAGGCTTAATCATGCGCTTAGAGGCTGCCAGAGCGTTCGCAGACTTAGCATCCAGGTATTCCTGATGGGTAGTCAACGAATACTCATCTTCAAAGTAACCAAGGTTCCTACCAAGAGCAGCCAGGTCACGACCGTATTCACGCTCAGCATCCGACACAAGTAGTGCCCTAGATCCACCGGTTTGACCAGTTGCCAATACCGCACCTTGAGCCTTGAGCTTATCAACCATCAGCTGTGCTGCTTGGGCACGAGCTTTGTCGTACTCACCTTTTAGTTTAAGTTGTTCGTATTGATATGCACGGTTGGCAGCAGCAGCGTTTGCTTCAATCTGTGCATCATAAGACCGTTGAGAGGCATGATAAGCAGCCATCTCTTGGTTATAGGCAATCTGAGCATTACGCTCAGCCATTTGCTGTTGGTATTGAGCTGCTTGTTGTTGGTATTGATACTCTGCTTGCTGTTGCTGATAACCAGCAATAGATTGCATTGTACCAAGAGCAGTTGACGCTACAGCCGTTACCGCAGCGGTTACTGGATCACACATTGGTTAATTTAGCAAATTCTACATACGTTAGTTTTTGTGGTCCCACCGTAGCATAACCAAGCTTCTTAAATCCAAGCATGTGGAGAAGCTTCATGTGCATTCGGTTTCGTGGATCAGCTATGTTATGAAGCACAGCATAGGAGGTCTGTTGATCGACCCATTTCTTAGCCTCCTTAAAAAAGAGTTTTGGATAAGGGCGGACATGATCTGTGGTCAACATCCAAATTGCACCACAGTTGGCATCTGTTCTGGATACCCCCGCCATTCCACACAACTGATCCTTTATCAAAAAAGATATTGGATCTTCTAGTTGGTGGAACGACTCAGGTAGAACCGTCATAGGATTGTGGCCCCACCCGAGTAGTTCGTTTAGGTCATCCGCCTGGAGGTTGGCAGCCAAATAAAGAGAATCTTCAATTGTAGCTGGGCGGATTTCGTGGATCATCGCGGTCTAATACCTTTGGTGTTATAGGTTCCTTCCCATGTCAGATTGACAAGGTTAAGAGGAAATGGAGAATTACAAGTAATATGTAAATCTGCTTCGGTCCCCTTAGCCATAACGGGAACAATATTCTCAGCTGTTCTTAGCATCGGAGCGGTGTTAAATTCCGATAAGTTAGTAGTCAGCTGAGGTAGTGTTAAAGTAAAATCAGCACGTCCTGGCACAAACAAAGAAATCTCAAATGGCCCTGATTCAAAGCTAGAGATACGAACTCTTTGAATAGTAGGAATGTTTACTTCATCAGCAACCTTCTCAACACGATAATAGAAGCTGGGAAGACGAGCAGTAGAACTGATCCGATACCCAAGAGCTAATACTTGGTCGGTTTGATCACCTTCTATTGCAACGTAGAACTGCTGACCTGCTGGAGCACCTGCGTCTTCTTCAAGATCTGGGAATTGAACAAAGCCAGAATCATCCTCACTAATAAAAACTAAGCAAGGTTGACCATCAGCAATGTTTGCCCCTTCTTTGAAAAAGACCCTTGTCTCATCATCAGCAGCAACATAAGATGCTTCTGGATTATAATCAAAGAAATCCAGGCGAAGGTCAATGAAATCACCTTCAAATGCAATAGCACCACCAGGCGTTTCAGTCAATAGATTCATCTGACTAAGGAAGAATCCATCGTCTGTCTCAAGGACAAAGTAACCAAGCTCTTCATCAAATTTAGCCAATCTGATGTTAGCGGGGAATGTCCATTTAAACCAAGACGCTACAAGGCGGTCTTGATCTTGAGTGTAATAACGGAAACAATAAATAGCATCTGGTTCTTGTCCAGACACTAAGCCAAAGATTGAAGCACTAACAGTGTTAGTAACTTGAGTAATGTTAGCAGGAATATAAGAAGGAATAACCTTTGTCAAATCACGCCTAAATGGAGGCGCTTCAAAGTTAAAGGTCAGTTCATTGGCTGAGATAGACTTTGAGTTCTGCTCAATGATAACAAACGTAGTACCAAGATCTAGTGGCTTAATTTTGCTACTATGACTAAAGGTAGACAAACCGTTTAGCTCAGCCGTTGATGGTGAGAATGCTTCGGTTCTGGTTTGTAAAATGTATTGAGCATTATCAGCAAATACCAAAAGACCACTAGGCTGCTGAATAGCATACCTAAATTCTACTCGACGCAAAGCACCAGCAGATAGGTCAATTGGATCACTATCAATAATGGTGATAACTGTTTCTGGATAAAACGACAAGAAGCTGCCTACTTGTGAACAGACAACATTTTCTTGACTCATCAACACCAGACGGTTCTTAAAGAACGAAAGTCCAGTAATTCGTTCTCCAATAAAGCTTGGGTCTGGAGCAGATTCTGCATCACCTACGGTACGTTGTCCCCATGATTGATCTGCCCAAGTGCTTCCGCTAATGGTAGCACTACCAACAGCATCAATGGTAAACGTATCGCCTTCTAGATTTTCTACAACATCTGCTGCTGTGTAATCCTGTCCAGCACGGATAATTGCAACGTCTGTGATTTGACGGTCAGCATTGACTGCGGTCACCTCAAGGCGCAGGTTAATACCTGTACCACCATAAGCTGCAAACTTCTGTCCAACACTCCAACGAGCATTACCATTGGTAGTAACACTAACATCAGTAGGGACACCATTGACCGTACCGCTGGACACAAAGGAGGCAGCAGCTGCGGCAGACAACGCTCTGAATGAATAGGTGCCATCTGCTTCTTTGATTAAAGCATGAGGCATTGTATTTGGATCAACTCCAAGGTTAACCTCAGGACCAACACTTTCTACCCAAACACCAGCGCCTCTATTAGAACCGTCGCTGGTTTCAAACGTGAGGTAATAGTTGTCTTCGGAAACCTCTGCGCTAGCACCAATCTCAATGGTTTCATTATTGAGGAATTGATCAGGAAGATCAGCTACATCACCAATGGGGCTTTTGTAAGCTTTAAGACCAGTGCCTGAAATACTACCACTTGCTTCTAACGTAAAGTCAGCATTGTCAACCCTGCTAACATGGATAAAGTTAGCAACACCAATAGCTGTAAAGTTAGCGTTGGCATTAATGGCGTTGACGAGGTTGGTTATGATTGTGTTGGCGTTGAGACTAGCGCCAGAACTAGTAGGAGTACTATAAGTAAAAGCAGTGCCATCAATGGTCACCGTATAGCTGGTGTCGTATGCAACTGTGGTAAGAGTTACATAACCATAAGGTGTTTGAGCAGCAGAAACATCAACTCCGTCTGCCGTAAAGACACTACGATTAAGAACAAAGACGTAATCGTTAATCTGTAAGACTTCTATGTCATCACGATTGACGTGAGTGGCATAGGCAACTGCGGTAGCATCGACAGCATTGATTGTTTGTTGAACTCCGCTTTGAGCGTCCCACAGAGCAGTTGTGCCATCTCTGTTGATTTTAAAAATAAGCTTATCATCATCTCCTTTTGAGATAAAGAAAAAGCTTCCCTCGCCAGCAGCATTGTCTAGTTGACGAATGGCTTTAGTTCCTGGACGTTTGATTAGTCCGAACGTGGGGTCTGGATAGAAATTATCGCATTCCCTAAGCTGCCCGTCAAGCTTCAAAGAATCAGGCTGCTGTGATACCCCACCAATCAAGCCTCGATATTTTTGTGAGATAGCAGCCATAATTATCGAGCAATAGTACGAAATGGAGTATAGCTGAGGTAAAAGTTTTGACCAGTTTCCTGACCAAAGATGTTTACGTCGGAACTGCTGGTATCATAAGCGATGCAGTTAGCCCTTAGCAATGCCTCGTCTTGGGCATTAAAGGTAACCATATCTTGCGTACCAAGTGTCCGTCCAGCAAAGACACGAGTGGCTCGTTGTACGATGTAATCTTGAAAGACTTGAGGAAGATCTTCAAAGTTTTCTTTCCAAACAACATCACATTTGATAATGGTGTTAGCAGGAAAGACATCAGTGTGGTTTACCTTGTCGTAAAGCTTGCCACTACGCAATACGGTCTGGTATTTCTGATTGTTAGCAAACTTGTTATCCGAAACCTGAAGAGCTTCTGCGGGTACATAAATGTGACCAGCATCATTAACAGTAAAGGGAAAAGCTACTTCTGTGTTAAAGTGCCAACCTTCACCTTGAACCTCTCTATCGACTTGATCAAGAATATCAATAGCGATAGCGATTTCGGGGTTAGCGACATCAAGGCTCACCACCGGGGCCTGCCCGATGCCACTAAGCATCTGGTTAATTGCTTCTAATTGAGTAGTCATTATAATCGAGCAGGAAAAAGGGGGCCACTAAGGACCCCCATATGAACGTATGAAAAAAAGATCAGACGTTACGGAAAGCGCCAGCCACAGCAGTGCGGACAGAGCCACAGCCGTAGGCAAGGCGACCCACAATCACGTCACCTTGGTAGATCACCTTGGTGTCGGCACCGGTGGTTTGCACGCTGGGGCCAATAGCCCCAACGACACCAGCAGCGTCACGGTGGAAGATCAGACCGCAGGAGTTGGTGAAGTCGGTACGGATACCGTAGTCGTTGTTCTCACCACCCAGGGCAGCAGCGTCGATCTGCTCACCAGCGGCGGAGCCATAACGCTCCAGGAAGGGAATGTTGTTGGACTTGTAGATCTTGATACCAGCAATCTCATAGAGACCTTCGCCGGTGTTCAGGCTACCGCCGGTAGCACCCAGATCACGGTTGAGGATGTTGGTATCAACCTGGCTGATCAGAGCGTAGTACTGACGAGGAGACAGCACAGCCACGCGACCGTCCTGAGGGGCAGCCACTTCGTCCAGACGGGCAGCAGCTTCAAAGAAGCCATCAACCAGAGCCTGAGCGTCATACTCGTTGCCAGCACCCAGGTTCACCTGGAAGCCACCAGGCTCGCCGGTCACGGCAGCAGTTTCGCCAGAGGCTTGATCCAGCACGCGGAAGATGCGGCGGTCATAAAATTCTGCGAGACTCTGGCCGATTTGACGGGCGATCGGGCCGCGAATATCGTATTGCGCAAGAACCTCATCGAGGTTATCAACGAAGGCGGAAGCGACCAGCAGGTCGTCCATCGAGATGGTGGTCTCTGCCACATCAGGATCGCCGCTTCCGAGGATAGCGGTGCCAGGCGTATGATACGCGGCGTTGATACGTCCAGTGTGGATGAATTGTGCCTCGTTGCCGTTCTTGAGGGTCCGGTTCATCACCAGGCCCTTAGCAATCGTAGCATTACGGAAGGCCTCATAGACCTCACCGGTGAATAGTTTCAGGTACAGAGCCTGAGTATCGCCCGCGCCGTTAACCTGGCCGAGCTGAGTTACAGTTGCAGTCACTTGTCTAAAAGTGTTGAGTGTTTATAAATTAAAGAGTGTCCCGGGAAAAATTATTTAGTTGTGGGGTTGTCCTTTGTATTGGGTATCCACCGCAGCGGGCCAATACTCCAGTCATGACTGGGTTTTTTACGAGGTTGTCCCACCCTCGAAAGGCATGGGGGACATTGCAGTCCCCACGATCTATTACATTAGATCGCCGCTTGCAGCCAGTCGGTCTTGGATGTCCAAACGATACGCAGGATCATTCCGATACCTAGGGTCACTAATAGCACGAGCCAGTTCGGCTTGACTACGGAACCCTTTAACACTTGTGTTCTTGACAGACTTGCCAGACACACGCTTACCTTCAAAACCAACAGCGTCTTGATACCGTTGGTTCAATGCTTGAACAGCAAAGAAGATAGCATCTTTGTTACCGCTGTTGATAACATTATCAAAAGCAGCAACCTCATCAGGCTTTAGATTGTCAGCTGCCCAAGACAGGGTTTCATTATAAACATCTTCACCACCAACCGAAGCCAAGATGGCATCAGCATCTGAATCAGACAACTGTTGCGGTTGGATAGAAGCGTTCTTTTGAAGTTCAAGATAAGCATCAATGAGTTGCTCAGATGGCATCTCTTTGAGCTTTTGAACTGTCTCAGGTTTTAGTTGGTTGTTGTTACTGAAATACTCTGAGGAAGCATCTTGGATAAACTGAGCGGTTTCTGAGATGTCATCATCTTCTTGGGCGACGGGCTCATCTGACGTATCAGAGTCTTCACCGTCGTTCTCAGTACCTGTTTCTTCTTTCTTTCCAAGTTTGCTTTCCAGTTCTTTGTATGCCTTTTCCAAGTCTTCAGCGGACTTGAATTTACCGGCATACCTAAGTTCTGCTTCTTCGTCTTTACGAGCTTGTTCATATTTAGCACGATTGCGTTCTTGCTCATCGGCAATCAGCTTATCACCAAGCTCGGTTAGCCTCGCTTCCTCTGCCTGACGGGCTTCGGTTACTGCGGGGTCATTTCCGTCAAAAGTGATTTCAGCCATAAGAGGTTAGCGGTAAGTAAGTGGTTTAGTGAGTAACAAGAGAAACCTTGCCAAGACCAGGAGTGACTACCTTTTTCTTGGGTTGAGGCTTGATCTTGTTGGATTTAACACTGGGCTTGCCAGCGGATTTCTTCGCAGTAGAAAGACTAGTAGGAGTCGCTGCGGGTGCCTCAGCCTTGGGCTGGGGGCTGGCTTGATTGTTGGATTCCATCAACTTGATTTTGTAGGGCTTCAAGAACAGCTGGGTTCTTTTCAGGGTCCATCATAGGCGCTTTAGATAGCTGACCCATTTGATTCATCATGGATGCTTGGGTCATCTGTTGACGCATACGTTGTTCTTCTTCTTGACGCTGTTCAGCAGTCTTGACCAGATTAACTGTATCAATACCTTGAGCAGCAGCAAGACGTTTGATTGCTTCCTCAGGGTCAACAAACTTAACCATAGCCTCTGGACCAAGAGCCTGTGACACGGTTTGAAGGAACATCATCAGGGACTCACGGTCTTGACCACGGCCAACACCTTCGATACCTGCGATGACGGTAGGGAATACCACACCCTTAGGAAGTTTGGGAAGGATCTTAGAACGTTGTAACACGAACAGCTTACGCTGAAGATAGGGTTGCAACAGTTCGGTAGTCAGGTTCCCATAAATACCACCCAGCTGTTCATTAAGTTCTTGCTGGGTAGCGCGAATCTCTTCTGCGGTAGTACGTTCTGATTGACGTACCGTAAGAATAAGAAACGCTTCACTCAGTCGCTGTGTCAGCTGAGTGATCATTTGATATGCCGTAGAGAAGTCAGCCTGTTTGGCTACTTGTACCACCGACACATCTTCTTGACGGCCTTGGATAATTGCTCCATTTCCGGCCTTTGCCAAAGTAGCAGGCTTGACGGTAGCAGAAGGAGATACCAAAAAGACCACCTTAGCAGCAGCAGCGGAGCCCTCAACCATAGCTTGCATGAGTCCTTCAAGCGACTTAAGGTCACCGAGGTATTCTTCAATGCGTCCACGTCCATAGTCTTCACCATCAACGATGTTAAAGCGGAGGGGCAGCCAGGGGGTTTGAGTCTTAGGTGCTTTGCCGTAGCTATCTTCTATGATTTCTCCATCAACTTCCTGTCGCCAACGCCATTGTCCATCTTGGAGTTTAGCCCAAGTATAAACAGCAGTTTCATCTTCGCCAACAGTCACATCAAGACTAGGAGTGGCAGTGTTGTCATCCACTCGATTGATGCTGGACTTAGGCTTTTTAAATTTGTCAGGAAGGAATTGACGATTGATTGATTCAACAGTAACGATCTCAGTGGGTTGACCCTCTCCATCACGGACGACCACATAACGGTCAAGAGGATACAACTTAACACCACTCGAACCCATGTAGACCAGGACATTCCCGGTTACAATTAGATGTTTCATTGCCTGATGTAGGACCACACGATCCTGTGATTCAGCAATGTGTTGCATGATAACCCGTTCCATTTTGGACAGGCTCAAGTCGATCTCAGATTTAATCTTGACATCTAATTCGGGGTCCGAGGCGAGCTTACCGTCGTTGATCTGAAGCTTAAAGAACGTAGCCGTTACTGGGAACAGACTAAGCATAAGCTTCGAGGCCATGACGTTTGCGCCTTTGGCTCCGATAGACTGCCAGGGCGTAGGAAGCTTCTGTCCATTTACCACACCCGTAGGAGTAAGGAGGTAAGGAAGACTTAGCTTCGCACATTCCCTAGCAGTATCGAGAAAGATCGTTCTGTCGCTTGCTAGTCGAGCGTAGCGTGAAGCGGCAGACGAGTTTTCCATTGTTGTTTAAAAAATTAAGTAGCGACATTAAGTCCGGTTGTACCGGTGGAACCATAAGGTGTGGTCCCGTAAGTAGTCTTAAGGCCAGTTGCAGCTTGCCCTTTGGTAGTAGCTTTTTTAGAACCAATGCTGCTAACAACTTTAGCTTGCTTAGTACTAAGAGTACCTTTACCAACACCAGCACTGCTAATGGTGCCTAGCTTGGCACGTTTAGCTTCATACTGGGCTTGACGTGCATCAAAGTCAGCAATCTTTTTATCAAGAGCCGATTGTTGTTTTGCCATTGAAAAGGCAACGTCACCATACGGATCTCGTGGGTCAAACTCACGACCTTCGGTCTGAGCTAGGCGAGCCAAGTCACGTTGGTTTGCAGAAGGAATGTTATAAATAGCACCGCTCTTTCTCATTTGTTCCACACGGCTTGGGTCACCGAGAGCTTCCCAGCGCTGCCTCTGTTGGATGCCATACTCACGGCGTTGTTGAGCGCCAAGTGAGCTTCTCATGGGGGCAAACTTTGGAGCAGGTGCCATGTTCATATAAGGAGAAGGTGCTCCACCTCCACCTCCGCCACCAGGGACAGGACTTCCAGCGTAACACATTTATTTGTCCTCCTTACTCTTTTGGACATTAAGACCAGTAGTCTGTCCAGTAATCGTACCCAAGCCAGGAGTCTTATATTGTGCAGCACCTTTGCTGCGTTTCTTGGCAGCAGAGCGGGTCATTGCTTTACTAGTAATTGTAGCTACCTTTTCACCCACAGGCGCAGGAGGCGGCGGAGGGGGTTCCGGCGGAGGAGGTAGTTCAAATTGTTGTTGTGGTGGTGCTGGAGGCGGCGGTGGTGGCGCAGGAGGTGCGCTAGGGGACATACACATTAGTCTAGTTTTTCTGTGTTTTACTTTTTAAGTATTTGATCACAGCAATTGCTCCAGCTCGATAAGCTAACTCTCGCTCAGAAATTGTGTGCTCAGGAAAACGATCAGGGTATCTGTCTTCAAGCTCAGTAATGAGTCGAAGTAGATCTACTTTACCTCCAACGACCATAGTCAGAGGCAGGGTGTTATCATCCATACTGTGGAAGGTCAACGTTAGAAGCCTCGAAGAACGCAGGCATTCTGCTACGTTGCGTATCTTTAAGACCCGGTGCTTTGCCCCGCTCATAAAGCGAGTCAGACTGGTTCATCCAGAAGTCCTTATCCAGGTACTTATTTTCAGAAGAACCAAGAGAATCCATCACCCATCCAACAGTCGCTCTGCGTAAGCGATTGAGGCTTGATGTGGACTTGAGGCCCAGCTCGGAGCAGACCATCGAGTGTATGGCGACGTGCGTTTGCTCGTCTCTGGAGATGTCGGCTGCTGTACTTCGGATTCCGATGTCTCCATTGAATCGGAAGAAGGGAAGGATGACGAAGAAGACACTGCGCTCAAGGATAGCTGCTTTCAGAATTGGATGCTCTGGTGCGTCTAGCCAAGCCTTGAGGATGTGCTTTGCTTCATCTTCATGCTTCTGGTTTGCACCGTGGGCATCAATGACATAGTTCAACGCCTGGTCGTGGCGCTCTTCATCCAACTGGTTGGATAGCAACGCTTCACGCAAGCCAGGCGTATTGGGTAGTTCGCGTTCAAGCCCTTGTTGAAGGAACTCACGCACAGGCAATTCAAGATGACGAAGCCCAAGGGCACGCTTGAGCGTGTCCTCAGACCCATCAACAATCTTGCCCTTTTGCACAGCCAGAGGCGTCCATTTACGCTTCCGGCTGACAACTTGATCGTAAGGGGAAGTTGCGTTCATTCTCCGCAGGGAATACAAATTTCGTTTTCTGGTTCGACTTGCTTGGGACAGCCACAGTCTGGGTCTACCTCTTCTTCAAAACCAAAGAGGTCACGGAAGTCTTCGTCAAGGGCGGCAAGTGCGTCATCCTTAGACTGAGTATCCGGTTGGACCTGGAGACTGTAATAGAGACTCGTTTGAGGCGAGTTCATCCATTCTTGTAAGAAGCCCCGATCATAGGTAACAACGTCAGACCAGCTGTTGAAGCTGTATCCATGGAAGAGAAGAGTGTTCTGGTATAGACGGACCATACCATCAACCACTTCTTTGTAGGCGTCCCAGCCTACCTCAGATGCAATCTCTACATCCGCCGGGTAGTCATAAGATTGGACTCCAAAAGTCCCACTGTCCCGATCGACGTGACGACTGATAGGAGGGGCCAACTCTGGGGCAGTAGTATAGCCACGCAGATCGACGTTGTTGTAAGAGCAAGAAGCAGTGGGCGCGATGGCAAATGCTCGGTCCATGTTATGGAGGCGAGCGATCTGTGACGACAACTCAATTGCTTTTGCGAGTTCAGATACAAGGCGATAAGCCGGAGTGTCCTCCGGTTGATGAGAATGGAATTGGGTTAGGGCGTTTCCAAACTCTTTATAAGTTACACCGTTCTGGCACAGGAAGTTAGCCAGACCCAGGATACCGAGGCCAACCTGACGG
>Ga0255760_10003771_pt1 | contig 13518 bp, 10 predicted proteins | sample 071ome_25_FD_179960 | JGI IMG/M metagenome (GOLD analysis project Ga0255760, IMG submission 179960) | Coastal salt marsh microbial communities from the Groves Creek Marsh, Skidaway Island, Georgia - 071410BT metaG (version 2) | ecosystem: Environmental > Aquatic > Marine > Intertidal zone >... | reverse complement strand
CCTCCGCGGCGGCCACGGCCTGGAGTGCCAGCACCGCGGCCACAGGCTTTCCGGCGGAGAACAGGCAGACCAGGCTATCCCGGCCCCAGGGCCGGGTGCGGGCCCGGTCAGCGAAGCCCCCAAAGATGTCGACCACCACCTCGCCCCGGCGAACCACGCAGAGCCCCGCCCCTAGGGCCTCATCCTCCACGAGAGCCCGGAAGAGGCGCTCCGCGAGGGGCGCAAAGGCCCGCTCCCAGCGGCCCCCAAGGCGAGGGCGCATAAATCGGTCAGTTGGGTCAGAATGCGAAGTCATCGTGCTTCCTAGCCGTTACCCGCTCGCTTTCGGGAGATCCTACCCATGGCCGCTTCCATACCCTGGGGCCATCGCCTAGCCTACGCCGCACCGGCCTTCGCCCTGGCTGTGGTGGGCATCCCGCTATACGTGTATCTGCCGAAATTCTATACGGACGTGGTGGGTGCAGACATCGCGCTCGTGGGCTTTGTGCTCCTGGCCATCCGCCTCTTCGACGCCGTCAGCGACCCGGTCATCGGCGCCCTATCCGATCGGACCACAAGCCCCCTTGGGCGCCGCCGGCCCTGGATTGCCTTAGGCGTGCCACCGCTGGTCGTCGCCCTTTACCTGCTTTTCTCTCCCCCGGCCCTGAGCCCCGAGGGCGCCCTGCTGTGGTTTGGGGTGGGGCTTTTTGTGGTGTTCCTTGCCTGGACCGCCATTACCGTGCCCTACGAATCCCTTGGCGCCGAGCTGACCCAGGACTACGACGAGCGCACGGCAATCCTCTCCCTGCGTGACGGGGCGCTGATTCTGGGCACCATCCTCGCCGCCGCTTCCCCCGCCATCATCCAGGGGGCCCTGGGCCTTGGCGACGGCCCGGACGCCGAGCGCGCCAAGTTTCGCGCCGTGGCCCTCAGCTACGCGCCCCTCGTAGTGCTCGCGTGCCTGGCCTGCGTTTGGCTGGTGAAGGAACGCCACGGCCATCGCAGCAGCACGGCCCTGCCGAGCCTACGAACCCTGGGCGCGCGGCTGAAAAACCGCCCCTTTCGCATTCTGTTGGCGAGCTACACCATCGCTGCGATCGGGAGCAATCTGCCCGCCACGCTGATTCCCTACTACGTCGATTACGTCATCGGCGACCCCAACGTCGAGCAGTATCTCCTTCTCTACTTCCTCACCGGCGTTGTCCTTCTGCCCTTCTGGGTCCGGCTGGCGAAGCGCGTAGGCAAGAAGCCCGCTTGGCTCGCCGCCGCCGCGCTCAATTCCCTTACCTTCGCCGGGGTATTCTTCCTCGGGCCCGGCGACAGCCAGGCCTACGCCATCCTCGTCATCGCCTCGGGCCTGGGCTTTGGCGCGACCCTCGCCCTTCCCTCCGCCATGCAAGCCGACGTCATCGATTACGAAGAGCTTCGCTCCGGGGAACGTAAGGAGGGGGAGATCATCGGCCTTTGGGCCGTCAGCAAGAAGCTCGCCGCCGCCTTCGGGGTCTTTATCGCCTTTCCCATCCTCGGCGCCGTGGGCTACGTCCCCAACGCCGCCCAGCCCGAGGCCGTGGTGCTCACCTTAAAAATCCTCTACGCCCTCGTGCCAAGCCTGTTCAATCTTCTCGGCCTGTGGGTAGCCTGGCACTATCCCATTGATAAAGCGGCGCACGAGAAAATCCTGGAGGCGGTGCGCGCTCGGCGAGCTGGGGAGCGCTACGCCGATCCCCTGGAGGCCCCTTAATGACGACCCTACAACGGCGCGCGCTCACCCTTCCCCTGCTGGGTCTGGCCACGGTGCTGCTGGTCACCACCCTGCCCCTGTGGCTGCCCCTGAGTGCGCTCCTCGCCCTGCTCCACCCCGGGGCCCGGGCGGCGCCGCGGGTGCTGGGCTTCTTCACCCTTTACCTGCTGTGCGAGAGCGCCGGCGTGCTTGTGGCGGCCTGGCTTTGGCTTCGCCACGGTCGAACCCCGGAAGCCTTCCTCGAGGCCAACTACGACCTTCAGAGCTGGTGGGCGAGCACCCTCAAGCGCGGCGCGGCCTGGCTTTTCCGCTTGCGCTTTGAGGTCAGGGGAACGGAGGCCTTCGCCGGCAGCGCGGCACCCATCGTGCTGCCGCGGCACAGCTCCATGGGGGACACGGTACTGCCCCTGGTGTTCTTTGCCCTCCCCACGGGGGTGCGCCTTCGCTACGTGCTGAAGCGGGAGCTGCTCTTTGACCCCTGCCTCGATATCGTCGGCCAACGCCTGCCCAACTACTTTGCCCGGCGGGGCGCGGGGGCTACGGAACAGGAGGTGGCCGGCGTGGTGAAGCTCCTCACCACCATGCCGAACCACCATGGGCTCCTGCTCTATCCCGAGGGCACGCGCTTTTCCGAGGGCAAGCGCCGGGCCGTGCTGGCGCGGCTTCGGGAAAAGGGCGACGAAAAGGCCCTCGCCCGGGCAGAGGCCTGGCCAAGCCTGTTGCCACCCCGGCCCGGCGGACTTCGGGGCGTGCTCGCCCACAATCCCGGCCGGGACCTCCTGTTGCTGGCGCACCGCGGCTTTGAGAAATCCGCCAGCTTCAGTGAGCTCTTCAACGGCAGCTGGCTAGACACCACGGTGCAGCTCCACTTCTGGCGCGTACCCTTCGCTGAGATCCCGAAGGCCCCGGAGGCCCAGGTCGAATTCATCAACGGCCTCTGGGATGCCATGCAAGACGCCCTAACCCGCCTGGAGGTTGCGAGGCCCTAGCGTTCGGGACAGACTCAGCCCTCCTTTGGGGGAGGAGTTTGACCATGGCGGATTTAATCGCCCTATCCAGCAAGATCATCGACGAGGGCTACGACGACGGTAGCGCCGGGCCCTTAAATCGAATCAACCACGAGCTCAGCGTTTTAGACGACAACATCGCCATGGTGGAGGCCTTTAGCCACGCCGTGTGCTTCCGCACTGACGCCGGACTCGCGGTCTTCGACACCAGCGGCGCCCAGGGCGGGGGCCGGGTGGTTTCCGCCATCCGCCAGTGGACCGATAGCCCCTTCCACACCGTGGTCTATACCCACGGCCATGTCGATCACGTCGGGGGCAGCGGCTTCTTTGCCGCAGATGCGGAGAAGAACGGCCACCCCATTCGCTGGGTAGGCCACGAGAACGTAGGAAAGCGCTTCGACCGCTACACCCTCACGGACGGCTATAACCAGGCGATCAACGAGCGGCAATTCGGCGCGTTTAAGCGCCGGGGCTACGGCATTGGGGCCGACGAAGGCCGCTTCCTGCCGGCCGATGCGGTGCGCCCGGGGACGACCTATCAAGACAGCATCGATCTCAAGGTCGGGGACCTAGACCTCGAGCTCGTGCACGCCCGGGGAGAAACGGACGACCACACCTGGGCCTACCTCCCCGAACACAAGGCCATCTGCGCCGGGGACTTCTTCATCTGGAACTTCCCGAACTGCGGCAATCCACAAAAAGTGCAGCGCTATCCCCTCGAGTGGGCCGGGGCCATGCGGGCCATGCTCGAGCGGGACGTAGAGCTATTCCTGCCCGCCCACGGCCTGCCCATCGCCGGTGCCGGCCGCATCCGTAAGGTGCTTACGGACGTGGCGGAGACCCTAGAAAAATTGGTCGGGGACGTGCTGGAACGGATGAACGGCGGCCTTACCCTCGATCACATTCTTCATGATGTCCGGGTCGGTCCCGGGGTGCTGGAAAAGCCCTGGATGAAGCCCCTGTATGACGAACCGGAATTTGTGATCCGAAACATCTGGCGTCTTTACGGCGGCTGGTGGGATGGCAATCCGGCGCGCTTAAAGCCGGCGCCGGACGCGGTGGTGGCCGCCGAGCTGGCCCGCCTCGCCGGCGGCGCGGAAGCGCTGGCCAAGGCGGCCCAGGGCCATGCGGACGCCGGGGACTTCCGCCTGGCCTGCCACCTTGTGGAGTACGCCGCCCTCGCGGAGCCGGAGAACCTGCAGGTGCATGGCCTGCGCGCCGAGATCTACCAAGCGCGGCGGAACCAGGAGACCTCCCTCATGGCCAAGGGGATCTTTGGCACCGCCGCCAATATCTCGAAGGAGAAGGTCGATCCCACGCCCTAGGGCATGGGGCCGCGAACCACATTCCCTTCCCGGCGCGGGTCTGCCGCGCCTTCAAGCCCCGTCTCGGTCACGACAATGACGTGGAGCCCGGAGTTCTCCCCTTCCCGGGCCTGGACGTTGAAGCCCTGCGCCTCCAGAGCGACCGCGAGCTCAGCCCCCGGGGCCATGCCCGTTTCCACCCGCACCGCATCGCCCCGGGCAATGATGTTGGGAAAGTTCACGGCCTCCTGCACGGACAGGCCCCAATCCTGAATGCCCAGGATGGTCTTCGCCGTGTAGGCCGGAATGGAGTTCCCGCCGGGGGAGCCGGTCACCATAAGGAGCGCCCCGGCCTCATCGAACACCATGGTCGGCGACATGGACGAGCGCGGGCGGGCGCCGGGGCGCACGGCGTTTGCCGGCTCCGGCGCTTCCGGGGCATAGACCCGGGCGAAGTCCGTCATCTCGTTGTTGAGCACGAAGCCTGCGGCCCAGCGGGAGGAACCGAAGGGCCCCTCTACGGTCATGGTGCTGGAGACCGCATTACCCTCGGCGTCGACGATGGAGAAATGGGTGGTGCCAGCCAGCTCCAGGGTGGTGTCCGGTCCCAGGGCGCTTAAGGCCTCGCCGCCAAGCACGGCGGCCGGGTCCCCGTGGGCCGTCGCCTCCGCCGGAGCGCCAAGCGTCTGCGCACGATGTTCAAGGTAAGCCGGGTTCAAGAGCCCTTCCAGGGGCACGGTCACCCGATCCGGGTCCCCGAAGTAGTGGTCCCGGTCGGCGTAAGCGAGGCGCTGGGCCTCGACGAAAGCGCGAATGCGCTCGGCCTGCGTCGCCCCTTCGGGCACGCGATGATCGTAGAGGTTCGGAATCATGATCTGCATGGCGCCGGAGGACGGGGGCGTCGCCGTACAAATGGACAGGGTCCGCCAGGGGCCACACACCACAGGCCGGGGAATGGCCTCATAGTTCGCCATATCCTCCAGGGTCAGGGTGCCGCCCAGGGGCGCCGCCTGCGCACTGGCGACGATCGCTTCCGCAATGGGCCCGGTATAGAAGGCCGAGGGGCCCTCGGCAGCCACGCGCTTAAGCGTTTCCGCGTAGGCGGGATTGCGCACCGTCGTCCCCGCCGCAAGGGGCTGACCGCCCGGGAAGAAGTACTCCGCAGCGCCGGGGTTTTCGTCGATGCGGGCTATGGGGGCGAGGCCCTCCAGGGTGCCGGCCATCTTGGCCGTCACCGTAAAGCCTTCCTCGGCGAGGCGAATTGCCGGACCAAAGACCGTCGCCCAGGGCAGCTTTCCGTAGCGGTTGTGGGCGAGCTTATAAAGCGCCACGGCGCCGGGGACACCCACGGCCCGACCGCTTTGCCAAGCCTGCACATAGTTCATGGGCGCTTCGTTCTCCATGAACATATCGATCCGCGCCCCCGCCGGGGCCTGCTCTCGGCCATCGAGAAAGGCGAGGTCCCGGGCCTTCGCGTCGTAGACCAGCATGAAACCGCCGCCCCCAAGCCCCGAGCTCTCGGGCTCCACCAGCCCCAGCACAGCGTGGGCGGCAATGGCCGCATCCACCGCGTGGCCGCCCTGGGAGAGCATCTCCGCCGCGGCCGCCGTCGCATCGGGATTAGCCACCGTGGCCATCCAGCCGTGCGCCCAGGGCGCGGCGGCCGCCGGCGTCGGCGCCTCCTTAGGTTGAGACGGGCCGCATCCGGCGAGGAGCCAAAGGCACAGCACAAGGGGAAGGGAACGGCGCACGGACATCTCCTTTAGGCGCGGAAATAACAGAGGATAAAGGCTAAGGGATCGAAGGCCTGCGGTCACGGTCCGGAGCTCGGGCTTCGCAGGCAGCGGCCAGGCGCAGCAGTGTGCTTTCCTCGCCGCGCCGACCCACCAGTTGCACGGCTCGGGGCAAGCCCTCGGCGGAAAAGCCGAAGGGCAGGGTCACGGAGGGATGTCCGCTGTAATTAAAGGGCGCGGTGAAGGTGAGGGGATCGGCGTAGCCGTCAAAGGCCAGCGCATCCATGGCATCAAGGGGCAACGGCAAAAAGGGCATGGCGGGCACTAGAAGCGCGTCCACCCCTTCGAAGTAGGTATCCAGGGCCCGCGTATAGGCAAGCCGCTCCTGTTCCAAGCGAGCGTAAGCCTGCGCCGAAGCGCGGTGTCCCTGATCCAACAGCGCCGACAGCACCGGGCCGTAGGCCCCGCGCTGGGCAGGGAAGGTTTTTTCGTGGACGAGGGCCGCTTCCACCCCGGCCGTGAGGGCCCAGCCCTCAATGAGCGCGGCACCCAAGGGCGGCGCTGCGTCACTTAACGTCACGCCGGCCCGCGCCAGGGCCTCGGCTGCTGCGGTGCCCGCCTCCGTGAGGGCGGAGGCCACGCCAGCGCGCCAAAGCGCCTTGGGGAAGGCTACGCGAAGCCCGGCCACCCCCGTGGCGAGGGCCGCTTCGAAATCCTCCTCGGGATAGGCCCGGCTGCGAACATCGGCAGGATCCGGTCCCGCCATGACCGTCAGCAGGCGCGCTGCGTCACGCACGGAGCGGGCCATGGGGCCGAGGTGATCCAGGGACGGCGCCAGGGGAAAGACCCCAGCCGTGCTCACCCGGCCGAAGCTGGGCTTCACCCCCACCACCCCGCAGGCGGCGCTGGGAAAGCGAATGGAGCCCCCCGTATCCGTGCCCAGGGCGCCAAAGCAGAGCCCGGCAGCCGTGGCCACGCCGGAACCGCTAGAGGACACGCCGGTCCAGTGTTCCGGTGCCCAGGGGTTCCGGGGCGTCGGTAGGGAAGGATGGTGCTGGGAATAGGCCCCTTCGGTCAGCCGTAGCTTCCCAAGGATAAGGGCCCCCTCCGCGAGGAGCCGGTCCACCACCGTGGCATTACGCAGCGCGCCTTGGGCCCCATGGACGGTGCCGCCGGCCCCCGTGACCTTCCCTGCCTGATCGACCAGATCCTTAAGCGCTAGGGGAATGCCGTGGAGGCGGCCGAGAGGCTCACCCCGGGCGCGCTGCGCATCGAGGGCAGCGGCTCGGGCTAGAACGCCCTCGCTGTCCACGGAGACATAGGCCGCCAAACTTTCGGCGCTTTGGATGCGCCGGAGCATTTGCCGCGCCAGGGTGACCGCCGGGAGATGGCCGCTGCGCAGGGCGTCCACCGTATCGACCAAGCTTTGGAAATGAAATTCGGACACCCTGCCTCCCCGAGCCCTCCGCGAGGAGGGCCCAGGCAAGGCCTAGCAGACCTTGCCGGGGTTGAGAATTCCGCGAGGGTCGAGCGCCTCCCGGAGCGTTTGCATCAGTTTCACTTCCGCCGGACTGCGGCTGTGGCCTAGCCAGGGCTTCTTCTCAAGCCCAATGCCGTGCTCTGCGGAAACGGAACCCCGAAGCGCCTTAAGCGGGTCATAGACCGCCGCTTCGATGGCCGTCACCCCCTCGCTGCTCCGGGGGCGGGGCGCAATGACGAAATGCAGGTTACCGTCGCCAAGGTGGCCGAAGGTGAAGACCCGCGCCTCTGGGTCCACGGCAGCAACCCCTGCCTTCACCGTCTCAACGTACGCCCCCATGGCGCCAATGGGAAGGGAGACATCAAAGACCTGCGTCGGCTTGCCCGCCGCCAGCACGTCAACGCTGTCGCGCAGGGCCCAAAGGGCCTCATTGCGGGCCCCGGTGCTGGCCAGCACCGCATCGCTGACGAGGCCAGCTTCCAGAGCCTCGGCCAGCACCGCCTCCACCCATACCTCGTCCCGGGCGGGGTCCGAGCCCAGCATTTCCGCAAGAACATAGAAGGGGGAGCCGAGCGGGAGGGGCGGCGCCGGGCACCGGGGCGCCGTGGCCACGGCTTCGTAAAACTCCGGCCACATCACCTCGAAGGCGGTGAGCTGCCCCCCAAGGCCCCGATCCAAATGGCGAAGTAGGCCGGTCACGGAAGGGAAGTCCGGTAGCGCTAGCAACATGCTGAGCCGGCTTCCCGGTGCTTCCCGAAGGCGAAGCACGGCGCGAGTGATAATGCCCAGCGTGCCTTCGGAGCCGATGAACAGCTGCTTCAGATCGAAGCCCGCATTGTTTTTCACCATGCCGTAAAGGCTATCGATGACCGTGCCATCGGCCAGCACCGCTTCCACCCCCAGGGTATTTTCCCGGGCCATGCCGTAGCGGAGCACGCGGTTGCCCCCGGCATTGGTGGATAGATTCCCGCCCAGGAAGCAGGAGCCCCGGGCCCCCAGATCGAGGGGAAAGCTGAGCCCTTGCTCCGCGACCGCTTCCTGGAGGGTTTGCAGGGGCACGCCGGCTTGCACCCGCACCGTGCGCCCCGCCTGATCGATCTCCTCAATGGCGTTCATGCGCTCCAGGGAGAGGATGAGATCCTCGGGCCCCGTATCCGCGCCGTGGACGAGCCCCGTCAACCCGCCCTGGGGGATGACGCTTTGCCCGGCCTCAAAGCAGGCCTTCAGCACAAAGGACACCTCCCGGGTATCTTTCGGTCGCACGATGGCGAGGGCCTCGAGGGGAGCAGGACGCCAAATGCCCTGGGCGCGCTGCGAGACCGCTTCCCCCGTGAGCACGGCCCCCGACCCCAGCTCAGCTTCTAGGGTCTCCAACAAGGCTTGCGTTTTAGGGGGCATAGCTCGACCTGGCCACAATGCCCCAGCGATCGCCGCGGCGCTCTACGATATACAGTGAGTCATATTCCTTAAGCAGGCCACCTGCCTCATTGAAGCGGGCAAAGCGCACGGCCAGATGCACCTTCCCGGGCCCGGCCTGCACCACCTTTCGCTCAAGCCAGGCACTGTGATGCCACCCCGTTTCCGCAAGGGCCTCAAAGAGCGCGTTGGACCGCGTACCCGCCTCCGGCAACACGGTGACGTGCCCAGAGGCGATGCGCACGTGGGGAAAGTGGAAGGTGGCTTCAAAGGCCGTGATGTCCCGGGCATTGAAGGCCGCCATAAAGGCATCCAAGGTCGCCAAGGCTTCCGCCTGCTCATCTTCAGCGCGCAGGGGCGCCCCGAATAAGAGCAAGCTCCCCAGCATGAGTACGAGGGCCCCGACTCGACGGCCCGAAGGCGCCGGCTTTCGATCTGATCGCGTCATAAAACATCCTCCCCGGACCATCATGCCGCGCTCGGAAGGGGAGGGAAAGGCGCGAGCCCTCGACGCCCTCTCCGCGGCGCGCTAGCCTCGGGCCTTTCTTTTTGGGGAGGAAAGCGGTTATGGCAGAGGCCCTTGCAGGACACTACGCACTGATCACCGGGGGCGGCAGCGGTATCGGCCTGGCCTGCGCCCGCCATCTGCTTCGGGACGGCGCCACGGTCACCCTCCTCGGGCGCGATGAAGGTCGGCTGGGGGCCGGGGCCCAAAGTCTCTTGGACGCTATCCCCGGGGCGGAGGGGCGCGTTCGCACCTTCGCCGGGGATACGGCGGAGGAAAGCACCATGGCCGAGGCCATCGCCGCGGCGGAGGGCCCCGGGGGCATCCTGCAAATCGCCGTGGCCAGCGCGGGCACGGGCGGCTTGGCGCCCCTGACGCACCAGAGCCTTGAGGACTTCGATCGCGTCATGCGCACGAACCTCACGGGCACCTTCCTACTGCTAAAGCACGCCGGGAAGCGCATTGCCGCCAGCGGCGGCGGGGCGGTGTGCGCGATCTCCTCCATCGCCGGGGTGCGTACGCACCGCTACGGGGGCACCTACGCCGCCTCCAAAGCCGCTATTGATATGCTGATTCGCACCCTTGCCGACGAGCTCGGCCACGCCGGGGTGCGGGCCAATAGCGTGTGCCCCGGGCTCGTGGAAACGGACCTTAGCCAGGGGCTCCAGGACAGCCCGGAGGTGCTCGCCGATTACCTGGCCTGCATGCCCATCGCCCGCACGGGGACGGTGGACGACATTGGCGCCGCGGTGCGCTTTCTCTGCGGGCCAGAGGCCAGCTGGATCACCGGGGTGAACCTTTCGGTGGATGGTGGCCAGCACCTGCGCCGGGGCCCGGACTGGTCCAGCTTTGCGCGCATGGCCTTTGGCGATGCCTCCGTGGATGGCCCCTACGACCGCTAAGGCTTGAGCGCGGCGCCTTCCGAGCCCTCTCGAGCCGTGAATCTCAGCACCAGGGCACTCTGGGGCTGGGGCAGCTGGAGCGGGAAGCCCTGGGCCGGCAAGTAGCCCGGGGCCACGGTCAGCCCCGCCCCCTCGAAACGCCCAAGACCCGGGACGGGCCCCGCTGCGGGTCCCTCTAGGCGCACCGCATAGCTAAGGTCCGCGGCGAGCCCCGGCAAGGGCACGCGCAGGGGGCGCCCAGGCCTCTGATCTCCAAGGCGGAGCACGATCGCCAGAGCTTCCCGCCGATCTTCCGCAACCACCACCCGCACCCAATGGTCCTCGTCCACCTCGTAGTCGAATACGAGGCCGCTATGTAGCAGGGGGCGGAGTCGCTGATAGCGTTCGATGCCCGCCTTCAGCATTCGCCAATCCTCGGCGCCAAGGCTCCGGGGGTCGAGTTCAAGGCCGAAGTGCCCGAGAAGGCCCACGGCACAGCGGAAGGCCATGGAGGTAACCCGCCCCGTGCCATGGGCCGGAGAAGGCCCCACGTGCACCCCCGCCCGTTCCGGGGCCAGGAACAGTCCACCGCGCATCATGATCGGCGTTCGCACGATGGGGTCGTTGGCATCGGAAAGCCAGGCCCGATGCATCAGACCCAGCATGCCCCAGTCCATGCGTCCACCGCCGCTGGCGCAGGTTTCCAGCTCCACGGAAGGGAAGGCATCGCGGAGGCGCCGGAGTACGGCGTAGAGCCCCGCGACCTGAGCACCATGGCCCACCCCGGGCCCCGCACCCTGACCGGTGAGAATGCGGTTGTGATCCCACTTTAGGTAGGTGATGGGCAGACGCGTCAGCAGCGCTTCCAGGAAGGCAAAAACGGCGTCCTGCACGGCCGCCTGCCCCAGATCCAGCACGCGCTGATGACGGGACTCCAGGCCCCCGTCACCGCCCCGAAGCCACTCCGGATGGGCCCGGGCAAGCGCGCTGTTGGCGCTCACCATTTCCGGCTCGACCCATAAACCTAGGCTCATGCCCGCGGCTTCCACGGCCTCGGCGATGGGGACGAGGCCCCGGGGCAGGCGGCGCTGATCCTCAAGCCAGTCCCCCAGGGCCCGGCGATCGTCAATGCGATCCTGAAACCAGCCATCGTCGACCACGAAGCGCTCCACCCCAAGGGCCTTGGCTGACGCCACGAGTTCGAGCAGCGCCTGCTCCGAGACGTCAAAGTAGAGCCCCTCCCAGCTATTGAGATGCACCGGGCGTGGCCAGGCGAGCCCTTCCTGGGGGAAGGCCCCGCTGCGCTGGAGGGCATGAATCTGCTGTCGCAGCCCATTGGCGCCGTGCTCAGAAAAAACGAACCACAGCGCGGGGGTGGTTAGCGCGTCCCCCACGGCAAGGCGCCCATCTCCGGGGTTTAGGTAGGCCCCGCCCTGAACCATAAAGGTGCCATCGACCCGCTGATCAATGCGCAGCTCATGATCCCCGCTGGCAGCGAGGATCACCGCCAGCACCCGCCCGCGGTCTGCGGTCAGAGGCCCTTCGCTGCACAGCAGCGCGGGATAGCGATGGTGATCACTGCGCCCGGCGCTACGCTGCCAGCTGAACCCGCTGGAGCCCAGGGGTACGGTGGTGGGTCGAAACTCTCCGCTCCAGTCGCCGGCGAAGGCCGTCACCTCCGTGACCCAGGGGGGCAGGGGCGCATGGGCCGCGGAGAAGCGATGAAGAGAGACCGCGGGACCCTTGACCACCCGTGCCGTGCTTTGAAGGCAAAAGGCGGCAGAAATGGGAAAGGCCGTGACTTCCGTGCCCACCGCTAGGCGTCCGTCTTCCCGAAGGAAGGTTCCGGCCTCCGGCCCCTTTTGCGTCCAACTCCGCCGCAGGGGCCGGAAGAGCGCCGCGCCATCGTCGGCGAGAAAGGACAGGGGCGACGGGTATGCCAGCCCTAGGCCATCGCTCGCGGCCATGGCATCGGTGAGGGGCTGATCGAGCCGGGCACCCCAGCGCACCACCGGGGGCGGCGGCAAAGTCTCCGGTGCGGCGCCGCTCCAGCTGTCGAAGAAAGCTATGCGATCATCCCTACCGGAACCGCCCCGCTGCCAAAGCAGGAGGGCGCCCCTGTCCCCCGCGGGCTGGCGGGGCGAGAAAAAGGATGTGTGTTCTGACGCCATGACCGAATCCGCCGCTTTAACGCAAGGGAGCATGACACAGGACGGGTTCTGGCTGTTCGCCTATGGCTCGCTGATGGCGCGTCCAGCCTTGCCCTGGACCCAGCGGGTGGAGGCCACCCTCCCCGGCTACCAGAGGCGCTTCTGGCAGGGCTCCCACGATCATCGGGGCGTCCCCGGGGCCCCGGGACGCGTGCTGACCCTCGTGCCCACGGAGGATGTTGAGAATGAAGGGGAGGAACGGGGGGAAGGCGCTTGCGAAGGGCTGCTCTACTATCTGCCCCCCGCCGTGGCGAAGGGCGCCCTCGCTCGCCTCGACTACCGGGAAAAGAATGGCTACCTACGCTGCACTCGAGAGGTTCGGGACCGCTTTGGGATTCGGCGCCGGGCCCTGGTCTATCTGGCCACCCCGCATAATCCTGCCTGGCTCGGCCCCGCCCCGAGGGCGGAGCTCGTGGCCCAGCTGTGCACGGCCCAAGGCCCCTCAGGGCGCAACATCGACTATCTACGTGCGCTTCATCGCACGCTCCGCCAGCTGCGCATCACGGACCCCCATATTGAGGCCCTGATGGCGGCCGCGGGGCGTCACCTAAACCCAGCCGGAGCTCTGACGACGGCCCGCCCGCCCAAGGAAGAACCCTAGGAGCACCCCGCCAAGGGCGAGGAGCCCACCCCACTTAAGTCCCTCCACTTCCTGATTCGCCTCCAGCGCGAGCTTGTCCTGGATAAGCCGGGCCTGGACGGTTTCGAGCTCTCCGGCCCGGGCCTTCAGGGCCTCCAGCGCCGCCTGGGTTTCTAGGGCGTTGCCCGCCGCCGCCTGCAGCGCCGCGTAGGCCGCCCCCTGGGTAGCCAGCTCCTCTGCAAGCGCGGCGCCGCTCGCCTCCGCGGTGGCCAGGGCTTCCCGCACCGGCGCCAGCTCGGCGGCGAGGGCCTCGGCCCGCGCCGCGGCGCTTTTCGCCGCCGCTTCCAATTCGGGCACCCGAAGCTGGGCCACCGGTTCAACGACGGTGTACTGGCGGCGCAGCCACCCTTCGCCGTCTTCCCAGCGCACCCGGAGCCAGTCGGCGCTCTCCTCCACTACGGCGAAGCGGGCCCCGGTCAGGAGGGTGGTGAGCACGGGGTAATCAAGCCCCGGCCCCTCGCGCACTTCGATGCGCAGCTGATCGCTGACGTAGCGGACGTCCTCCCCCGCCGCCCAGGCCCCAGCAGGCCCCAGCAGTAGGCTGACCAGAAGAATGAGCCCCCCCGAGCGATGCAGAGCCATACGCAATCTCCTCCAAGCTGTCCCCAAGGGCCTCAACGCC
>Ga0255760_10003769_pt1 | contig 13520 bp, 9 predicted proteins | sample 071ome_25_FD_179960 | JGI IMG/M metagenome (GOLD analysis project Ga0255760, IMG submission 179960) | Coastal salt marsh microbial communities from the Groves Creek Marsh, Skidaway Island, Georgia - 071410BT metaG (version 2) | ecosystem: Environmental > Aquatic > Marine > Intertidal zone > Salt... | reverse complement strand
TGACAAGTGCCATAGAAGCATTTGATCCGAGTGCACGGGATTTGGCCGAACAGTTGGTTGGGCTGATGGGGCCTAGTCATCCACAAGCGGCTGAGTTGCTGAAATTAACCGAGCAATTTGAATTTGACGCTGCCCAGACCTTGGTTCATGCGCTCCTGGCCCGGAATGCATCGGGGTGAGGTTGCTCCTAGCGATGATCTAGATCGATACGCGGGGGCGAACCATTTGATCTTTAGCGCCCTGCGCCTATGATCTGCGCACGTTGTGAATGAGGCCATCCTCGTGTCAAAACATTCATCCTGGCAGGAGTTCAGTTTAGGTGTTCGAGCCCAGCTCCCATTGCAGTTGGGGGTGGTGCCTTTTGGCATGGTGTTCGGTGTGCTTGGGTTGGCTGCGGGTTTGACACCCCTTGAGACCGTTTTGATGTCTACTTTGGTGTTTGGGGGCGCGAGTCAGGTGGTCTTTGTACAACTTTGGTCGGCAGGCGCGCCGCCCCTTATCGTGGGTGGCTCTGTGGCTGTGGTCAATGCAAGGCACCTCCTTTACAGCGCTGCGATGGCCCCTTATCTGTTATCGCGTCCCCTGGCCTGGCGCATCGTGTTGGCTTATTTGCTGACCGACGAGGCATTTGCGGTTTCGAGCAAACGTTTTGAGGATGTCGGCAATCAAGTCGACGTTCATTACCATCTTTTGGGTTCTGGGCTCACGTTGTGGGTATGTTGGCAAGTCGCCACGCTGTTTGGTGTCTACGCGGGCACAACGATTCCCGAGTCTTGGCATCTTGAACTCGCGATCCCGCTCACGTTTATTGCGCTGATCGCGCCCTCGCTCAGACATCGTCCACATTTGGCTGCCGCCTGCTTGTCATCGCTCGTCGCGGTCTTGGGCCAGGGATTGCCTTACAACAGTTGGCTCATTCTGGCGGCGCTAGCCGGCATTGTGGTGGGTGGATGGGTTGGCCCGCACACAGGGAGCGGCAGTGTGTCGGGGGACGAATCATGATTTGGTGGATCATGCTCGGCGCTGGTTTAGCCAATTTCTTGTCGCGGTTTCTGATGTTTTCTGGCTTTCGCGGTACACGTTTGCCTAGTTGGGTTGAACCGTACCTTGCCTACGTACCCACCGCGGTCATGTCTGCAATAGTCGTGGCATCGATATCCAGTGACTGGCAGTCTGACGCATCCTTGTTCGCGATGAAGTTGGGCGCAGCGATTTTGGCCTTCGCCATTGCGATTCGGTTTCGCTCGATTTTAGCCACAATTATTGTTGGGCTTGCGGCCTTTCAACTTTTACTTAATGTGTTTTGAACTTGAGGCGGGGCTTGGGCCCTTTGGTTAGTGAGTTTGGTCGAGGTGGTCGGAACCTAGAAGGGCCATTGAGGCCAAAACACTCAAGCCAAAACATTCAAGCCAAAACATTCAAGCCAAAACATTCAAGCCAAAACATTCAAGCTATGCAGGGGTCGTAAGCCTTGCAAGGGTCAAAGCTTCACGCATCACGAGCGACCTGGCTGAGGTCTTTGGTGTGTCAAGATTGAGATTCCTTTGATAGGCGCCTCAGACCTTGGAGTTGACGATTGTTGGGATGGAGGCTGGACCCAAGCCTTGCGCAGGTTCGAGCTCAACGAGATGGGTGATTTGGGGCGAGCCAGGTCAGGTCAATCGTCGACCTGGTGCCCTTCCTTGGTTTAAGTTGCTTATTCGGCCGCGTTGGATTCAGCAGGTTCGTTGCTGACCACCTTGGGCTGGTCGACGACGTAGCCTTTAGCCTGCCCCTTTTCAATCGTCCTGCAGGTCGTTTTTTTTCGCTCGCCAGAGACATCCAACACCTTGATCCGGGCGCAGTATTTACCTTCCGCATTGAGCGTTGCGGTGTAGCGATAGGCGTCGTCATCGGCGTATGCGATGGGCAAGCCCAGAGCGCCAATCAAGACGCCGAAGGTGATGAGGGGTTTTACAGCTTTGTTCATTTTGTTGTATTCCTTTAAGTTTGTGGGAGGTCGTTCGCACCGTGGAGAGGGGGCTTCCGAGAAGCGAACGCTGCATGCAATGCAACAGCGGTGCCAACTTCAAGAATGTAAAAAAGAGCGGTTTTTACCGACGTAAACAGTGCCGGGCAGTCGAAAGAAGGGCTGGATTTTGGTGGGTTGCACTGTTTTTGTGAGCGCTGCTTAGTGCTTTGATCCCTTTTCGTGCAAGGTCTAGGCTCAGGCTCGAAGTCAAAAAAGGTTCAGCCCCCAGTTGGAGATAGTAAGTAATGAAACCTCTCAAAATGCCGAGGCCTCAAATCCAACGGAATCATTGGCTGAGCTTGGATGGCGTCTGGCAATTCAAGACGGATCCCCGTGAAATTGGGATGAACGAAGCCTGGTTTCAAGGGCTTCCGACCTCGCACACGATCGAAGTGCCCTTTGCCCCAGGCGCCGAGTTGAGTGGGCAAAGCGCGATACCGGATGTTGAAGTGGTCTGGTATGAGCGATGCTTCTCGCGACCCGACTGGGTTGGCGAGGAGGTTTTGTTGACCTTCGGCGCAGCGGATTACCGATCCGATGTCTGGGTCAATGGGCATCACGTCGGCCAACACGTGGGCGGCTACACACCATTTGCCATGTTGGTGGGTCAATACCTGAAGGCCGGCGAAAACCGGATCGTGGTTCGTTGCGAGGACCCAATCACATGGGAAGTACCCCGAGGAAAGCAAGCAGCTGAGACCCGTTGGCCTATTGATTACGATGGGGTGATTGGTCTTTGGCAATCCGTTTGGTTGGAAGCTGTGCCCAGCGTTTATGTCGAGCACTTGCATACGCGCTTTGATTTGGAAACCTCGGTTTTGCAGGTCAATGTGGGCCTTTCTAGGAATGCCGAGGGGCAGGTCACCCTTCGTCTCAATCAGTGCGAGTCTGCCGTGACTGTCGAGCTGAGCGGTCGTCGAGAGGCCAAGCTGAGCCTTGAGATCAGTGATCCCAGGCTTTGGTCACCGGAAGACCCCTATCTCTACGATGTGCAGTGCACGTTTCAGATGGGCTCGTCAGTCTCAGATGAGGTGCAAAGCTACTGCGCGCTTCGCAGCACCTCGTTCAAGGCCGATGGCTTCTACTTGAATGGTCAACGCCGCTTCCTGCGGGGCGTGCTTGATCAGGGTTACTTTGAAGATGGCTGGTACACGCCGCCTGATGAGACCGCGATCATTAAAGACATTGAGCAAACATTGGCACTAGGGTTCAACCTCACTCGAAAGCACCAGAAAATAGAGGACCCTCGTTTTTATTATTGGGCGGACCGGCTGGGGCTGATGGTGTGGGCGGAAATGCCCTCAGGGCGGATCTTCTCGAGCCAATTGAAAACTGATCTGACCCACCAGTGGATGGAAGTGCTCACCGCGCTGCAACATCACCCAAGCATTGTGGCGTGGGTGCCGTTCAATGAATCTTGGGGAGTGTGGAACCAAGCAACACGTACCGAGCAACAAGACTGGGTAACGGCGATGTTTTACCTGACGAAAGCCTTTGATCCATCGAGGCCTGTGATTGCCAATGATGGGTGGGAACATGTGGCCGGAGAAGCCTGGGCTCTACATCTCTATCAACAGAGCGGGAACGATTTGCTCAAACGACTTGAAGTATTAATTGATAACCCCGGGCTTGGCGTTGCTGATACCGAGGGAGCTAGAGCCGGCGCTCTGCATCCGGACCGAGTTCAAGGCTTACCGATATTAATCACAGAGTGTGGGGGTGTCGGCTATGATCCCGTTCGACGGCCCTCGTCAGAGGATTTTGCCTATGGAGAGTGGCCCCAAAACGAGGCTGAGTTTAGAGCGCGCTTGTCAGAGCTTCTCGAGGTGCTCAATCAGTCGGATCGAATCAGCGGATTCGTTTGGACGCAGCTGACCGATGTGGCGCAGGAAATCAATGGGCTTCTGTATTTCGACAGAACGCCAAAAGTCGACATTGGCTGGCTTTGTGCGCAGATGACTGGGCAAGCGTCAACGAAACATTGAATAGAGCGACCGAGGCGCCCGCGCGTTTCATCGCGCGTGCAGAAACGTTGGGATTCGGATTTCGCTCTGACCAAGGCTCGGGTGAAATCAATGTCCCGCTGACGATGGCATGCCGTGCGATCCCGTCTGCGAGTTGAAGCGGTTGAGCGCGTAATGACTCAAATCATAAAGTCTATGCTCGCTCCCAAGGTAAGACCTCATTGAGGCTAAGATCAACGCCCAACGCCCAACGCCCAACGCCCAACGCCCAACGCCCAACGCCCAAGGCTGTGTTGCACTCGGGTCTCATGAGAGCAATTTGGGGTTGCCCGGGTGATTGCGCTACATTGAGGGGACTGCGTCTTACATAGCAAAGGATTCGTCATGGCAAAAATCATCGGGAATATCAAACCAGAGGATGATTACACTCATCCGCTTGGGCCAGAGCAGAATTTCAACGAGTCTGTTTATTTTAATTTCTTCGATAGGCAACAGAATCGAGGTGGCTTTGTTCGCATCGGCAATCGCGCCAACGAAGGTTATGCCGAGATGACAGTGATCGTGTGGAACCCGGACGGATCCGCACTCTTCAATTACGCCAAGCCAGAGATCAGCCACAACGATGGTTGGAATGCAGGTGGGCTCTCCATCGAAATTCTGGAGCCTGCCGAGCGTGTGCGGACCCGGTATGAAGGCAAAGCCCTCTACATGAAGGACCCCAAAGATATGCAGGATCCGAGCGCGGCGTTTAAGAATAACCCGCGTGAATCGTTATTGATCGACCTTGAACACCGAGCGGTAGGCCCGCTTTACGGCCATGTGGGTGAACCCGGCGACGGTAATGAATTTGCTCGCGCGCATACCGAGCAGCACATGCGGGTCAAAGGCATATTGCAATTAGGAGAGGGCGAAGCTGTAAACTTTGAGGGCTGGGGACTGCGCGATCACAGTTGGGGGCCAAGATATTGGCAGGCAACCCCGTCTTATCGGTGGATTACCGGGAATTTTGGTGATGACCTGGGCATGATTGTCACCACCAACGGCCAAGGCGTCGGTAAAGGGTTGTTTCAAAAGGGGGATGAATTGGTGCGGATAGAAAGTGCCAAGTTAGAAACGCAGTACGAGCCTGGCACCGCATACCACACCTCGCTCAAGGCTGACCTGACGTTAGAGACGGGTGAGACCCATGTTCTGGAAGGTCGGGTGATGGGCTATATCCCGCTCCGCAATCGTCGTTCGGGTAAAAACACCCATGTGGGAGAGGGCATGACTGAATATACGCTCGATGGTGAGCGTGTTGGGTACGGTCTGAGCGAATATCTCAATCAACCCGATGAGGATTGCATCTAGCACTCTCAATGAGAATGAAAACGGTGACCCTTAAACCGATGGCAGAGGGGTGAGCGTTTAAACCAGGGGATTTTCCACGAGAGGTCTCAACCCAAGAGGACCTGAGATGGTTTCGATCCTTGCATCAGATCAGCACATACGGTGGCAATGGTTTGTGCCTTCGTGTGTCGGGCCCCGAGTCATGTTGGTGCTTTTGGCGCTATCGATCCCGTCTACCCTTTTTGCCGAGCAAATATCGAAGTCAGCTGAGTGTCAGAATTGCCATTTAATGGAGACGCATGCTTGGCAACAGTCGCATCACGCCAAGGCGATGCAAGTCCCCAATCGAAACGCAGTGCTGGCGCCTTTTAACGGCGAGTCCGCGACCTTTGGCGGGTTGACCGCGCGGTTTTTCATAGATGGGTCGGACATCGGGCCGTCTGAATCTTTGACGCTGGACGCGCCCTCTAAAAAACGCTCCATCGACGCGATGGATCATCCGTTCGCACCTTCCGAGTTCAAGATCGAGCTAAGTGACAAACAAAGGTCTGGCGACGGAGAGGCCGCGGTTTACCCGGTGATCTACACCTTCGGCGTCAGCCCGTTACAGCAATATTTGATCGAGCGTGCGCCTGGGCAACTGCAAGTGGCGCCTTTTGCGTTTGACACTCGGTTAGCGAGCGAGGGCGGCCAAACTTGGTTTCATCTAGATGAGAAGGCAGATTTACCGAGGCACCCTAGGTTTGATTGGGATCAGCCGTTGCAAAGCTGGAATGGCATGTGCGCGGATTGCCACTCAACAGGTCTCACCCGAGGTTTTGATCGGAACACTCAACGCTTTGAGACAGAGTTAAAAGAAGTGTCAGTCGGCTGCTTATCCTGTCATGTGCCCCATGCGGCTGATCGAGAAGAATCTCTAATTAATGCCAAGAGGCGCGCTCACGCAGTTGCTTCAAGCGTTCATCCAGAGAATGTTTCGATCGAGAGCATGTCGACCCAAGGGGTTCGCGGCTGGCACCGAGCCGAGGGCGCCAAAGTGGCTGTATGGATGGGTGCCGAGCGAGACACGTTAGCGCTTGAAACCTGTTACGGCTGCCACGCGCTGCGCGCGCCACTGGTTGATGGTATCCATCCAATGGCAGCGTTTTTAGACCAATTTAAACCTGAGTTACTGCGCGCCCCGTTCTATTCCTCCACGGGGCAGATCGAAGAAGAGGTTTACGTGTTTGGCTCGTTTGAGCAGAGCCGAATGCGCGCAGCGGGGGTTCAATGCGTGGATTGCCATGATCCGCATACTGCCAAGGTTCGTGTAGAAGGTGATGGACTGTGTACTTCATGCCATAAAGCCGAAGCTTACGAAGGGCCAACACACAGTGGTCATCCCATCGCGGTGGCAGTTCAATGCGTGGATTGCCATATGCCTGGCAAGGTTTACATGGGGGTCGACTTCAGGCGAGACCATCAATTTGCATTGCCTGATCCGGGTCTTGCTAAACGCTTAGGCGCAAGGGATGTATGCCAAGACTGCCACGAGGATCGCTGGTCATCCTGGCTTGCTAACCGCGAGGCAGATGGTCGAGAAGTCGAAGGTTCGACAAGGGGGCACCGAGACCGATTGCTCTTCACGCCACATCACCAGGCTCGGGCAGCGTATTGGACGCTGCACAGTCAGCCTGCGAGCCCACAGACGGATGGTGAGTACGCGGGGGCGCTCAAGGACGGTGCGCGATCGCCGATTGAGCGAGCGAGTTTGATTGCAACGCGCACACCAGAAACCATCGCCCGCTGGACGCGGTTTGAATGGTGGTATGACTTGGTAAAGGACCCTTCTCCGCTCGTGCGAGCGACGGCGCTTGAGAAAATGTCGCATGCCGTGCCGATCCCCGATGCGCTTATGACCGCGTTATGCCAGGACGTAAGCCGGCTCGTGCGAGTTGCCGCTGGGGCGACGCCTGGCGCCGCTACGCTCATTGAGTGTCTCGAAGCCCGCGGCGACTATCAACGGTCGATCGATCAAATCGCTTGGCGCGCAGAGGGGACGCTGACAGAGGCTTCGCTTGCGATTGCTGAAACTCGCGTGCTGGACGCGGTGGAATCGCTTCGTTTCGGTATGGAACTAGATCCCTTTGCCGCCGCGCTTTATTTGAATCTTGCTGACGTTTACCGAGGCGAGGGGAACGAGGCGGCTGCGGTCGCGACGCTGGATGAAGGGCTCACGCGGTTACCCGACGAGGGCTACCTTCTTTATGGTCGAGGGCTTGCCGCCGTGCGCGCTCGTGATCAAGAGAAAGCGCTCGACCTGTTTGAGCGAGCGGTCGCCGTTGAACCCGAAAACATCGATTTTGTCATCGCGAATGTGCTTCTTCTTGAAGCCCTAGGCGAGATTGAACAGGCGGTTTTGGTTCTTGATGCACGCTTTGAATCGCAGGCTATGCCGCCGCAGCTGATGGCACTCAGGCAACGCCTCTTGATGCAAAGCGCCCGAGGGCTTCTCGATTAAGGTGAAGGTAGGGCCAGAGGATTCAGGCCAATTGAGCCGGCCTTGGTGGGTCCGACTTAAAACTATCTAGATCGGTTTCGCTCACATACGCAACGAAGCGCTGTTCTTTGATTCTGTGCCATTTCAATTCTGGGCCATTTCGAAATAAATAGTTGGCCGAAATACCGCAGTAATGCGGGAAAGTTTAAGATCCGAGTGTCCGAGTGTCCGAGTGTCCGAGTGTCCGAGTGTCCGAGTGTCCGAGTGTCCGAGTTTTGGGAGAAGAACACCCGGGGCAGCGGAAGAGAAGGCTCGAAATTCAAACGCGTTTTGAAGGCCAGATGAGTCATGTGAGCTCCTCAATTTCAACAATAATGTCAACAAAGCGTGACCCAGGTCGTGATAATAGTAATAAGTCGGGGCATACAAACCCAAAACCCATAACCAGTGGTCTCAGCCGGCAAGCGCGTCATCCGAGGACATTGGGTCGGTAGAATCGCCCTTTTGTTGAAAAGATTGTCAATCCAATAATTCCCAGCTTCTTATCGAGAATAAGCGCTTGCTTCACAGGGCAACCTTCCGTAAATTGCGGGATAAGCGAGTCGGGAGGACTCGTTACTAGTATTCAATCAAATAGGGGAAACGATGATGAAATTCTCTCGGAAGGGAATCTCTCTTGCAGTGGCGACCCTGGTTGCGACGGGTGGTTACACCCAGATGGCACTTTCGGCTGAAGGTGACATCGAAGAAGTCGTAGTCACGGGCTCGTACATTAAAGGGTCACCCGAAGATGCGGAATTACCTATCGATGTGCTCACCAATGAGGACATGGAAAAGATGGGGTCACCGTCAGTGGTGGAAATGGTCCGTAACTTGGGGGTAACGGCGGCAAACTTGGGCGAAACCAACCAGTTCACCTCAGGCGGCCAGGCAAATGAAGGGGTGGCCACGGTCAACCTTCGTGGTTTAGGCGCAGCGAGAACGCTCGTGCTGGTCAATGGTCGACGACACGTCGGTACAGAAACAGCCGGTGTGGATATCAACGCCTTTCCGATGAATTCCATTGGAAGAGTTGAAATGCTCAAAGACGGCGCGGCTGCGGTTTATGGCTCTGACGCGATTGCCGGCGTTGTGAATTTCATTACACGAGAAGGGTTTGAAGGTTTTGAAATCGGCGGCTCTTTCCAGGATATTAAGGGCTCCGATGGCGACTACACGGTCGACGCCATTTGGGGTACGGCTGGCGACGGTTGGAACTTCATGATTGCGGGCGAACACGGTGGTCGTGGTGAATTACCGATCAAAAACCGAGATTGGGCACTGGTTAATACTGATGTCAACCCCATTGCGGGTTGGTCTGGTATCGGTAACCCCGGTTTAAATGTTTGGTTCGCAGGGGTAGCCGCCGATCAGGACGCGAACGCGATTGTGCAACTCGCGGATGGCTCCACGGTCGAGCAGGTGCTCACGACCAATGCATCGTCGGCAACCAAAGTTTTCAATGATCCACAGTGTGCGGCGTTAGGTGCTCTTCGAACCGGCAACGGCCTCTGTGGTTTTAACTATGGTTGGTTCGATAACCTGATTGAAGAAACCGAGAGCAACAAAGTCTTTACCGAGTTCAATATGGACTTGAGTGATAGCCATCGCTTGCATATCGAAGCGCTGTACTCGGATGTTGATCTTCCTGAGTGGAAGACATCACCTAGCTACCCACCACAATCACTCTACGGTGCCGATCGTATCATCCCAAGCTATCATCCTGGTCTGCTCGATTTCATCGATCACTACGGTTTGACGTCTGCGGGTGGCGCTGCGGCCATTACTGAGGCGCAAGCCATTGCAGCGCTCAACACCACGGGGCTTCCCGAAGGTGCTAGCGTCATAGGGCTGGTCGGCGGTGCTGACGAAGCTGCAGCGTTGGGGCGTTTTCCCACTGCCTTTACAGTGAGTCGTGCCATGGGTGTTGCCGGCGCGTTTCTCACGGGTGAACCAGAAGCTGCAAGACGCCACACCGAGACGTCACGGTTTGCCATTGGGCTTGACGGTGACCTGTTTAATGGGGAGCTGTCATATGACGTGAGCTTGTCCTGGTCTAAGCGCAACCGCGATATTGGTGGTCAGGATATGTATGTGGAACGCATGGCGCTGGCTCTTAGAGGCTTTGGTGGTCCCAACTGTAGTTTGCCTGCGGTAACGCGAGATGCTGACGGCAATATCGAACGGATCGCAGATCCCGTGGCTGCGGGTGCTGGGCAAAATGGGTGTGAGTTTTACAACCCATTCTCAAGGGCAATTCCGCAATCATTTGTTAACGGTGCTGTGAACGCGGACTACAATCCCGCAGTCGCTAACTCTGAAGCGCTGTTGATGCACTTGATTGGCCAGCGGCAGTGGAATCAAACCAATGAGTTAACTGTGTTCCAAGCTGTATTCTCAGGTGAGACTGCCTGGGAGTTAGGTGGAGGAAATGTGGGTTATGCGTGGGGTATCCAGTCTCGTAACGAGTACTACGATTCCGACTTCAACGACATTGCTGACCGTGCAGTCAATCCTTGTCCTTTTGTCTCAGAAGTGAGCGTGGCCTTAGGTCTTGTGAGTGAAGCCAACCTCAGTCCGAACTGTAGCTCGCCTACCGGTTTGCATGCCTTCTTGGCAGCGTCAGATGAAGAGACGACAGAACGAACCGTTTACGGCGTATTCGGTGAGCTGGCTATTCCTTTGACCGATGCGCTGGATATTCAAGCGGCGGTGCGGTACGAAGACTACGGCGGCAATGTGGGTGAATCAATTGATCCCAAGATTGCTTTGAGCTGGCGCGTGACCGACAGCCTGTCAGTGAGAGCCTCAGCTTCAACGACGTTCCGTGGCCCTCCTCAGAGTTTGCTGGCGGGTACCGGTACGGCGTTGTCATTCGTTGGCCCAACCAACGCGTTTAAGGCGATTGACACGATTGGGAACCCCAATCTGACGTCTGAATCGGCGGTTTCGACCAACATCGGTGCGATTTTCCAGAACGATAACCTCTATGCGTCAATCGACTGGTGGTCTTTCACCTTTGAGGATTCATTCGTGACCGAGGGCTTTAACTCGCTGCTTACGGCCTACACCGCTAACGGGTGTATCGCCGGTGGGGTTGCAGTGGATAGCCCGAATTGTAATGAGCTGCGCACGCACATCTTCCCAGTGGCTGCTCACACGAATTTGGCTGGCACTGAGCGAATCGCGGTCAACATCATCAACGGCGCTGAGATCAAGACGTCAGGTATTGACGTCGCCCTTCGATACAGCACTGAAGATATCCTGCCTGGCACACTCGGCTTTGCGGTTGAGGGAACGATGGTGACGGAGTATGAAGTTGCTGATCAATACGATATCTCAGGTTCTGTTCTGCTCGCCGGTGGTAGTGATCTCGTCGGTAAGCTCAACTATAACTCGGGCCCTTCGTTTACCTCCAAGCCTGAACTCAAAGCGAATGCGACGGTGAGTTTTGAGACCGATAGCCACTACGCCAGTCTCGTTGCTCGTTATATTGGCGAGTATGACGATGAAGGCGCGGGCGCGGCTTATCCATGGCTTGCCACGATTGACTCACAAGTCACACTAGACATCCACTATCTGTGGAATGGCCTGGATAACATGACGTTCGGTCTGTCTGTGGTTAATGCGACGGATGAAGATCCGCCCGCAGCCCGAGGTGACCTGAACTACGATCCTTTCACGCACAATGCGTTTGGTCGAATGATCAAAGCGGATGTGACGTTCCGAATGGGTCAGTAGTTTCGATCCATCCAGTAGTAGAGAAAAGCCCGGCTATGCCGGGCTTTTTTTTGCCGGGCTCAACTCCTCATAAATTTTAGGTGTATTGACATGCTGGTCAGCAGGCGTGAGTCTCGGCGCGCACAGAGATCGAAGGCTGCGAATGGGGTTAGAAAAGGATCGAGACGAATCAGAACCTGCAGATGAAGCTAGGATCTACAGAGAAAGGGATGCATGAATGCTAAGCTCGGGAGTGCAGTGACCGCGGCTCATCTAATCCCAATGCCATTTCTCGCGTTATTGACCTAGAGTTGATTTAACCCCAGTGGCATTGCGAATCTGCTGCCCGAATCTTCGTGCACCCTCCTTCTCTGCATCAATCTGAGACTGAGTTTTACAGACTTTTTGTGTGCGGTTGCTTCCCAGGATCTTCTCGCGCTTACAGATGAGTTTTTCTTTCTTCACTGCAGAGGTTTCAGATGCAATTTCTGGCCCCTCATTAGTCTCGCCCGAAGGTTCCGCAGCGAAGACGGTGACCGAAATCATCATGGACAAACATAAAGCGGCCGTCCCCACCAAAGAGACTTGTAGAAATGTGCCGTTACGGGACTTCTTCATGGGTGGCTTCCTGGCTCAAGTTAGAGAGTGTCGCTCTCGATACCACATCTGTAAAGAGCCTGCGCTGGCCAAAAAGGGCGTATTCCTATCCAGATGCGCTATGGGTCTCTCGGTCGTGCTGGCTCGGTCGCTGCTTTTTTGGGGATTGGCCGGTATTGATTCGACCACGGCTTGTTTACACGGATTAAACATTTAACTTGTGGGGAATCGCTTGTCAGGCGGAAGCTCTAATTTCGAGCTTATTCCTTCTTTAGACTGAGTGATTGGCTTGCCTCAACGATAGGGAAGTCATAGGGTGATGTCTTTTCGGCAAACCCTTTCTAGGGCGAGAGTTAGCGCGAGGTCAATCGATGGAACCCAATGTGCAAATTGAGAGACGAGAGAGTGGTGAACTCATCCTCACGTCAGGATATGCGCTGGACAGCCTGCCGAAGAGTCTCGCGCAGATCATGGTTGAGCGAGTTCAGGCGCATCCAAGCCGGTCGATTATTTGCGAGAAATCATCAACGGGTGAGTTCGAATCACTGAGTTACGGGGACGCTCACCTGCGAGCGATGGGTGTCGCGACACATCTTCTGGCCCAAGGCGCGAATGAGCAGACACCATTGATGATCCTCTCAGGCGCGTCGAGAGCGCACTTTATTGTGCAATTGGGTGCGCTCTACGCGCGGGTGCCTGTGGTACCGGTGAGTATCAGCTACACCACAGTCGAGCCCGCGTTCTCCAAGTTCCGTGCGGTATTCGATAAAACGCAACCCAAATATCTCTTTGCGGAGTCGTTCGATTTGCACGAAGAGGCCCTTAACGCGTCTGACATTAGTTTGAACGACGTTTCGCTTTGGTCGGTCGCTCGGAGCGAGATTGGGGCCAGGGAAATTACGCAACTGGATTCGCTCCTAGCGTTGGTTGATGAAGCCGCGGTCGAGGCCAGTATCCAAGCGATCACGCATAACACAGTCGCGAAGTATATGTTTACCTCGGGCTCCACCGGCATGCCCAAGGGCGTGATTCATAACCACGGGATGATGTGCGCACTGATTGCTGCGCAGAAGATGCTGCGCGAGATCAGTGACGATTTAGCGCCTGTGGTCTTGGATTGGATGCCCTGGTCGCATGTGGGCGCGGGGCAGATGCGCCTCTTCGGGACCATCGCGCAGGGAGGGACGATCTATCTGGATGATGGTAAGCCCACGGCAGCGGATTACCCCAAGACGCTCGCCAATTTGCGAAAGGTCTCCATCACAGGCTATGCCGGAGCACCGCTTGGCTGGAGCATGTTAGTTGCAGCACTTGAGGGCGACGAGGCTCTGGCTGAACAGTTTTTTGCCCATCTTCAAACGCTGCAATACGGCAGTGCCGC
>Ga0255760_10003752_pt1 | contig 13558 bp, 15 predicted proteins | sample 071ome_25_FD_179960 | JGI IMG/M metagenome (GOLD analysis project Ga0255760, IMG submission 179960) | Coastal salt marsh microbial communities from the Groves Creek Marsh, Skidaway Island, Georgia - 071410BT metaG (version 2) | ecosystem: Environmental > Aquatic > Marine > Intertidal zone >... | reverse complement strand
ACTTAGGAGGCTGCCTGCAGCAGCGATTGCTGTGCAGGCAAGCAGTCCTAGCGGTAGGGATTGGGTGGTGCTCATGGGTTAATACATAGCTTTATGGTTGCCCATGCTAATTGCGCCTTTGATGACCCGATAAATCCACCAGACCCATGTAGCGAATAACACAATAAAGCCAACCCATATGATTATGGTTGCATAGCCTATGATCGACCACAGCATGCCGAACCAGAATGTTTTTATTAGCCACTGATAGTGGCTTCTCAATACGGGATCGGAACATTTCCCTTTCTGAATGTGAGCTAGTATTACCCCTACAATGGCTGTTAAACCAAACAATAGTGCAGATCCAAAAAGTACATAAGTAATGGTTAGAGTACTCTTTTCCTCACTGTTTACTGAGGTCTTATCTGTTTCAATGGCGTTGTTCATGCTTGACTCTCAAGTTTGTTTTCAGGGGATTGTTTTAGCGCTTGAGGTTCGGTAGAAGGTGAAGCTTGGGCATAGCTATTTTCTTCGGTTTTTGTTGGTAAACACCAAAAGACTAAGAGAATGATAAAGCCAATAAAAGGTAGAAGTAGGAGTAGAAGCCACCAAGCAGATTTTCCAATGTCATGCAATCTACGGGCAGCGATACCAAAAGATGGTAGAAGCAAAGCCAAGGAATAAAGTTGGAATAATGTCTCACTAACGATAGCAATAGCTATCCCAACCAATAAGTAAAATAGGTTATAGAGCCAAAAATTGCTGCGATCTGCTGTGCCTTCGAAATTAAAGTAATTGTCTTTAATGACATTGACGTAGTTGCCTAAGAAGTTTTCTTTTATGTCCATTGTGTTGTCCTTACACTTGAGGTGGTTAAATCCGTTTTAGGGTTGTGTACCCCAGAGCTGTTTTCATTTTTAGAGTGTCTTCATCAATGATTTCCATATGTTGAGTTTTATTTTCTGACTCGAACACTAGGTAATCCTTGCCTCTTTTGGTCATGGTATAAATCTTTTCAAATTCAGTGGTTGATCTTGTATCTTCGATATAGTCAGATCCGATAGTAATGACGTTTTGTTTGATGGATTTATCGTTGACCATTTCATTAACAAAGGCTTGGGTTAGCTTTCCAAAGCCTGTAGGCATTACTTCGTAATCACCCTCATATTCATGGCCTCCACAACCAGCAAGAAAGGTTATTACGGTTATTAGCACTCCGTGTTTGATAATGTTCATAGCGCTTCCGTTCTTCAAATGAATAAGTCTCTTTTTAGTATTTCACGTGCGATTGAGCTGAACGATATGTAATTAGTCGAGGTCAACGGGAAAGGGATATCACTTTAGTTATATCCCTCTAACCTAGGTAATATTCCTCTATAGGTGTATGCCGATTTATAATGAGGGATATTAGCCATTGCTGTGGAAATAGAATTTTGGATAAACAAGCATTCAATGAATTAGTAAAAATAGAGGCCATTAAATTTAGTTTTGCCCAGCTTGGTTCGTTTGTAGTTCTTGCCCAATTACTTGGTATTTCAGTGTTATGGTTTATCTACAGCGGGAAAATAAATGGATATTACTTTCTAACTTGGTCTGGGCTGATGGTTTTTTTATTGTCCGGAGATATCCTTCTATACCGCAATTTTAAACGTTCAAACCCCTCTTGTTTAAAGAAGCTTCTTCGTTGGGAAAGGCTTCTTATTGCTGAGTCGTTATTGGTCGGTATCGGTTGGTCTTTGTTTTTTCTTATTATTGCCGGTGTAGAAGCCGACTATTTGCTAGGGGGATTGATTGTATTAGGTAGCTTGATTTTTAACGGAATACTGTTATTAGGCTATCGGCAGGGCGCAATCATTGCGATGATTACACCTCCGATAATTGTTAGTGGATTAGTATATTTCCAACTTAGTTTTATACACTGGTATCTAGGTGTTGTGAGTGTTTTGCTTTTAGCCTGTTTTAGTTTTCTAAGAAGAGCTCAGAGATCTTTTAGCCAAACCGTTCTTTTACGTTTTCAGAATGAAGAGCTTGTTTCTGAATTAAGGCAACAAAAAGAAGAAGCCGAGAAATCCAACCTTGCCAAAACTAAGTTTCTCGCCGCTGCCAGTCATGATCTTCGCCAACCACTTCAATCCGTTTCATTGTTAACGGCAGCATTAGACTTTCATGTTCAGGGTGGCAAAGAACGATCCATTCTTGCAAAGTTGCAGAGTTCAGTGGATTCGTTGGGCGAGTTATTGAATTCTCTATTGGATATTTCGAAGTTAGATGCTGAGGTTGTTCAACCTGAAATTCGTCCAATTTTATTAAGTGAGTTATTGCAGCAATCTGTTGAAAAGTTTGAGCCAATAGCGGCCGAGAAGGGACTTCTTTTTGGTTTCCAGTCGACGTCAGATGTTTGGATAAATACAGATTCGCAATTGCTATCTCGTATTATTGGTAATCTTTTAGAAAATGCTATTCGTTATACAGAATCCGGTTCTGTATCTGTTGTGCTTAAACAAGAGAATAATCAGGCGGTTATTTTGTTGAAAGATACGGGGATCGGGATTAGAGATGAAGACAAGCAAAATGTTTTCACCGAGTTTTATCAGGCTGATAACCCAGAAAGGGATCGTCAAAAAGGCTTAGGCTTGGGGTTATCTATCGTCAAGCGCTTGTCAGATTTGTTAGGTATTCAGTTGGAGTTTGAATCTCAGACTGGGTTAGGGACTTCCTTTAGATTGACCTGTCCATTAGTTAAAAATCCCCCTTTTAAAAATGTGATTATGCCAAGGGAGGCAGAAGCGCCTTCAGGGCAGTTAACTGTGCTTGTGGTTGACGATGAGGCCAGTGTTAGAGAAAGTATGAAAATTTTGTTCGAAGCTTGGTCTTGCTCAGTATTGGTAGCGGTAGACGAAGCTGAGGTGATGAACGCGGTATCAAAATCTAATGATTCAATTGATGCACTGTTTATTGATTATCGACTAAGAGAAGGCAGGACAGGTATTGAAGTAGCTAAAAAGTTAGTCGATACATTGGAATATGAGTTGCCTGTGATGGTTATCACAGGGGATACGGCGCCAGAACAGCTTAGAGAGATTGAGGTGTCGGGCTTTCAGTTGTCGCATAAACCAATCCAGCCGGATGTTCTTAAAGCGTTCTTAAAAGAGTGTGCAGTTAAACGGGAGTTAGACCCTGCTCTTTGATTTTTAGAATGGCCTGAGAGCGGTTGCTAACGTTTAGCTTTTCTAAGATTGTAGATACATGTAATTTTACAGTACCTTCTGATATACCTAATGTTATTGCTATGACTTTGTTGCTATGTCCATCCAGTAGACATTGAGCCACTTCTTTTTGCCTTGGTGTTAGGTTTAATGAGATGGATGTGTTTATTGATTTCTGAACTGGTGTAGATTCGGTCTGTTTAACTTTTGAGGATAAGTAAAAGGAGGGGATGTAAATTTCATCGGATAACATCAGAACTATCGCTTGCATCATTATGTTAGGTTTGGCTGACTTGGGTATATAGCCTGCAGCACCTAATTTTATTGCATTGTCTATATCACTAATCTTTTCCGACGCTGAAAGAATACCTACCCTTGGGCAGCCAAAATCATTTTTAAGTAGCGTCAGCGCATCTAAGCCGCTGGTCTTATCTTCGAGATTTAAATCAACTAACACCAAATCTGGTGTCATAGCCTCAAGAATTTGACGTGCTGTCTGGTAATTGTAAGCGGTCGAAATTGATGACTCAGGGTTAACTGCTTGGATAAGCTCTTTTATGCCAGCGCTAAAGAGAGGGTGATCGTCAATTATTAGAATGTTCATCGTTAGGTCTGTCTAAAATCCTTTTTAGTACAGTTTATGTTACTACGAATTCGTAGAATAAAAACTCGATTGTTTCATAGTTTAAGTTCGATGTTCAGTAATAATGGCGTTAAAAGAATGTATTACGCTTAGTTTTATTTTTTTGGAATAAGTAATGGCAACGGAAGATATATCGCTACGAGTCGAAGAAGAAACGCTTGAGAAACCCACCGAGCATGAGAGGTGGGTCATTGAAGAGACTAAACGCCGCTGGGATGATCTAAAGTCTGGTGATGCGCAGCTTGTTTCTAATCAATCAATAAAAGACAAGTTTTTAAATAGACCAAGATGATCTTTGAGCTAGTGGATGGTCTTATTAGCAGGTGTTTCTGACGATGCTACTTGTGCTGGCGTTTGTTGTTCCTTCATCTGACGACGCACTTCCATAGCCACATATTCCAGCTGATCGTCGTCAAGGTTTGAAACGTCTTGGCCTTGTGCTTTCAGCAGGATGCGCAGTTGTTGCAACTTGATGCGTTTTTGCCTGGCTTTGGTGCCAGGCACATAGGACAGTAACTTGCCAAGAAGGGCCATTACTTAGGCGCCTTTAGGGTTTGAACGCCTGATGACGTCCCTAGCAGTAACGTATCGGCTGGGCGAAGCGCAAATAAACCGTTGGTGATAACACCAGTAATCTGATTAATCTTTTCTTCAATTTCCATTGGTGAATTAATACGAAGGTTGTGAACATCCAGAATCACGCCACCGTTGTCTGTTATAACGCCTTCACGGTAGACAGGGTCACCACCCAACTTTACTAATTCACGAGCCACATGGCTGCGAGCCATTGGGATGACTTCAACCGGAAGCGGGAATTCACCAAGTAAGCCGACCATCTTGCTTTCATCCGCAATACAGATGAATTCTTTCGCACATGCCGCAACGATCTTTTCACGAGTCAGAGCTGCACCGCCACCTTTGATCAATTCAAGACGTTCGTTGGTTTCGTCTGCACCATCAATGTAGAAATCGAATGTTCCTACCGAGTTAAGATCGAAAACATCGATACCATGATTTTTTAGGCGATCTTCAGAGGCTTTTGAGCTTGAAACAGCACCTTCGAATTCGTTCTGATATTTCGCTAATGCATCAATAAAAAAGTTAGCGGTTGAACCCGTCCCGATACCGATAATGCTGTCTTTGGTCAGTTTAGGAAGAATGTATTCCAGAGCAGCGTTGGCTACCGCTTGCTTCAGTTGATCTTGGTTCATAACTCAGTTCTCGGGCTCGTTCTTGGGCAGGGTCGAAATTTGGGCGAATCATACCAAAGGGTAGCTGGTTTTTATAGTGATGCTTGGTGATAGGTTTCTTAACAGGTAATGCCAAACAAGGTATGCTACGAACCTTCTTCAAATAGACATACTTTTTAAGGTAATCCCATGCTTCAGCAGTACATCAAACGAATCCTGACAGCGCGTGTCTACGATGTGGCGATTGAGTCGCCAATCGATCACGCTGGTTTTCTTTCGGAACGTTTGGGTAACAATATTATTTTGAAGCGTGAGGATCTTCAGCCGGTGTATTCCTTTAAATTGCGTGGTGCCTGTAACAAGGTGATGCAATTGCCGGAAGAAGAACGTAAGCGCGGTCTTGTGGCTGCTTCCGCAGGTAACCATGCACAAGGCTTGGCGTTAGTCGCTCAGAAGCTGGATTTGCCTTGTACCATTGTTATGCCGAACACCACGCCAGACATTAAGGTTGCTGCCGTACGTGCACGTGGCGCAGAAGCCGTATTGCACGGTGATACCTTTGATGAGGCCTATGCTTACAGCCAAAAGCTGGTGGACGAAAAAGGCTATGTTTATATTCACCCTTACGATGATGAAGATGTTATTGCTGGCCAAGGCACCATTGGGATGGAAATTCTTCATCAAACCAAGGGTGATCTGGATGCCATCTTTGTACCAGTTGGTGGTGGCGGTCTGGTTGCCGGTATTGCGGCCTATATCAAATACTTGCGCCCTGACATTAAGGTGATCGGTGTTGAGTCGGATGAATCTGCGTGTTTGTACGAAGCCATGAAAGCAGATGAACGTGTGATTTTGGATCAGGTGGGTATCTTTGCTGATGGTGTAGCGGTTGCTCAGATTGGCGAGAATACCTGGAAGGTCGCTCGTGATTATGTCGACGAAGTGATTACCGTATCGACCGATGAAATCTGTGCGGCGATGAAGGATATCTTCAATGACACGCGCGCTATTTCAGAACCTGCAGGTGCACTAGGCGTTGCTGGTTTAAAGAAATACGTTGAACGTGAAGGCGTTGAAGATAAGAACCTGGCAGCCGTAGTGAGTGGTGCAAATACCAATTTTGATCGTCTGCGTCATGTTGCAGAGCGTGCCGAAATCGGTGAAAAGCGTGAAGCCTTGTTTGCTGTAACCATTCCTGAACGACCTGGTGCTTTCCGTCATTTCTGTGAATTACTGGGTAAACGAAACATTACCGAGTTTAACTATCGTTATTCGGATGATAATCAGGCTCAGATTTTTGCTGGTATACAGTTGGCTGATGAGCAGGATCGTCAGGCAGTGATTGAATCGCTGAATAATAATGACTACCTCGTTGTGGATCTTACTGAAAACGAAATGGCCAAAGTTCATGTTCGTTACATGGTAGGTGGTCGAGCGGATAATGCGACCAACGAAGTGATCTTCCGTTTTGAATTTCCTGAACGCCCAGGCGCACTGATGCGTTTCTTGAATCAACTGGGCTATAAATGGAATATTTCTATGTTCCATTATCGTAATCATGGTGCGGCTTATGGTCGAGTTTTGGCTGGATTGCAGGTGCCAGAGAACGAGCGTCCGCTTCTTGAGGAATATATGGAAAAACTGGGCTATCGTTATTGGGATGAAACGGATAATCCTGCGTATCAGTTATTCCTGAAGTAGCTTTCTCTGACCGCTGTGAATTGTCCAAAACTTTAGATTCGTAGCGGTCTCTCTCTTGATAAATAATGTTTTTCGCTGGCAAATTATTTGTCTCGGTGCACTACTGGTGGCTTTTCTTTTTAGCCCGAACGTGAGTGCACAAGTGCTTCCTGCGCCCTCGAAAACTCAACCCGTTATTCTGGCTTCTGGTGACTGGCATCCTTTGATTAGCCCGAAACTCGATCGATATGGAGTTGTCTCTGAAGTGGTGATGGAGAGCTTTGACCTTGTCGGTTATACCAGTGCAGTGCGCTTCTGGCCTTGGCCGAGAACTCTAGTAAATCTTGATGCTGGCAATGTGCATGCAAGCTATGCCTGGCGGAAAACAGAAGAGCGGGAAGTTCGATATTATTTCAGTGACTCTGTGTATGACACGGGTAATGTTTTCTTTTACCGCAAGGGTTTTCCTTTTGATTGGCAGCGCGTCGAAGATCTAAAAGGTTTTCGAATCGGCGGTGTTCATGGCTATGCCTACAGTCAGGAGATCATTGAAGCTGAAAAGCAGGGGATGATTAAGTTGGATCGGGTGGTAGAAGAAAAGCAGCTGGTGTTTATGTGGTTGGCCGGACACATCGATGCGTTTCCTTCTTCCTCCGTCGTCGGTTGGGAGCTGTTTAAGCAATACGCTCCAGATCATCTGGATCAAGTCACAACCCATCCGAAAGCCGTTTCCAAGAATCCGCTGTTCTTGATCGTTAGGAAAACACCGAAAGGAAAAGCCTTGTTAGATAAATTTAATGAGGGACTTAGACGCTTGAAAAACAGCGGCCGGTACGATGAAATTTACGGCCGCTAAATGGACTATTTCTTTTCTTGGAGTGCATTAAAGGCAGCCATCTGCTCTTCCGTAGCTGGCTTCTGATGGTTTTCTTTCCATTCGCTGTAAGGCATACCGTAAATACGTTCTCTGGCCTGATCATCTGACACATCAATATTCAGTTCGTCAGCCGCTGATTTGTACCACTTTGAAAAACAGTTTCTGCAAAAGCCCGCCAAGATCATCAGTTCAATGTTTTGGACGTCTTTTCGATTATCCAAATGAGAGAGCAAACGACGAAAAGTAGCAGCGTCTAATTTGTCTTGTTGTTCTTGAGTTAGAGAGTTCGTTGAATCAGCCATGTGTTTAACCTGCATTTAATAGAAAGTATGGAGAGTATAAAAGAAGTCTTATAGAGCGTCTTTATACCCTTGTAAAAATATCAACTACTATTAAGGAATCGTTGATTAATCAGCGTCAGCGTACTTGCTAACAATAAATACAATTTTCCCGGATGACGATTTAAATGAATAAATTTCGTGTCTTTATCTCTGCGATGATGGTGCCTGTGTTTACCTTGTTTTTACAAGGCTGTCAGGATGAACGCCCGGTCGTTCACTGGAAACTTCAATCCCAAGCGACGGCTTCCAGCATTGATTACAAAGAGCTGGTGAAGATGACTGAGAACATCAAAACCATGAGTGGCGGGCGTTTTATTATCAAACCGCACCCTGGCGGTGAAATTACAGGTGGCCCGGATATCTTTAATGCAGTGAAAAAGGGCAAGGTAGAGATGGGGACGGGCTGGCCAAATTGGTGGTCTGGTCAACATCCTGCGTGGGCGGTGATGAATGCCGGGCCATTTGATTTCATGAATATTGATGCGTCGTTATTCTATTTTCTGGCTGGCGACGGCACTAGGTTGGCCAACGAATTAGCGAATCCTCAAGGGGTCATATGGCGTGCTGGTTGGTGGCCGGGCATGGAATTCGGGTTACTTTCTAAAGAGCCGATAACCGGGATTGATGATTTAAAAGGGAAGAAGGTTCGAATTGGCCCGGGATTGCCAAGTGAAGTATTGGCTGCCACGACAGGTGCATTTGCTATACCTTTAGTTCCCAATGAAATTAAATCGTCATTAGAGTCTGGCGCTATTGATGCAGTGGAATGGACAACGACTTCCGGGGCCTGGAATCTGGGACTTAACGATCTTGCAACTAACGCCATTGTGCCTGCGCTTTGGCAACCCTCTGTGTTAGCGGATTTTCTGATCAATCAGGACGCTTACAATGCCTTGCCTGCCGACTTACAGGCCATTCTTGAAACCGCAATGAAGTCCTATACCTTAACCACAACGGCTAAAGCGAAAGTGGAAGATTTCAAAGCGCTTGAGTCGTTCAGAAAGAACAACACAAATATTGTTCGTTGGTCTGATGAGGATATTGAACGTTGGAGAACTGTATCCGATGAAGTATTAGAGCGATACGCTGCGGAAGATGAATTCACTAAACGATTGATCGAATCAAAACGAAGCTTTAAGAAAGCCTATAATAAGTATTATGAAGACTTCGGTGCCTATGACTGACTGTCAGACGCATTCACCTTAAAGATTGGGGTCTATGGGTATCGTTTATACCTCCAAAAGATTGTTTGTTGTTCTATCTTCTCTGGTCATCATTTTAATGATGGCCTTGTTTGCCTGGCGGGTGAACATTGAAGAGAAACAGTTACAAACCAACATCGATGAACGGGTTAAGAGCGCCAGTTTACGGATTGCCAAGAGCGTGAATCCGTTAGTCTATAACATCTACCAAAAAGCTACCGAACGTCGTTTTACCGAAGAAACCGCTTCGGCCATTCTGGATGCGGAACTTGAGGCAGGATTTATTGAAGTGATCAGGGTTTATGGCAACTTTGGTCACTTATTTATGGGTAAATATAAGGGCGCTGACGGACAGTTTGTGTTTGTAGAGCAGGGCGTTGAGATGGAAGAGGATGAAAGCCTTGAGACGCTCAGAACGCCGGTTTCTTTTAATGGTATGACCATTGGTAATATTGAAGTGGATTATTCGTATCAGTCTACATCGGCCGCCTTTACAACCACGATTGTTCGGGAGTTGATTCAAAGCCTGTTTCTGATCGTGTTGATTATTCTTTTATTTATCTTGATTCGTCGTTCATTGGTAGAAAAACATAAAGCCCAAACAGCATTTCAGGCATTGAAGGACACGCAACATAAGTTGCTTGAATCTGAGTTGGAGTTGAAAAATATTAATCAGACACTCGAAGAAAAAGTGGAGCTTCGAACCCATGAATTACAGTTAAGATCAGAGGAGCTTGAAAGCAGTAATGAAAAACTGGTTCGGGCCACTGCAAAAGCTGATGCGGCCAATAAGGCGAAAAGTTTGTTTCTGGCCAATATGAGCCATGAAATCAGAACGCCCATGAATGGCATCATTGGTTTAACGGATCTGGTTTTACGTACGTCGCTCAATCCAGAGCAGAAAGAATATTTAAGCAAGCTTAAATATTCTTCAGAAAATCTTCTTTATATTCTTAACGATATTCTTGACCTATCAAAGATTGAAGCCGGTAAGCTAACCATCGAGCGTAAGGTCTTTAACTTTCAGGATATGCTGGATTCGGTATTGGCCACAGCGCAGGTGAAAGCGGATGAAAAAGATTTAGCTTTGAAGGTTGATGTGGTTGGATCTTTTCCTCTGATGGTGGAAGGTGACTCGGTAAGGTGTTCACAGGTGTTTTCCAATTTACTCAGTAACGCCATCAAGTTTACCGAGCAAGGTGAAGTAGAGCTCCGTATTGAACGAGCTGAATCGAGTGAAAGTATTGATGTTCTAGTGAAGGATACGGGTATTGGTATTTCTGATGAGCAACAAGCCAAGCTGTTCTCGACGTTTTCCCAGGCCGATGAATCCACCTCTCGAAAATATGGTGGTACGGGTCTTGGGCTGGTTATCTGTAAACATCTAGTGAAATTAATGGGGGGCAATGGCATTGATTTAAAAAGTGCTCCGGGCGAGGGAAGCGTTTTTACTTTTAGCCTGAACTTACCGCTAGCCGATCAGCCGATAGAATCGGATAAGCCGACGTTGGAATCAGAACAGATTTCGGATGTATTTGCTTCTTCCAAATTGAACGGAAAACAGGTGTTGTTAGTGGAAGATGTTGATATTAATCGTTTAGTGGCCCGATCGGCGTTGGAACAAGCAGGAATGATCATTGAAGAAGCGGTAAATGGTAAAGAGGCCTCTGAGATGGCATTGCAAAAGCAGTATGATTTGATTGTGATGGATATTCAGATGCCAGTGATGGATGGTTATGAAGCCACACGAATTATTCGAACGTATGAAAGCTATCGAGATACGCCGATTGTGGCCATGACGGCAAATGCTATGTCAGATGATAAAGAACAAAGCTTGGCTGCGGGTATGAATAGCCATATTACTAAGCCTATTAAACTGGATCAGGTCATTAATGAGCTGGAGCGGTTGTTTTAAAAAAAGAACCCGTTTACAGCCGAAATTCGGACTGTATAATGGTCCCTCGAAGATTCCTAACTCTTTGTATTATCTATCAGATACTTGTCGTATCGATACAAAGCACCCGTAGCTCAGCTGGATAGAGCGTCGCCCTCCGGAGGCGAAGGCCGCGCGTTCGAATCGCGCCGGGTGTGCCATTTCTATAGCTGTTTTCTCGCAATTTTTCGTCTTTTTACTAGGGTTAAAAGTACTTCCTTCGCCTTGAAGATAATGCCATGAGCCGTTATGTCTTTGCGCTTAGTCTTAGTGCCTATCTTTTGAAATTGATTGCTGGTTTTACCTTTTTTATTAGCCTGCAGGGACATGCGGATTCTTCGGCTTTTAAATCTAAAACTTCGAAAACAATTACCTTTGTCGCCGATTATTGGCCGCCATTTAATAATGAGCCTGATTCAGACACGGAAGGCTACATGATTGAAATTGCCAAAGCGGTCTTTGAATCCAAAGGCTATGAGGTGGTGTATAAAAACCTGCCTTGGAATAGATCTATCATCGAAAGCAGAAAAGGACGCTTTAACGCCATTATTGGTGCTACAAAAAAAGAGGCTCCTGATTTTATCTTCCCAGAAGAAGAGCTGGGGCATGACATTCAGGGATTTTATGTGCGAAAGGATTCCAATTGGCGGTTTGAAAATGTCTCTTCACTAGAAGAGGTGTATCTAGGTGTGATTGATGGTTATGACTATCGGGATTGGTTTAAAGAGTATGAGCGTATACACCCAGATAAGGTGTATGTGCGTTATGGTCAAAGTCCCCTGAAGGAAAATCTTAGATTGTTGATAAATGGCCGTTTGGGTGCCGTTATTGATAACGATGCGACATTGCGTTGGGTGTCTAAAGAGATGGAAATTACGGATCAAGTAAAGTCTGGAGGGCTGGATACGGTTGGAGGGGGTACTTCTCTTTATCTGGCTTTTTCGCCATCCTTGCCTACATCTAGGTATTATTCTCAACTATTGTCAGGAGGCATACGAGAGATGCGGAAAAATGGTCGTTTACAAACCATTCTTGACCGTTATGGAATTCAGGATTGGCAGAAGAAATAGCATTTTACCTGTTTATTATGTGATGGGGTTGATTAGAAAAACTTATTAACCTTTATGTTGTTTTTGTCGGTTTTTTGAACAATTTCTCCTTTTCTCACCGCTTTCTGTTAGTATGTGCGCCCCTTGCGGAGTACGCAGTCATTCTCTTAGAAGCAGTTTGAGGTGAGCTATGAATACGATTGAAACGGTAGGTCTTTCCGCTGCTGAGGCAAAGAAGCTTTGGCAGAAATCATTAGTGTATTTGTATCTTCCTGTGGTTCTTGCTGGCTTAAGCCATCTCTTACTTTACCCAGCATTGGCTGCTTGTGCTTATTTCATATCTCGTAAGAATTCGCCGTTGAAAGTGTTTTTGGTAGATCGATTTGCTGCCAAGTTGCTGTTTTGTTTTTCGGTGCTGAGTTTCTTGTTCTTGGCTGTATGGCTCTATTTTGAAAATGAAGTGCTTCGTACCGCCATTAGCATATGTTATGCAGTCGTGGTGCTCTTAATCACTCGTCGATTAGAGCGTTTGGCGTATAAGGTTTGGCGAAACGCAAGAAGCAGTTATCACGTGTAACCGCTGTTGTTGAATTGCCTACTTAGAGCGTTATTAACTGGTTAAATGATTGGCTTGCTGATCCTGATGATAGGAAGCTACCTGATTTCGGCCTCTGTTTTTCGCGGTATAAAGCGCTTCATCTGCTTGATCAAACATAGCGGAGCGATCTTCTGAGTGGACAGGAACAGTAGAGTTGGTTCCTATGCTTACTGTCACGGTTAGCTCGTCTGAAGCAATCTGGAATGGCGTTTCAGACACTTTCTTTCTGATCTTTTCTGCCACCATGTAAGCGCCTTGTTGATCAGTATCAGGCAGAAGCACAACGAATTCTTCTCCCCCATAACGTGAGGTTATATCCTGAGGTCTGGAGACAATGTAATCAATGGCTTCTGATACCATAACGAGACATTCATCCCCAACCAAATGACCATAGTTATCATTGAATTGCTTAAAGTGATCAATGTCGATAATCAGGATTGAAAGTGGCTTTTGTAATCGGTAGGCAGTGATGTAGTAGTGCTGGAATTTGTCATCGAAATAGCCACGGTTCTTAAGACCTGTTAACGAATCGGTTGCGTTTAGTTCCAGTAATTTTGCATTCAGTTCATTTAATTCAGCCGTGCGCTCGCTGACGCGTTGTTCGAGCATGGTATTGGCTTCTTTCTGTACTTTTAGTGTTTCTTCCTGCGCATATCGAGCTTCCCGTTCATGTTCCAACGCTTCTTGTTGTGCGGCAAAGGCTTTTCTCTTTTCCTGGTTTAAACGGTCTGCCAGAGCAATGGAAAGCAGAATGATTTCAAGCGCTGAACCTATCTGGGTGGCGCTTTCGGTAAAGACGTTTTGTGGCAGTATGGTGAACTTGTTTAACGCAAGGACTATGCCGCCAGAGAGCATGGCTG
>Ga0255760_10003748_pt1 | contig 13565 bp, 9 predicted proteins | sample 071ome_25_FD_179960 | JGI IMG/M metagenome (GOLD analysis project Ga0255760, IMG submission 179960) | Coastal salt marsh microbial communities from the Groves Creek Marsh, Skidaway Island, Georgia - 071410BT metaG (version 2) | ecosystem: Environmental > Aquatic > Marine > Intertidal zone > Salt... | reverse complement strand
GGTACAGCGAATGGAACAGCACCATTGAACAACTAGAGGCAGGCGAGAAACCTCAGTTGCCGGCCGGAGTCACCCGCGAAGAAGACCCCGAGCAGCAAATACAGCAACTCGTCGATCGCTACGGGACGGGCCGAGTGCTGTATAGAAACACCCGCAAAGGCATCGCGGGATTCCCTCAACGATACCTGCACGCACACTCTCTAGTCGCCCCCGAGCTTTACACAGATCAATCTGGGGAATTACACCCAGAGACGTCACACTCAGAAGAAATATGGATTGCTGCTGATCCGAGGGTCCGCTGGCTGGAAGAGCAACTAAAAACACTCCGCCCGCAGAAGGCGCTCGTCATTTGTGCGCACCGCGAGACTGCCATCGCGTTAGAGCATCACTTACATCTTCGAGCGGGCGTGCGCTGCGCCGCCTTTCACGAAGAATTAACCCTGATAGAGCGAGATCGAGCAGCCGCCTACTTTGCTGAAGACGCCGGTGGCGCTCAAGCACTGATCTGTTCAGAGATCGGAAGCGAAGGTCGCAATTTTCAGTTTGCCAAGCATCTCATCTGCTTCGACCTGCCGTCGCACCCAGATTTGCTGGAACAGCGCATTGGCCGCCTAGATCGAATCGGTCAAGGGAAAGATATTCACATTCACGTACCTTATCTCCAGGCCACCGCACAAGAAGCCTTATTTAAATGGCTCGATAGTGGCCTCAACGCCTTTAGCAGCACATGCGCGGTGGGCTACCAGTTGTTCGCTGAATTTGGCGACGCCTTGGGGCAAACATTGCACAATGATGTTGAGTTAATGCGTCTCATTGACGCCACTAGCTCCCGCCGCACGCTATTGCAACAGGAGAGCGAGCGCGGCCGAGATCGCCTGTTGGAGAGAAACTCGCACAATCCACAACGTGGGGGCGAAATCATCGCCGCACTGGAGGCACGCGAGTCAGCGAGTGAACTGAGCGAATTCACAGAGCTGCTATTCGACCGGCTCGGTATCGAGGTCGACTATCTCGAGGAGAACCTTTCTTTGGTTCGCCCGACCGAAAATTTGCTGACGGGGCAACTACCGGGGCTGGGTGAGGACGGCGCGACTGCGACTTATGATCGTCAGACTGCGCTGTCGCGCGACGATGTGATGTTTTTAACTTGGGAGCATCCCATCGTGGTCGAATCGATGAGCGCGCTTCTGGGTGGCGATATCGGCAAGGCGAGCTTGGGGACTTTCAAGCACCGAGGGGTCCCCGGCGGCACCGTTTTGCTGGAGGCCATTCACCGAGTCGAGTGCATCGCGCCTCGCCATCTCGAGACCGGGCGATTTTTAGATGAAACCGTATTTCGCAGCCTCCTTACCCCCGACGCACGCGAGGTTGGCGACAAGCTTTCCGCGCAGTTTTTGAGCGAGCACCTGCAACCTGTGCCTACCGCAACCAGCGCAGCCGCGCTCAACAAGCTGCGACCTGTTCTGGAAAGCGTTTTCACCGAACTCGAGCACCGCGCTCAGCAGGTCAGCGCCGAACGTCGCCTCGCCTCAATCCAGTCTGCACAGGCTTACTTTGACGCGGAGATCAACCGCCTGCTACACCTGCAATCAATAAACCCGTCAATCAGCGCCGATGAGGTCGCTTCACTATCACGGCAAAAAGAAGCCTGCCTAGAAGCTCTCAAACAAACAGCGCCAGTGCTCGAGGGGCTGCGAGTTTGCGTAGCGGTATAGCGACTTTTACTCGGGGCGATACCATACCGGAGAGGTGTAAGCGCGCTCTTGAATGATGTCGGGGCGACGCGTGTCCGTATCTGGATTGTTAAGCGCCAACTTGTCTAATAGCGAGTGCCTCGCCGTTGGAATTTGCAAAACCCTCACGTAATAAAATGCCGACTCAGCCGCATTAAATGTCGGGTCATACCAAGTTGTCCGCAAGCTGGCAGCCCCGATACTGTTTACCGTAAAACCGGTCTCTAGATCCACGCTGACACCAACGGGCAATAGCGTGCCATCCGCCTGAACGCGGCCTTCACCCGCCCACGCAACATCAAATATTGTCTCGTGCGTGTCGCCGGCCGCATCGATCCAGCCTTTCACGACTTGAATTCGATCCAGATACGCATCTTTGGGGTCAGCATGGGCCTCTATTAATAGCGAGAAGCGATCACCCGCATCAGCCCCCACGATTTCCCCACCCATCGGTACCGCGTCCTCGATCACATTATTAGGGAAATCAGGCGCATCAATCACGCCACTAGTGATATTCAACCCTGCAAATGTCCGAACTGCGATTCGGGGGCCACTGGTCGCGAAGACTTCCCGCCGCCGCATCGCCGAAAGAATAGCTTCGCGCGTGTTTTCGGTCGCCCAGACGGCTGCGAGTCCCGAAGCGCTCATGCCCCAGCCAAAGGTACCCCGAGCGTCGTCAGACCACCCCCCGGATTTACGCGAGGGCACTGAGTCGGTCGCCATCTTGCCGTGGAAATTAGCCTCCTCTGCAGATGCCAGCCCTGTGTGAGAATCAGTCGAGCCAATGACACCAAACTGAAACGGGTTCAGTTGCAGCGACCGCTCGAGTATCAGGCCGTTTTTAAGACCGCTGCGAATATAATCGCCGGGCTTTGGCACGTAGTCGGTCCACTCTCGCTGGATGTAATATGGATAAGTTTCAAACTCCGCAAAGGCATCCTCCGGAGAAAGCACCGGATGCGTCTCGGAATCCCCTTTGATCTGTGTAATTTCAACAACGGGCTCCCAATAACGCCGAATAGCCGCGTAATCCTTACTGATGTCATCACCACGAATATCGCGGGTATCGAACATAGATCCTTTAGAGATGTTGGAGTTGTGCGGAATCGCGATAAAGTTGCCGCCCGTCGCCGCGCTCGTCTCCTCGAGCCACGCCCATAGATCGCTGGGATAAGAACTGTCATGAAAGCCAAAAGGCGCGAAGGTTTGTGCTTGCTGCGCGTTAATATCAGCCATCACGATACGGTGTAGGTTTGCGCCTCCTGGGATCAGCGAGTACTCCCAGCCGATCAACGCGGTGAATTCGCCCGGCTGGTTGTGCGCATCGGCGGTGTCGGTGATCAACTTCCAAGTATCAATCTCAGCGCTCGGCTGCCGCGGAATCAACCCGGATACCCGCTCCTCTTCCCAGTTCTCCATCGCAGTTGCTGCGTCGGGGTATGGTTTTGGGAGAATCGAAGTGAACAGCTCTCTTCCGGACTGATCATCCACGGCATCACGCACCAAATATTGGACAATGCGCGTCCATATCTGGTCGCGCCATCCCAAACCCTCGGTCACCACAGGGTTGAAATACAGACTTCGGATAACCCCGAGATACTCGGCATGATCGGAGACCACCAAAAAATCCAAAGGCGTGCCTATCTGCACTCGCGCCTTATGCCCGGGGTGTTCTACCGGTATTCCTTTTGCATAGCGGTAGGCAATATCCGGGGTAGCGGTGAGGTTGCCGTTAGTGAAGGCATCAGAAGAATACGTCGAGTGGAGATGGGTGTCCCCCCATAACAAGATCTTTTCCTCGGCGGCCGCAGGCAGCGCCGCAACAAGCGACGAAATCAACGCACCCGCGCCCAGCACGGATATCAAAGCCAACACGTGGCTCGATTTCCTCAGCAACCCACGATCCAGTCTGTCGATACCTTTTAAGAAACAACACAAATCACGCATCGTACTTCTTCCATCAAGTCCGTCGGGCAAAACAAACGCCGCCTGAAAAAATCTGATAACGCTACTTACCCTGCCAATTGGGCTGGCGCTTTTGGAAAAACGCTTTAATCGCCTCTTTCGAATCGTCGCTCGAAATACAAAATGCCTGCAGCGCCGCTTCTTTAGAAATGGTGTCCGCTAAATTATGGGAAGCCGCAAAAGCGAGCGACTCCTTTGCATATCTCAGTCCTAGCGGAGAGCGATTGGCCAGTTCCTGCGCATAGGCCATGGCGTGAGCCGCAAAGTCTTCGTCAGGCAGGATCCGATTAACCAATCCCCAGTCGAGTGCTTTTTCGGGCGAGAGCTTTTCCCCAAATGCCATTAACTCGAAGGCGCGCTTGGCACCCACTAAATTGGGCAACAACCAGGTAGCGCCTCCGTCCGGCACCAGCCCGATGCCCACAAAAGGCTGATAAAGAAAGCTGCTCTCGGCCATCACGGCCAAATCGCAAGCCATCGCATAGGAATAGGAAATGCCAGCGCATGGACCGTTAATGGCGGCTATCCAGGGCTTTCTCGCATGGTGTATGGCCAGCACACCAGGCTTGTATTCCGCGTTGAGTTGATCCTCCACGCCCTCGCCCCCAGCCGGCATGGGCTCCGAGGTATCCGATAAATCCGCCCCAGCACCGAAAGCTCGTCCCGCACCCGTAAGGACCACGACCCATATGTCGTTATCTGCATTGACTTCCAATGCTGCTCTCAGGAATTCGCGGCGGAGCGTGCCATTAAAACTATTCAGTTTGTCTGGACGATTAAAAGACACGCGGGCAACACGTCCCTCGCGCTCAATCAATATGGTTTCGTATTCGCTCATCACTCCCTCCGATCGTCTTCAGCTACCTTGTACTGCAGCGCCTGTCTCCAAGAGCGCGGCCAACTCAGATTCCGACACGCCCGCACCCTCCAAAACCGCCACCGTGTCCGCGCCGAGCGATCGGGTACCGTGGCGAATTTCCGAAGGGGTTCTATCAAATCGAGGCGCGGGGCTCGGATGAATCAAACCGTCCACCTGCGAGTACACCGACCGCTCGCTGTTGGCCGCATACGCGGGCGCTTCTACCATGGTCAACACGGGGGCAAAACACGCGTCGCTACCCGCCATGATCGCGTCCCATTCATCTCTGGTTTTTGTTTTCAACACTGCGGCCAGCTTTTCTTTCAGCTCGGGCCACTGCGCGTGATCGTGTTGCGCCTGAAATTGCGCATCAGTCACTCCTGCGCGCGCGAGCAATTCGGCATAAAACTGGGGTTCAATCGCTCCGATTGCGACGTACTTCCCATCGGCGCACTCGTAGGTATCGTAGAAGTGGGCCGCACCATCGAGCAAATTCGCCTCTCTTGATTCTGCATTCCAGGCGCCGATTTGCTCGAAGCCCTGCATCATCCACATCAGCTGCGCCGTGCCGTCCACCATCGCCACATCGACGACCTGCCCCTGCCCAGATTTGGAAGCCTCAAGTAGCGCTGCAAGAATACCGGTTACCAGGAGCATCCCGCCTCCGCCAAAATCTCCAACGAGGTTCAGCGGTACCACGGGGCGCTCACCCCTTCTCCCAATGGCATGGAGCGCGCCAGTAATCGCGATATAGTTCAGATCATGACCCGCAGCCTGCGATAGAGGGCCCGTCTGACCCCAGCCGGTCATGCGCGCGAAGACAAGTCGTGGATTTCTGCCCAAGCAGGCATCAGGCCCGAACCCCAGTTTTTCACATACGCCGGGCCGATATGGATCAATTAACGCGTCCGCTTGCTCGACCAAAGTCATCAATGCATCCAGCCCCGCCGGCTGCTTTAGATCCAGCACAACAGATTTTTTATTCCTTCCGCTGACGGGCTCCGCAACCTTAGGGTCCGCAGCCCCCGGACGCTCGATGCGTATGACTTCGGCGCCCATGTCAGCGAGGATCATCCCTCCCATGGGTGCCGGGCCGATACCGGCAAGCTCAATAACTCTATAACCGCTCAAGGATCCCATCTGACTAAGTACCCTCAAAAATTGCGCTGATTGAACGCATCATAGTGGTCGCCCAGACAATGACGCCCGATAATCAATTTCATGATCTCCGAGCTACCCGCGTAAATCGTGGCGATCTTCGCATCCGCAGACTGCCGGCTGATCGGGTACTCGTCCATAAATCCAGCACCGCCGTGGAGCTGCAGCCCCTCATCCGCTACCCGCTGCTGCAACTCCGAGGTTTTCAATTTCGCGATTGCGGCATCTTCCGCCGACAACGTTCCTGCATTAAACGCCAAGGCCGCCTGATCGACATAGCACTGGGCGATGTCAAGCTCTGCTCGAAGCTCCGCCATCTTGAACTGCGTGTTTTGCATGGTAGCGAGGGGCTTGCCGAAAACTTCCCGCTCACGCACAAAGTCCGCCGTCAAATCCCAGGACAGTTGCGCCGCGGCAAGATAGCCCATTGCGCCCAACAACCGCTCCTCGGCGAGTCCTTCCATTAAGTAATAAAAACCTTTGTGTGCTTCGCCCAATACGTTTGCCTTGGGGACTTTTATGTCATTGAAGAACAGCTCGGCAGTATCCTGCGCCTTGAGCCCGAGCTTTTTTAGATTGCGGCCCCGCTCGAATCCCTCCCACGCTGCCTCTACCAAAAATAGGGTCATCGCATGGGGGTTGCTTTGCGGATCGGTTTTGGCCGCCACCACGACGAGATCACAGTTGATACCATTGGAGATGTAAGTCTTCTGACCGTTCAGTACCCAGTGATCGTCGTGCTCTACAGCATGCGTCCGCATGCCCGCCAAGTTACTGCCTGCGTCGGGCTCGGTCATGGCAACGGCAAGGATGATATCGCCGGAAACCGCTCCGGGAATGTACCTTTCGATTTGCTCTTCGGTCCCAAAGCGCGTGATGTACGGCGCCACAATACGGCTGTGCAGAGAGCCAAACCAGTCGCTACAGCGCGCATAAGCCAACTCCTCGATGATGACCTGCTCCCAGCGGATGTCGTAGTCGTCCATGCCGCCAAAGCGCTCGGATGGCCAAACCATCAAAAAGCCTTTTTCACCCGCCTTTTTGAAGATATCCCGATCGACTACGCCCTGCTCTCGGAAGCGCTCCATATGCGGGACGACTTCCTCGGCCAGAAATCGCCGATACGCCTCACGAAACATAGTCTGCTCGTCAGTAAATTGCCTGGTGAGCATACTGCCCTCCTCTTAAAGTCACTCAACAAAGATCGGCCATTTCAGCCACCAGCACTCGCTACGCGTCAATCTATCGATTGCCCCGAACTTATCTCCCCCGACATCAGCGGGCCGCGCTCGAACACCCCACTTCCGGCTTCTCAGCCGCTTCAATCTGCGGAAGCGGGGTCCAGCACTTCACGTAGCTCGCGCTTCAAAAATTTGCCGTTAGCATTGCGCGGGAGTGGTTCAGCGAGAAACCACACATACTTCGGAACTTTAAAAGCGGCTAGCCTTGAGCCCATATGCTCCCGGAGTCCGGGCGCATCAAGCATGGCGTCGGGCTTCAGGTGCACGGCCACACCCACCTCCTCCCCGAGGCGGTCGTCAGGCACCGCAAAAGCAACGGTCTCCAATACCGCGGGATGCGTGTACAGCGCGCCCTCCACCTCGGCGCAATAAATATTCTCACCGCCACGCAAAATCATGTCTTTGGCGCGATCCACCAGATAAAGAAAGCCGTCCTCATCGAAGTAGCCAATATCTCCCGTGTGCAACCAGCCGTCGATGATTGTCTCGGCCGTCGCTTCAGGCCGGTTCAAATAACCCTTGATCACCGGAGCCCCCTTGACCAACAACTCTCCAGCCTCGCCAACCGGCAGCACATCGCCATCCGCGTTAACGACCTTACCCTCCAACGTGGGGACCAAAGGACCGCAGCTCTGTGGCCGGGCAACAAACAGATCGCCCGTCGTATACGTGGTGATGCCGCAGACCTCCGTCATGCCATATCCCTGCGCCGGTTTTGCACGCTTTGTCGTCTCAACAACCTTGCCCGGCAGGTCTGGATGCATCGCCGCACCTCCGCCGCCCAATGAGTTGAGGCTCGACGTATCGAAGTCGTGAAAATCCGGATGCGCAAGTAGCTCCCGCGTCATCATCGGGACAGCGCTCAACGTGCTGACCTGCTCCCGCTCGATTAATTTCAGCGCTTCAAGTGTGTCCCACTTGTACATCAATATGAGTTTGCCACCGCCAACGGTTCCGCCCTGCATCACGCAATTATTCGCCGTGACATGAAAAAGCGGTGTCGCCACGAGGGACGTGGGCGCAGGCGCTGACACCGGCGCCTCGACCTTCTCGCCTCGATTCATCGCCTGCGTTGTCGCGAATATCTGGCCCATCGCAGCAACATTCATGACGTTATGAACGCACCCACGATGGGTTAACTGCGCGCCTTTAGGGCGCCCGGTGGTGCCCGACGTATAAAAAATACACGCGTCATCATCGGGATCAATTGGAGTCGTCGCAAGCTCACCCACTGCAGATACGGTGTCAGCCCATTGCACCGCCGCCACCGGCGGCGAGGGGTCGCGAACCGCGACAACCGCCATGTCCGGGAAATCGCACGCAATTTCAAAAAAGGTCGCTAATCTTTGGTCGTCCGCAACAAGCAACTTGGGCTCGGAGTCATTGAGGGCATATGCCATTTCGTCGGCGACCCACCACGCGTTCATGCCTACGACGACACCACCGACCGCGATCACACCCCAGTACGCCAGAATCCACTCTGGGTAGTTGCGCATTGCGATCGCGACCCGATCACCTGACCCAATCCCCTGAGAGGTCAACCACGCAGAAAAATTGGCAACGATCTGCCCCGCCTCTGCGTAAGTTAACCGCTCGTCACCGTAGACGATGTATTCCTTATCACCGTAGCTTTGGCCTAGGAGCCAAAAATCGCGCAGACTGCCCGGTGCGTGCTTGTAGGCTTTAATCTCGTGGCCCGCCCGTTCAATCGTCGACACCTCTAAAAAAGCGCCTGGCGCCGTCACCATCTCTACTGCTTGGCGATAGCACGCCATGACCTGGTCTGTAGCCATCTAGATTTGCCCCTTACATTGTTATTGTGGGCATCAATCCTTCGATTGAACCCCAAAGCCTGCGCAAGATACCCTAACCCAGCGGTCACAACCAGTTGCCGGGGCGTCGGTATTGGCAGGTATAATGCCAATAGCTAAGCACAGCTTTCAAGCGGCCACAGCGAGCGATAACTCGCCGCCAGTCCACCGCATGACACGTGCCGTGAGCATACTAGCCAAACTGCAGCGAGAGGACAGTAATGAGCGCACAAGACCTCGACTTGACGCACCTAGAGCCATGGCTCCGCGAGCGTATCCCATGCTTTGCAGGCGCGCTGACAGCGGAGAAGTTTGCCGGGGGCCAGTCAAACCCTACCTTCAAATTAAGCGCCGGCGATGCCCACTATGTATTGCGTCGCAAGCCGCCGGGTGAATTGCTGGCCTCAGCGCACGCGGTTGACCGCGAATTCAGGGTTCTCGACGCCCTGCGACATACCGACGTGCCCGTGCCCAATGCGGTTGCACTATGCGAAGACGATAGCGTGATTGGCTCCATGTTTTATGTCATGGAGCACCTTGACGGGCGCATCTTTTGGGATCCAGCGGTACCCGAAGTTGACAATGAAGAACGGACAGCGATTTACGATGAAATGAACCGCGTGCTGGCGGCGCTCCATTGCGTCGATGTTGACGCGGTGGGACTCTCCGATTACGGCAAACCCGGGAACTACTATGCGCGCCAAATCGGACGCTGGACGAAACAATATCGCGCCTCTGAAACCGAGCACGTGCCCGATATGGAGGCACTGATCGACTGGCTACCCCATCATATTCCCGAGGGCAGCGAGACGGTCACACTGGTTCACGGCGACTATCGTCTCGACAACATGATTTTTCATCCCAGCGAACCGCGCATTATTGGGATTCTCGATTGGGAGCTGTCCACGCTGGGGGATCCTCTCGCCGATCTGGCCTATCAGCTCATGGCCTGGAGGTTCCCCAGGGAAGGCGGCATTGCCGGCCTTGAAGGCCTCGACAGAGCCTCGCTGGGCCTACCGTCAGACGAGGACTACATCAGTGATTACTGTCGCCGCACCGGCCGCGACGGCATCGCCGACTGGCCGTTCTACATGGCGTTTTGCTTTTTCAGGATTGCGGCGATTCTTCAGGGCATCAAAAAGCGCGCACAAATTGGCACCGCATCCAGCGCCGAAGCCGACAGCCGAGCCATCATGGTCGGCCCGCTGGCCGCTCTGGGAGCGGCCTGTATTCCCTAGTATTCCAGTCCCTTCAGTCGAGCCCTAAGGGCAATCCGTTTCTAGCCGAGTCGGTCTTGCACCTCTTGCTCACCCAGCTCCAGCAACAGGTGCGTGACGGCATAGTCCGGAATCTCGTCGACCGGAATTTCACGCTGGTGGCGAACCAACATCTCCTCGGAAACAATGCCCTTGGCGCGAACAATCAGACGCTGCAGTGATTGGGCTACGTCCTGCTCCAGCGACCGCTCCGCCTGAAGACGGTCCTTAGCAGACGCACGCCCTACTACACGCGCGCGCGTTGCCTCTCTTAACAGCGCCTCAACCTTGCTTCGCTCTGCCTGAAACTGCGTTCGGCTGCACAAGCCCGCGGGGATGATATTTTCGATCTGAGCGGGATCAGACATAGCGCTCCTCCGGAAAACACATTGTTGAAGGATTTACGGCTTTGACACCCAAGCGGTTTGCTGGGAGATCTTTCGCCTCCAAAATGCTGGAAACGCCTGTCACTCGCGGCTAGGCAAAGGTTAGAGAGTTTGCGACACTGGTCACCAGACCCCACTCGGGCTCATACCATGACGAATACGACGCCTCTGCACCCCCTCAAACGCAGCCCGCACAAGCTGAAGCTGGGCGTGTTTGGACTCAACGTGAGCAGCGGGTGCTCAATGACGGACCGCGACGATACCCTCAAAATCGAGTGGCAGGAGTCCGTGAGAATCGCGCAGCTTGCCGAGGCCGCTGGCATTGAAGCTGTAATCCCGGTAGCACGCTGGAAAGGCATGGGCGGCAAAGTCAATTTCAACCATCGCAATTTCGAGACCTTCACTTGGGCCGCGGGGCTTGCCGCGAAAACCGAGGAAATCGGCGTATTTGCCACATTTCATGTGCCCACGGTGCACCCAGTTCGCGCGGCGAAAGAGGTCGCCACAATTGACCATATTTCCAACGGGCGTTTCGGGCTAAATATCGTCGCCGGCTGGAACGAACGCGAAATCGCCATGTTTGGCATTCCGCAAAAGGAACATGATGTTCGATACGACGTTGCCGATGACTGGATCTCGCTCTGCAAGGAGCTCTGGAGCGTCGACGGTGAATTTGACTATGAAGGACCGCATTTCCAATCGCCGGGATGCTACTCGGAACCCAAGCCCCTGCAGAAACCCTGGCCAGCCCTCATGAGCGCCGGCAATAGCGCACGCGGACAAGAGTTTGCGGCCGCCCACGCCGACTTTAACTTTGTCGTCGCAAAAGACATTGCCGCCGCCGGCGAAGTCGCCCACAACGGGCGCCGGTTGGCACGAGAAAAATATCAGCGTGACATGCAAATCTTCGGGCAGGCCTACATCGTGTGTCGCGAAACCGAACAAGAGGCCCGGGATTTTGTTCGAGAGTATGTCTATGACCGCGGCGACTGGGACGGTGTGCGAAACCTGCTCGATGTGCTGGTGCCAAACTCCCAGAGTGCGCTCGGCGATGGCTGGGAATCGATGGCCGCTAACTTAATCGCCGGTTACGGAGCCATCCCCCTAGTAGGCACAGCGGAGCAGATCATCGACGGCATGCTGGCATTCTCCGCTGCCGGACTCGACGGTATTACCTTGAGTTGGGTGAATTACGAAGAAGGACTTCGGCAATTCAGCGACACCCTTCTCCCTTTAATGAAACAAGCAGGATTACGCGCATGAAATCATTACAGGGGATGTCGATTCTTGTCACTGGGGGCGGCTCTGGCATTGGCGCCGACTGCGCGCGTCGCTTCTGCGGCCAAGGTGCCCGGGTCACTATCAGCGGCAGGCGGATGGACAAGCTGCAGGCGATTCAGGATGAACTAGGGGACGCCTGCCACGTGGTCCAGGGAGATGTTTGCGTGCAGACAGATCGGGAACAGATGCTGGTCGCAGCCAAGCAACATGGCCACGGCCAACTGCACGCGCTGGTCAACAATGCAGCCAATATGTACCGACAGCCTGTCGACGGCTACACCGAGGATTTTTTGCGGGAAGCCTTCGACACCAACGTTATCTCCGCAATGATGCTGTCGAGCCTCGCAATACCTGACCTCGAAACGACAAGCGGGGCCATTGTGTTTATCGGCTCCACCCATACACGTCGCGCTTTTCCTGGGGCCTCCCCCTACGCCACCACCAAAGCCGCCCTCGAAGGACTGACCAAGGTGATGGCCGCCGAGCTTGGCCCTAAACAGATCCGCGTCGGCTGCATTTTACCCGGAGCGGTATCAACCGAGCTCAACTTGCGTGCGGGACTGTTCACCGAGGCAGAAGCCCAAGAACGCTATGGCGTAGTCGCGGGCCTACACGCGCTTGGCCGAATCGGCACGGGAACTGAAGTTGCGGAAGGCGTGGAATACCTGATTTGCGCCGAATGGGTGACGGGCGTGGCGCTGGAGGTTGACGGCGGCATTGGCCTTGGGGTGTCCAATTTCTAGCATGCGGTATTCTGCTATCCATATCCCCGGCACGCTTGCCCTGCTTATAGCGCTCCAAATGACTGGCTGCGATGTCACTCAGTGGTTTCTTCAGGTCGAAGCTTGGGACCCCGCTCCGCGCGCTGCTCAAGAGACAGAGCTTCTGCCGCGCGAAGCCTGCAGTCATTCGGTGGCCGAGCGCCAACCCCTGTTTGGCGATCTACATTTGCATACCGCGCTGTCAATGGACGCCAATGCGCTGGGCACTCGATCACTGCCCGACGACGCCTACGCTTTTGCGCGGGGGCAAGCCATTGAACTCTACGGCGGCGCACCCGGTGCTGACCCAGTGGTACTGAGCATTGATCGGCCGCTCGATTTTGCCGCAGTTACCGACCACGCCGAGTGGATGGCCGAGGTCTCTTTATGCACGACCCCAGGTTCCGCGGCCTATGCCAGCACAGGCTGCGCAATCTATCGTGGCGAGGAAGACTCCACTCTGGCATCGCTCTTGGGCGCCACGGGCTTTCGTGCACGACTGGGGGGCTTTCTCCAGCTGGGCGGCAGGCGCGACGATGTGTGTGGCGCCGACGATGCCCTATGCCGTAGCACGCTCGGATCGGTTTGGCAGGGTGTGCAGCAGGCTGCGGAGCGCTGGTACGACCGAAGTGCCGATTGCAGCTTTACAACCTTTAACGCCTGGGAATACAGCCGCTCGCCGGCGTCGACGAAAATTCACCGCAACGTGATACTGCGCAACGAAATCGTGCCTGAATTGCCGATCTCTTCATTGGAGACTCCGCTGGAAATGAATTTGCGCCAGCAACTGCTCGATCAGTGCAACGACACCGGGACGGGGTGTGAAGCGATCGCTATTCCGCATAACCCCAACCTCTCAAACGGACAGTTATTTCGCGCTGAATATGCTGGGCTGCCAATTGCTAAACAGCAGCAAGAGGCGGCCTTACGCGCGCGCCTAGAGCCCGTAGTGGAAATGATGCAGATCAAGGGCGAAAGCGAGTGCCGAAACGGGATGTACCGCGTGCTGGGTGGCGAGGATGAGCTTTGCGACTTTGAAAAAATTCGCGACTTCGGCCAACCCGAGCTGACGGACTGTGAGGACCAGACTGGCCAGGGCGCGCAAGCCGGCAAG
>Ga0255760_10003746_pt1 | contig 13571 bp, 10 predicted proteins | sample 071ome_25_FD_179960 | JGI IMG/M metagenome (GOLD analysis project Ga0255760, IMG submission 179960) | Coastal salt marsh microbial communities from the Groves Creek Marsh, Skidaway Island, Georgia - 071410BT metaG (version 2) | ecosystem: Environmental > Aquatic > Marine > Intertidal zone >... | reverse complement strand
AAAGTCCCTTTTGGTATGCTTTAATAGTACTCTCTGAGCCCGATTCTTACAGCTTAAGAGCAGAAATGAGCGCCTCAGGATATGCCTTAGTGTGGCGCAGGTCACACTCATTCAAGCAAGTTGTTATGAGTTAAGCTAAGTCATTGATTATAAATAGTTTATAATCCAAAAAACCGCCATGACATTTGGCCAGATCAATAGCCATTATTGCTGCTCCGAAAGCGACCCAACAGGCAACAAATCGGCTAGGGTTTCATTAGCAAAAAAATGACTCAAGAACCAATTGACAACCAGAGAAAAATTAGCATATTTTTCAATGCCTTATATAAATAATAGCCATTTAATGCATAAGCATGAGCAATCCAGATACTGACCTGAACCAGGCATTTCAGCAGGCAATTGCCGATTACAAGTACGGCGAACTAGACGCCGCGATGTCCCGCTGCCAAAGCATCCTTGCGATTGAACCCGACAATTACGCTGCCAACGAAATGATTGTCATGCTGTATGCCGGAAAAGCAGATTACCCGAATGCCGTAAAACACCTGAAAACTGTTATCCAACTGAATCCCGGTAATGCAGATGCGCTAAACAATTTAGGGCTTAGCTACCACTACATCGGTTCGACTAAAAATGCTGAAAAATACTTGAGCAAAGCTATTGAAAATAATCCACACAGTGCGGAAGCTTTTAGTAATTTAGGTTTAATAAATATTGCCCAAAAAAAATATGCGGATGCAGAAGCTTATTTGAAGCAAGCACTCAAACTAAATCCAAAATACGTAAAAGCACTCAGATTGCTGGGCGCAGCGCAACAAGCCCAAAAAAAATACACTGCTTGCATCCTAACTTACCAAAAAGCGATATCTTCAGAGCCAAATCACGAGAGCACCTATCTTAAACTGGGCAAGGTTTACACCAAGCAAAAACGATTAAATAAGGCACTAATCATTTATGAGAAATTATTACTTATAAACCCGTCTTCTTCGGATGCTTACCAAAGTATTGGCTATATCCATGCATTAAAACATCAACATAAAAAATGCATAAAATACAGCTTAAAAGCTATAAAACATAAGCCTAACGATTTCTCTGCCCACAACAACCTTAGTTTTTCTTATCTAGAGATAAATGAAATAAGCTTAGCTGAAAAACATATAAAGAAAGCCTTATCCTTAAACCCTGACTCTGCTGAGGCTCATTTCAACTACTCATTAATCCTGCTATTAAAAGCAGACTTTTTTAGAGGCTGGAAAGAGTATCAATGGAGACTGAAACATAAAGGGGTCAAAGTCTATCCTCATGATAGCTCCGAGTGGAAAGGTGAGCCCTTGGAGGGAAAAACAATATTGATAAAATCTGAACAGGGCCTGGGCGATATGATAATGGCGATCAGATTTATTCAGTTAATTAAAAAAGAATCCGTCAAACTTATCCTAGAGTGCCATAAACAACTAATTCCACTTTAACAAGGTATCCAATTGTTGGACCACCATGGAATCTGGATGCTTTTGCTTTAAAAGATTTAGCTTTTGTCTGGCATCCTGGGTTTCACCGGCTTCATATTCTGCCAGTAATGCCTCGCACTGTTTTTGCAGAGCCTGCCCCGGCTTTAGCTTACCGGTGACTGCACCGCTGAAAGACTCTCCCTGTTTGATGGTAATGGATATATGTTGGCTCACGCTTTGATTGCTAGTGCAGATTAATACACCGACACTTAATTGCCGGTGCTGATAACAGGAACCGTCGCAGAAATAACCATCCCGTTACTGAAACCCAGCAGTAGCCTGATACTGTCGCCTGCCACCAGGGACTGCCTGAGACCCTCCAGCATGATATGAAAACTACCGGGTTCAAACACGACGGATTGCTGGGGAGGAAGGTCAATACTCGACAGATGTTCCATAACCATCATACCATTTCGCGTGCTACTCAAGTGTATCATTGCAGATCTGGCAGCATCCGTTCTCACTTCAGTCAAGCTCAGAGGATGCTGACCCACATTGCTGATTGCCATGTAAACAGCTGCTGTTTCCGCACTGGGGGGCAGTTCCCTGATATAGGCATTCTCAATCTGGATATTCATTTGCGCCATGAGCATTGAAGGCAGCATAGTGAAAAGCAGGCCCAGGTATTTGACAAGATTCATAGGACTTTCCTTGGTCATCAGGATTGCGGGGTATTGACCTGAATGGTCGGTTGATTTCCGTAGGCAATGTTACCGCGCAAGCGGTAGCCCCCGACAGCTTCACGCATGATTTGATAAATCCACCTTGCCTCAGCATCATTGCGGGCCGTAATAATAAAGGTGGCATCCCGGTTTTTTACATATTCACCGATGGAGCCCAGTTGCGACATGATTTCCAGACTTTGTTCAGATAAGGCTTCCGGATCGAGAGCAAAGTAATCCCGCTTGAAGGCACGCTTATTCTCTAGATAAGCCCTGCTTTCAGCAATGGCTGGCGCGTCTGGCCGTATGCTGGCTGCCCGCAACAGATACTCTTCGGCATCAGCAAACTGGCCTACTTCAATCGCCCTGTTGGCCATGCTGACATAACGCCCGACAATATCCTCCACTCCCTGCAGTGCCACAGCATTGTCGGGTTCTACACTCAGGACTTCCAGATAACGGTCATAGGCATTATCGCCGGCTGGAAAAAGCAAACGCCCGTCCTCAAAGGCAAGGCTGGCTTCGTAAAGCATGTCTGCCAGAATGCGAGCTCGCAGTATATAGTCAGGCGTAGAGGGAGCCTCGGGCTGCTCGTTAAGCACTACCGGATCAGGTGTGCTTTGAATTCCTGGCGCCGATTCAGACTCTGCTTCCAACTGGTTCGTCTGACAGGCTGACAGCAGTGCAGGGCTGCCCAGGACAGCACAGATATACAGTGTTTTGAGGGCTTTCATGGCTGAATCATACTGTATTCACATAAACTACAGCAAACCGGAAAATGGCAGGTATGTCAGTAGTTCACCCTGGCGAATTGCACTTTTCGCTGGCAGCAAGGCCAGGCCATCTGCCCAGGATAATGAATTCAGCACACTGGAACCCTGATTTTCAAAAGCCACCAAATGGACCAGACCCTGGGCATTTGTTTCGAGTCTGACCCGCAGAAACTCGTCTCGAATGCCGCTGTTGTCCCGATCAAAACCGGATGCCAGCTGCAGACCCTGCATCCTGGGCCCGCTCGCTCCCTGCATGCGCAGCAGGCATGGTTTTACCAGCAGCAGAAAAGTCACAAAGACCGCAACCGGGTTCCCGGGCAAGCCGAAAAAAGGCGTGCTTCCAATAGTCCCGAAACTGAATGGCTTGCCAGGTTTTATCGCGAGCTTCCATAAGGAAAGCGTACCCAGTTTTTCCAGCGCCGCCTTGACATAATCGGCTTCGCCAACAGAAACACCGCCACTGCTGATGATGCAGTCTGCTTCAGCGGCTGCCTGTTCTAGGGCATTACAGGTGCTCAGCAAATCATCTTTAACAATGCCTGCCCGAATGACTTGCATCCCCAGGCGCGTCAGCAGACTTTCCAGGGTGAAACTGTTGCTGTCATAGATTTGGCCAGCCTGCAGTTGTTTTCCAGGGCTGATCAATTCATCCCCGGTATTGATAATGGCAACACGCAAGGGCTTGTAGACCTCTAGCTGTGAAATGCCAAGTGAAGCCAGCAACCCGATATCCTGTGGTCGCAAACGATGGCCCTGCTCCAGCACCCTGGTACCCGCCTGAATATCATGACCCCGTTTGCGGATATTCTCCCCTGGCTGGGGGGCATGCAGTAGCCTCAGTGTCGAATCACTGACTTCTGTATCTTCCTGAATAACCACCGCATCGGCACCTGATGGAATAGGCGCTCCGGTAAAAATCCGCGCTGCTGTGCCGGCTTGCAAAGGCTGACCGACATGACCCGCCAGTATGGTCTGGGATATAAGCATCGGCTCCTGATGTTGAAGATCCTGCACACAAAGTGCAAAACCATCCATGGCACTGCTATCAAATCCGGGCACATCAATCGCTGAGTGAATGTCTTGTGCCAGAATTCTGCCATCCGCATCTGATAAAGCGAGCGTCTCCCCGACACCCTGCGGGTGGAGCTTGTGCTCAAGTATGGACTGGGCCTGATCCAGACTGGTCAAGGTGGATGTAGACATCATTTTAGTAGGTACATCGATGCAATAAGCTCCTTCACGGCGGCTTCTCTGGAGCGTTGTTTGATGCCGAAACTGGACATAATGTGGTGACAGTCCAGCACCGAATTTTCGAGCTGGGTTTTACTGGACTGCTCGGTGATGATCTCCAGATGCTCCAGGCAGTTTGACAGTTCCTTGTCATAGCCTGCAGCTTCTTTGAGAAACTTCTCCACAAAGGTATGACGATGTGTTGCCTGCAGGGCGCAATAATGGAACAGACCCCAGTTCATGGCATCACAATCCAACTGCTTGTTGATCGCCAGTATTACCCGGGCAACATCATCCGCAGGGGTTGGACTGCAGCGCTGGTCTAACAGATGCAGTTTGCCTTTTTGATCTTTGCAAAGCCTGATACAGCTCTGGAAGAATTCCGCTCTGTCTTTGCTGAACATACCCTCAGTCCGCAGGATGAGATGCTTTTCATATTTCTCGACTTTCTTTTCCAGGCTATAAGCCAGCTTGCCCAGCGGATTTTTTGCCTTACAGGAATCACTTTCCAGATAAGGTTTGGGATTGGAGCCATCAAAGACAGCTGCCGAGGAGTGAAGAATCAGCGGAATCCTGTTTGCTTTTGCTGCCCTGAGCAAGTGAGTGCAGGCCTGAATGAGTTGCTGTTGGCGCGCCTTTTCGATAGTCCGTTCCGATTGAAAAAGTCCCGGGTCCAGACTGATGTTCACTAGCTGACTGATCCGCTTTTCTAGCAGCAGCTGTTTGAGGGAAACTGGATCAGACAGCACCGGCTCATCCTCTCTCAGGATGATAAACTCCGTGGCATTCTGCTTTAACAGTTGTGTATAGCTATGCCCGAGTTGATTGTCAGCACCAAAAACTAGAATGTTCACAGTCGAATCGAGGGCTCGCTATCCCTTGCTCAATGCCTAGAAGGGAATATCGTCATCAAAACTGTCCATGTCTGCGGGCGCTTCCTGGGCCGGCGTTGTATTCTTTTGTGGTGGCGGAGCAGCACTTGAGGAATATGAATCACCGGTACCGCCGCGAGTGTCGAGCATCTGCATTTCATTGGCAATAATATCCGTCGCATAGCGCTTGACGCCGTCCTGCTCCCAGGAACGGGTTTGCAGTCGGCCTTCTACATAGAGTTTGGAGCCTTTTTTGACATACTCGGCAACAATTTCAGCCAGCCGCTGATAAAAGGTCACCCGGTGCCATTCGGTACGTTCCTGCTGTTCACCGGTATTTTTATCCTTCCAGGTCTCCGAGGTTGCCAGGGAGATATTGGTGACGGCATTACCATTCGGCATGTATCGCGTTTCGGGATCCTGCCCCACATTACCAACTAGAATTACTTTGTTTACACCTCGACTTGCCACGCTGTACCTCCTTCTCTATGGATTGATAAGTCTAGCACGCTTAAGAAAAATTTCGATGAGATTCTTCTTTCCTGTTGCCGTCAACGTATAATGGCCCGTTTAGGCCAATTTTCTCGAAGTAGCTTTAATGGATGAAATAATCGTCAGAGGCGCTCGCACGCATAATCTGAAAAATATCGACCTTAGCATTCCCAGGGATAAACTGGTTGTCATCACCGGACTGTCTGGATCGGGTAAGTCATCACTGGCTTTCGACACGCTTTACGCAGAAGGACAAAGGCGCTATGTCGAATCCTTGTCTACCTATGCGCGGCAGTTCCTGTCAATGATGGACAAGCCGGATATGGACCAGATATCGGGTCTGTCCCCTGCCATCTCCATTGAGCAGAAATCCACCTCGCACAATCCGCGTTCAACCGTCGGAACCATCACGGAAATTTATGACTACCTGCGCCTGCTGTTCGCCAGGGCTGGTGAACCGTATTGCCCGGATCACCACCTCAAGCTGGAAGCCCAAACGGTCAGTCAGATGGTTGATCAGGTGCTGGCGCTGCCGGAAGGTACTCCCATGATGCTGCTGGCCCCGGTTGTGCGTGAGCGCAAGGGCGAGCATGTACATATCTTTCATGAACTCAAGGCGGGTGGCTTTATCCGTGCCCGCGTGGACGGCATCCTTACCGAACTGGACTACCCGCCGGCACTGGAAAAAAACAAAAAGCATACCATTGAAGTGGTCATCGACCGTTTCAAGGTGCGTGATGATCTGAGCCAGCGCCTGGCAGAATCCTTTGAGACAGCCCTGCATATTGCAGGCGGCCTGGCCATCGCCTCGCCTATGGAAGGTGAGGGGGAAGAAGTGGTGTTTTCCTCGCTCTTCGCCTGCCCGCAATGCGGCCACAGTATCACCGAACTGGAGCCTCGCCTGTTCTCTTTCAACAATCCTGCTGGAGCCTGTGAAGCTTGCGATGGCCTGGGCATGAAACAGTATTTCGACCAGAACAAGATCATTATTGATGATGAACTTTCACTGGCTGAAGGTGCTGTCAGGGGCTGGGACCGTCGCAATGTCTATTATTTCCAGCTGCTTAAATCACTGGCTGAGCATTATGCCTTTAGCATTGATACCCCCTATAAAAAACTCAGCAAGAAACATCAGCAACTGATTCTGTTTGGCAGTGGCAGGGAGCTGATCGAATTTACTTTCTACAATGAAAAAGGCAAAACCTATATCAACCGGAAAACCTTTGAAGGGATTCTGCCCAACATGGAGCGCCGCTATCGCGAAACCGAATCGCAAATGGTGCGTGAAGAACTGAGTAAATACCTCAACTCCCAGCCCTGCCCGGAATGTCAGGGCACGCGTTTACGTCGGGATGCCCGCCATGTCTTCATCAACCGTAAAAACCTTCCATCCATTACCGATCTGACCATCGGGGATGCGGCCGAGTATTTCGACAAACTCAGGCTGAAAGGCAAACAGGCGACGATTGCTGAAAAAATTCTCAAGGAAATCAAGGACCGCCTGCGCTTCCTGGTCGATGTCGGACTGAATTACCTCACCCTGAGTCGCAGTGCCGAGACTCTCTCCGGCGGAGAAGCCCAGCGTATCCGGCTGGCCAGTCAGATCGGAGCCGGGCTGGTGGGTGTTATGTACATACTGGATGAGCCCTCCATCGGCCTTCACCAGCGTGACAATGATCGTCTGCTGAATACCTTGCGGCATCTACGCGATATCGGCAATACGGTAATAGTGGTGGAACATGACGAGGAAGCCATTCGCAGTGCAGACCATATCATTGACATAGGACCGGGAGCCGGCGTTCACGGAGGTGAAATAGTCGCCCAGGGAACCGATAAGGACATCGAAAAAGTATCAGGTTCCCTGACCGGACAGTATCTGTCCGGCAAACAAAAAATTGAAATTCCCGCCAAACGGGTAGCACCAAATCCCGACAGACAACTGACTCTTTCGGGGGCTGCCGGTAATAATCTGAAATCTGTCACCCTTAAAATTCCACTGGGGCTGATGACCTGTGTCACCGGCGTTTCCGGCTCGGGCAAGTCAACCCTGATCAACAACACGCTTTATCCGCTGACCGCTACTGCCCTGAACGGAGCCACGACACTCAATGCTGCCAAGTACAAAGCCCTGGACGGTCTTGAATACCTCGACAAGGTAGTGGACATCAACCAGAGCCCTATCGGCCGCACTCCGCGCTCCAACCCGGCAACTTATACCGGCATATTTACTCCCATACGGGAGCTTTTTTCCGCCACTCAGGAAGCCCGTGCCAGGGGGTATAAACCCGGCCGTTTTTCTTTCAACGTTAAAGGTGGCCGCTGTGAAGCCTGCCAGGGAGATGGCCTTGTCAAAGTGGAAATGCATTTCCTGCCGGACGTTTATGTCGCCTGTGACGTGTGCAAAAGCAAACGCTATAACCGGGAAACCCTCGAGGTAAAATACAAGGGCAAGAATATTTACGAAGTCCTGGATATGACGGTTGAGGATGCCCGTGAATTTTTTGACCCGGTCCCGATGATTGCCCGCAAGCTGCAAACGCTGATCGAGGTCGGCCTTTCCTATATCAAGCTGGGTCAGGCAGCAACGACCCTGTCAGGCGGTGAAGCCCAGCGTGTCAAATTGTCGCGTGAACTTTCCAAACGGGATACCGGACAGACACTTTACATACTGGATGAGCCAACCACCGGATTGCATTTTCACGATATCAAGCAATTGCTCACAGTCCTGCATCGACTGCGGGACGATGGCAACACCATCGTGGTGATCGAACATAATCTGGACGTTATCAAAACTGCCGACTGGATTGTTGACCTGGGTCCGGAAGGTGGCGGTGGCGGTGGCAAAATTATCGCCAGCGGCACACCGGAATCCCTGGCCGCCGAAAAGCACTCATATACCGGGCAATACCTGGCCAAAATACTGACCTAGCTGCCTCGAAACTTTGCTGGATTAAGCTGAAGGACATGCTTTTAAAAACCCTCAAACGCTTCTGTTCAACTGTCACCCAAACACGAGAATGACCATGAAAAATAAACTACACCTGATTGCTGACCCCCTCTGCGGCTGGTGCTTCGGTGCAGCCCCCTTGCTCAGTGCTACCCGCCAAATACCGGATCTAACCATTGTGCTGCATTGCGGGGGCTTATTTTCAGGCCCAAACAGTCAGCTGCTTGAAGCAGGCATGCGCCAGTACATTCTCAGTCATCATGAACGTATTCTGCAGCTGACAGGGCAGGATGTCGGCGAAAAATTCCATACCCTGCTGGATTCCGGCAAAGCCATGCTGGATTCAACGCCTCCCATACGCGGCATACTGACCGCTGAAGCTGCCACCGGAGCGGCTCTGGATTATTATCAGGCACTTATCAAGGCTCACTTTATCGATGGCCGGCCTGTCACTGAAACCCAGACCCTGCAGGCCATAGCCGAAGAGTGCGGAATTGACGGGGAACGCTATAGTCAGGCTTTTGCTGAGCTGGATGAGTCTGCGGTCTCTGCACATATTCTGGCCACCCGCCAATTCATGCATGAAGTCGGATCGCAGGGTTTTCCTAGTTTTGTTTTCGAGCAGGGTTCTCAGCGACAGCTAATCAATCACCATCACTATTATGACGATCCGCAAGGTTGGCAGAAGCGCCTGGAAAAACTGCTTGCAGAATCTCGGGAGCAGACAATGCATTGAGACCCTCGTGCACAAAGGCTATTATCACCCGTCAAATAAGTACTACACTACACACTGAAATTCCTAAAAGAAGTCAGCAAGGGGACACAAATGCTCTCATTCAATATCAAATTCAATCCTACAACCTTACGCTTGTCAGTGCCTGTTATGCTGTTCAGCCTGCTGATACCAGTATCTGGCATGGCTGCTGAAGCCGCAGCAGACCAGCTCGAGCGGGTTAACCAGATGCTGGAAAATTTCGAGCCGGTAACAGATGACATGATCCAGAACCCGGATCCCGCCGACTGGTTGACCTGGCGCCGCACACTGAACTCCTGGGGCCATAGCCCGCTGAACCAGATCAACCGGGATAACGTTGACCAGTTACGCATGGTCTGGGTCCGTGGCCTGGACGCCGGTATTCAGGAAGGCACCGCACTGGTGCATGACGGGGTCATGTTTTTCCCGAGCCCCATGGATGTCATTCAGGCTATCGATATTGAGTCTGGTGACCTGATCTGGGAATACCGTCGCCGACTTCCGCGTGATTTACGGGACTATTTCCCGGTACCCGACATCAATCGAAACCTGGCCATCTATGAAGACCTGATTATAGATACCAGTGCCGATGATTATATTTATGCTATTAATGCACGCACCGGCGAGCTGGCCTGGGAAACCCAGATCATGGATTACTCCCGTGGAGCCCAGCAGACATCCGGTCCTATCATTGCCAATGGCATGGCCATTTCCGGCCGAGGTTGTGAACCGGAAGGTAGCCCCGAGGCTTGTATCATGGTGGCCCACGATGCCCGAACCGGCGAGGAAATCTGGCGTACCAGCACCATTGCACTGCCTGGTGAACCCAATGGCGAAAGCTGGGGTGACATGGCTGCTGAAGAACGCTGGCACGTCGGCACCTGGCTGGTGCCATCCTACGATCCGGAACTGAACCTCGTTTACTTCGGCACTTCGGTCACCTCTCCGGCACCCAAATACACCATGGAGGGCAATGATCTGCAGTACCTCTATCACAACTCCACGATGGCACTGGATGCCGATACGGGCGAAATTGTCTGGTTCTACCAGCACATGGTGGATCACTGGGATTATGACTTCCCCTTTGAGCGCCTGCTGGTGGACACCGCTGTTGCACCGGACCCCGACGCAGTGGAATGGATCAATCCGGATATCGAGCCGGGACGTGAATATAAAGTCCTTACCGGCATCCCCGGCAAGCCCGGTCTGGTTTATACACTGGACCGTGAAAACGGTGATTTTTTGTGGGCCACCCCGGTGGTCTACCAGAACCTGGTACAGGATATTGATGTAAGAACAGGCGCAGTCACCCTGAATCCTGAAACCCTGTTTACTGAAGTCGGCCAGGAAGTACTGACCTGTGGTGGCATCAGCCGTGGCTGGCCTTCCGGCACCTATAGCCCCAGTACCAATGCCATGTATTACTCATTGCAGCATACCTGTGAAACCGTTACCTCAACACTGACGGCACCGGACCTGAACAACCTGTATGGTCGTGTCCAAACGCTGAATGCTCCGCGACCCGATGGTCAGCCCTATCCACCCAACAGTGTAGCTGCCATTTCAGTGGAAACCGGAGAAATCCTGTGGAACTATGAACAGGAAGCCGTGATGATGTCGCTGATGTCCACGGATGGCGGCCTGATCTTCGGTGGAGACAATAACGGGCGCATGAAGGCTCTCGACCAAAGCAGCGGCGAACTGCTGTGGGAAGTCAATGTCGGCTCCACGGTCAGTGGTTATCCAACTACTTTCATGGCCAACGGCAAGCAATACCTGGCCATCAGCACCGGCCGCTCACTGTATGCAGGTGCCACTGATGCCAATCTGCTGTTTGTATTCGCCCTGCCTGATTAACAGTGCCATACACAGACAAAAAAAGTGACTAGGATGGCCACCTTCGGGTGGCCATTTTTTTGGCACCAAACACTGCGTTCCGCTGATTTGCTTTACCAGAACCCGAAGCCTTGGCTATCATCGGTGCGCTAAGTAATTAAGCGGCAAGCACAGTGGCTTTGCTGATATAGATACAAGAGGGGTAAATCATGAACGCAACCAGCAGAACAACACTACTTCGCTTTTCGAGCTGCTGTCTTTTCACTGCCGCAAGCCTGGTCAGTTCAAGTCTGCTGGCAGCAGAGAGCATGCCTGAGCAACAGGTGCGGGTAGCCCAGATGCTCGAGGATTTTGAACCGGTGACCGATGCCATGATCCAGAACCCGGATCCTGCTGACTGGCTGAGCTGGCGTCGTACCCTGAATTCCTGGGGACATAGCCCACTGGATCAGATCAATCGGAACAATGTCGACCAGTTACGCATGGTCTGGACCCGAGGTCTGGATGACGGTATCCAGGAAGGTACCGCACTGGTGCATGACGGCGTGATGTTTTTCCCCAATCCCATGGATGTGGTACAGGCCATTGATATTGAATCGGGCGACCTGATCTGGGAATACCGCCGGCGCCTGCCACGTGACTTACGCGATTACTTTCCGGTTCCGGATATCAATCGTAACCTCGCGATTTATGAAGACCTGATCATAGATACCAGTGCAGATGACTATATTTATGCCCTGAATGCCCGCAGCGGTGAACTGGTCTGGGAAACCCAGATTCTGGATTACACCCGCGGCGCCCAGCAAACTTCCGGACCCATCATTGCCAATGGCCTGGCAATCTCCGGTCGCGGTTGCGAACCCGAAGGCGGACCGGATGCCTGTGTCATGACGGCCCATGATGCCCGTACCGGTGAAGAAGTATGGCGAACCCGTACCATAGCCCGTCCCGGTGAACCCAATGGTGATTCCTGGGGTGATTTAGCCGACGAGAACCGCTGGCATGTCGGCACCTGGCTGGTGCCCTCCTATGATCCGGAACTGAACCTGGTCTATTTTGGCACCTCGGTCACCTCACCTGCTCCAAAATTCATCCTGGAAGGTAATGACAAGCAGTACCTTTATCACAACTCCACCCTGGCTCTGGATGCCTCAAGCGGAGAGATTGTCTGGTACTACCAGCATATGGTGGATCACTGGGACTATGACTTCCCTTTCGAGCGGCTGCTGGTGGATACCGCCGTTGCGCCCGATCCTGACAGTGTAGAATGGATCAACCCGGATATCACACCCGGCGAAGAACGCAAGGTACTGACTGGCATACCCGGCAAGCCTGGCCTTGTCTATACCCTGGACCGTGAAACGGGTGAATTCCTCTGGTCCACTCCGGTTGTGTACCAGAACCTGATTGAGGATATCGATGGACGCACCGGTCAGGTGACCCTGAACCCAGAAGTGCTGTTTACCGAAGTTGGTCAGGAAGTGTATACCTGTGGCGGTGTCAGTCGTAACTGGCCCTCAGGCACCTATAGCCCGACTACCAATACCATGTATTACGGTTTGCAGCATACCTGCAGTGAAACGACCTCCATCATGACCGAGCAGAGTCTCGACAATCTCTACGGTATTGCCGGTTATGGCAGCATCGTGCCATTGCCGGATGGATCCCTGCCACCGAACTCCGTGACAGCCATTTCGGCTGAAACCGGTGAAGTACTCTGGGAATATGAGCAAGAAGCAATCATGCTGTCCCTGATGTCGACAGATGGTGGACTGATTTTCGGCGGCGATAACAATGGCCGTATGAAGGCCTTGGATCAGCGTACCGGCGAGGTAGTCTGGGAAATTAACCTGGGTTCAACCGTCAGCGGTTACCCGACCACCTTCATGGTCAATGGCAGACAGTACATTGCAGTGAGTACCGGCCGTTCGCTTTATGCCGGTGCTACCGACGCCAATAACCTGTTTGTTTTTGCGCTGCCGGAATAATGCCGGTTTTGCCCCATTTAAAGGCCACTTGATTGTGGCCTTTTTTTATCGGACCCGTAAGCAAACAGCATAGTAGCAAGATTCACGCAGAGGAATAGTTTGAGCGCTCACTCCATACCGGTGATAAAGCGGCGTAGATCGAAACTAATCTACTATGTGATGGCCATTCCCTTTTACCTGATTCTGCTGCCACTGAACTGGTTTTTAAAAATTACCGGCAAGCCAGAGGCTTTGATGGCCTTTGTTGGGCGGAAACTGTTCAAACCTGAAAATAATCGAAAAATTTTCGCCGATTATTCTCCTGATGAAGGCGATATTTTTGTCAGCACCTTCTCAAAAAGCGGCACCAACTGGATGATGCAGATCGCTCATCAAATTGCCTGGCGGGGTGAAGGAGAATTCGAAAATATTCACGATGTTGTCAGCTGGCCGGACGTTTCACGTAAAAGTAGTGAAAAATATTCCACTCCCCTGAAATCTGATCTGATCAAGACATTGAGCCCTACAGG
>Ga0255760_10003741_pt1 | contig 13574 bp, 10 predicted proteins | sample 071ome_25_FD_179960 | JGI IMG/M metagenome (GOLD analysis project Ga0255760, IMG submission 179960) | Coastal salt marsh microbial communities from the Groves Creek Marsh, Skidaway Island, Georgia - 071410BT metaG (version 2) | ecosystem: Environmental > Aquatic > Marine > Intertidal zone >... | reverse complement strand
CTCTCAAACGAGCGCACCCACCATGTCATCCATTGCGTTGACCAGCGCAACGATTTGAGTGTTTCGCGTGACCGGACTCACCAGCATCATGTTATGAAAAGGCGCGACCAAGCAGCCTCGATTGACTAACCCTAGATGGAGCGTTGCCTCGAGCGCCGAATGAGGCAGCGCTTTGGCTTCAGCGCCATTCAACAAACGCGTTGGGGAGGTCACCAGCTCCACTCGTGCGCCGACTCTAACGACATGCCAGGGCAAAGCGTACCCTTGGATCAAATCATTCAAGCCGCTTTCTAATCGCGCCGCTCCGGCCAGCATTCGCGCATAATTGGCCTCTGTCATAACTTCCGCCAACGCTGCCTTCAGGCAGGCCAGTTGAAGGGGGCTTGCAGACAATGTGGTGCCCATCCCAGAGTGCCCTTCCGGCCGCGCGTGATTGTGCGCTTGATATTGCCGCGCAACCTGACTGGAGACACCCCAAACTGCCACTGGCACACCGCCGCCCACGGCCTTCCCGACCACCAAAATATCCGACGACAATCGGTTCTGACGCGCATAGCCGCCCAACCCTGAGGACAACGTATGCGTCTCATCGAGTATCAGGAGACTCCCGTGGCGTTTGGTCAGCGCTCTCAGGCTGCTCAGAAACCCTGGCTGAGGGAGAATCATCCCCGCATTCGTCATCACCGGCTCAGCGAGCACGGCTGCGATATCCTCTCGAGCAAGCGCTTTTTCTAGACCCGCGAGATCATTGAATTCAATCGCAACGGCCCAACGGGAGAGATCTGCAACCTGACCCAAAAGGCCTTGGCGCATCACCGTTTGGTTGGCGACTCGCTCGACCATGACATCATCCACCGTGCCGTGATAGCACCCATTGAAGACCAATACCTTAGGTCGGCCCGTGATCGCTCGAGCCACTCGAATCGCATACCGATTGGCGTCCGTGGCGGTTGCCGCAATCTGCCATTTCTTGGGCCCAAACAACCGGCTCAGACCCTCGCCGACCTCCCCTGCCTCGTGGCTCGGCAACATATAGGTCAGCCCACGGGTTGACTGACGTCGGATCGCTCGCGCAATGGGGGGCGGGGAATGACCAAACATCGACCCTGTATCCCCCAAACAGAAGTCGTTCAGCGCATGACCATCCAGGTCAAAAATTCGAGCACCTGATGCACGATCCACCACCAGAGGGAAAGGCATCGGCCAATCTTTCAACCAATGCATGGGCACACGATCAAGGTAGGCCTTGGACCCCAGATCAAATGCGGCTTTCGATCGAGGGTTCATTTCGGCATAGCGAGCCTGCTCTTTGCGCAAAACGTTCTTTAGGCGTGCGGGCGAAATGGACGGACCCTGATCTCGGCTCATGCTGATTGGCTGCTCAACAATGACCTTTCGCCAAACGATGCTAGATCAGCCAATACAGCAGCGCAGTCAACGCTGCCGCGATGAGCGCATAGGGCAGCTGCGTGTAAGCATGCTGAAACGGTGTACAACCCGTGGCTTGGGCAGTCAGCACTGTGGCGTCTGAATAAAAACAGGCATGGCTGCCGAAGGTACTGCCTGAAAGAGTTGCGCCAACCACAAGCACCATATCGGCACCCAGGTTCCCCGCCAAGGCGGTCACGATGGGAATGCTAATCACGAACACACCCCAGTTATCACCCGTTGCGAAGGCCACCACGCCCATCACCAGAAATACCATCAAGGGCAATGTTTCGGCGGTGACTATCGGACTAACCCAGTGAATGACCAGTTCGGTTAACTGCAGGTCATCATTGACCTCCTTCAGAAGGAATGCGCAGACCAACACTGCCAAGGGTTCAATCATGGTCTTCACACCGTCGATGATGGTGTTGAAGGTGTCTTCCAACGTTAGGGTACGACGCACCAAAATGAGCATGACCGTGATAGCCAAGGTCACGTAAATACCTTTCAAGAAATCCAAATCGAAATACCAAGTAAAGCCTACGAGGGCAGCCATCGGGCCGATGAAGAGCCAGAGACTGGATTCTGCACCCTCCTTTTCTTGGATGGCTTGGTAGGTCTTCGCGATATGTTCTGCGCCAGGGGGAATGCAGGCACCGGTCTCATCCGCTCGCATTTGCGCACGACGCATCGGCCCGATCAGCGGCACGTAGCCACTGACCACAAGCGGTACCATCAATGCGGCAATCCAGGCGTAAAACATGTAGGGAATCGCCTCAACATAGAGCCAAATCCCTTCACCCTTTGGCACGACATCGGCATCTTCGAGCAGCACGCCGAAAAAGACCGCCCAGGTCGAAATCGGAATGATCACGCTGATCGGTGCTGCCGTACTGTCCACCACATAGGCCAGCATTTCTCGTGGCGTTTTGAACTTGTCCGTGATCCGCCCCATGGATGTGCCCACTGCGAGCGAATTCAGGTAGTCATCCACAAACAGGGCAACGCCGAGTCCCCAACTCATCAAGAGTGCTTTTGCTCGCGTCGTCACTTTGACCGCAACACGATCAACAAACACGCGGGTCGCACCGGTCCTAATTAACAACGCGATCAGGCTGCCCATCAGACTGCACACCAAAATAATCCAGGCGACATCCTCATCGGTCATCACGGCCAGTGATTTATCGGCGAGCTGGGTCAATATGGTGCTCGGGTCAATGATCAAAACGCCGACTAGAATCCCAACCAACAGAGACTCCAGAGCACGATGGGTGGTGACGGCCAAAAGCAGCACCACTGCGGTGGGTACCAGCGCCCAAAGTCCAAAACTGTCTGCCATTTCTTTCTCCATTTAGCGCCCTTTTCTAGCGCTCACCATCCACCACCCAAGTTGCGACCAAGCATTCGCCGCCCTGAATCTAACCAAGGCTCCAAGAGAAAAGCCCAAGCAACTTCATCTATTCAATCGACATGAGCGAAGAGAGAATCGTGTGCTCAGCGAATCAAGTAGCGTTTCAAAGACCTTAAGGCTTGGCCGAGAGACAGCTATTGATCTCGATTCGGACGATCTCTCGGGATGAACAAGGTCAACTTCAATTCCGCGGACGAGGCCAGCGAATCATAGATCCAAGCCAATCGAACGCAAGCAATTTTTTAGCCTTTGATCTGGTGCAAAATTTCTACTAGGGAAGAGCCTACGCGAGGCGAGCACTCAGCCCGTTGATGTTCTCATGCGCACTAGCGGGCCAGCAGCGCTTCCAGCCCGATGCCTTGGCTTTCCCCCACGAATTTGGCGTAGTTAGGGAGCAGTGAGGGATGGTCCAGCGGCTCCACCCCCATCCACCGGCTGAATTCAGCGTAGAGCGCGTCGACACTGGTTGTAGGAAGAAAGCGACCACGACCGACATCCAGGGGATTATCTACATCTAGCTCAGGATATTGGCCAAAGATTTGACCACCATTCACTGCACCACCCATTACCCAGGCTTGCCCGCCCCAGCCGTGATCAGATCCTTTACCATTGGATGTCAGCGTTCGACCAAAATCCGAGATAGTGAAGGTCGTCACTTGATGACTCATACCCAGCTCTTCCAAAGCAGTAAAGAATTGAGATAAACCCTGATCTAAAGCGGGCAACATGTTATCCATTTGACCCAGCGTGTCCTCGTGATGATCCCAGCCGCCGTAAGTCACAAAAAACGTCTGGCGACTCGCGCCTAACAATTGCCGAATGCTCATCACTCGAGCAATCTGCGCCATAGCGGACGAAAACGGATCGGCAGCAAACGCAGTATTTAGCGCTTGGGCTTGTGAAAGCGCCTCACGAAAGACCGTGCCAGTTTCAATGGCAGAATCGAGCTTGTCTGCATAAGCGCGCCTTAGCACGTTCCCCCGGTCGTCAGCGATGAGACGGATCAGCGCAGACCTGAAGACGTCGCTATCGTCAAAGCCCCCTATCGTTCTGACGCCCTCGTTGGCATTCATGCTGTAGCTACCCGTGGATCGACCGGACTGAAACACGTTGGATCCAGATAGCGTGATACTGGTTGCAAGCGGTTGCTGCGAATTCTGATTGATCAAAAGATCCCCCAGTCGACCGCCAAACCCCGTGGTGGTCCTGGTACCTGGATCGACGGTCTGCCAACTACTGATTTGATCCGCATGCGAAAAAAGACCCAGCGGCAGGTCGACCTGCCCGGCGTTGAAGGCATCAGGACTAGTGGGTTCGACCAGAGGACCAATGTTAGTGAGCCAAGCCCCATGTTGGCGCTCAAATAGCCCCTGGAGTCCAGTCAGCGAAGGGTGAAGACCAAACGTCGTTGCCCCCTGCTCTGTGCCAATGGGCAGCAAACGGTTGAGATCAAGTGCTAAATCACCTCTTCTAGCCTTGTACATTGAATAGGCGGATTGGCTCCTTGGCACCAACAAGTTAAAGGAATCTGCACCTCCGGCCAGCAAGACGCAGACCAAGGCTCGATAATCCTCGTCGCTGTCATCTGCGCCGAGGACACTCTGATGAATGAAGGGCAAAGCCCCACCCAAGCCTGTAAGCAAGCCCAGTCTCGAGGCTGACCGAAGAAAGTCCCTTCGTCTAAACGCGCTCATGCGTCCTCTCCGAGCACCGCATAACTCGGCGCAATTAATGTGAGATATAACGCCAGATTGACACGGTCTTGGCGATTCGTCGCTGGGATCTCCTCAACCGCATCCAGAATGATTGAACGCGCAGCCTGACTTAGTTGATCGCCAGCAAAAACGATGGCGATCTCGTCGACCAACGCTTCGCCCTCATCGGCGAGTGCGAAATAATGAGAAAGATTAAACGTGACATCGGGAAAATCGATTGGCGTGTCGAGGCCCTGCTCACGATAGAGCGTCGCGGCTACCAAATTGGTGATGCCAACAATCGTGTCTTCCGTTGTAATTTGCAGCTCTGGAGAGACCCAGCCGAGCGTCTCGAGCTCTCCAGGCTGGGTGAAAGCCGGCGAGTAGAAGTTGAAAACGCTTGGCGCACTCAGGACGTGCTGACCCGTCAAAAATTGTGCCAAATAGCCGAGCCCGGGATAAGATCCGTCTTCCGACGTGGGTTCGAGCGCTCGGATCATATGAACATAACGCCTGAAAGGCTCTCTTATTCGCTCAGCGCTGGCAGCTTCTGGGTCGGTCAATATCGCCCGCACCAGCGCTTTCATATCACCTCTCGGCGCCTCACCCTCTCCGTTAAATGCCGACGCGACTCGAGCGACATAGGCGGGTGAGGGATTCGATGTAATCAATCGCTGAATAAGCAGTTTGCCAATGAAAGGTCCCACATTGGCGTGCTGGAAAAGATTCTTCACTGCGCCTTGGATGTCCTCCATCGCAGATTGACCGTTGGGAAGAACCTCACCGTTCAGTAGTCTTTTTTCGCCCAGCTCGTGAAATTCTTCAAACATCACCATCGGGACGTTAAATGCAGGGTTTCTCTTTCCAAACATCAGATCGGGCGAATACCCGGTTTCGCCATAACTCAACCCGGTGAAAACTTTGGAGAACTCTCTTATGACCTGGTTGTCATAAGTTGGAATAGGCTTGCCGGCTGGATCCAAAACCCAAGAGCCATCAAGATTCAGTTCATACAGACCAATCGTAAACAGTTGCATGACCTCACGCGCATAATTCTCGTCTGGGAAGGTGTTAGCCACCGGGTCCGACTTGGCGTTATTCACATGACTTAAGTAAAAGCCCATCACAGGATGCAAGGTGACAGCGAGCAGTAGATCCTCGAAATTGCCAAAGCTGTGCTCGAGCAATGTGTCGTAGTAGCTGGATAAGGCGAGGGGATTGACGAAGATCGGCGTGGGACGATCTGAGACCACAAAAACCTGGGTTAAGGCGTAGGCGACCAATTGACGCAACTGGTCTGGACTCCCAATCGCGCGCTCCCAGAAGGCAAAACGACGGAAAGTGCCCGGATTAGGCATGGCATCGATGTCATAACCATAGGTCTGCAAATACCGATTTACAATGGGGGTGTGTCTAGCGATGGGTAGCTGAAACTGCGCCTCCAACCATTCATCGACCGAAACTTTCGTCTTGGCGTCTATCTCCGCCGCGGTTGCACCAAATGTGGCTAATTGCAGGAACTGAGCCGCAGAGACACGGTCTGTTCTCGAGAGATCCTGCTCAGATGTGGTGGGCACGGTGCCCGTCGAACTGCCGCTGGTTGCCGGCGCTGACGGTTGAAGGCTAGAGGTGGGCTCAGCGGACTGCCCACCTGACCCGCCACCACAAGCGCCCAGCAGGATGATTAACCCTGCGCCGAGGCAGCACCAAATGATCGAACGAATGAATCCCATATCTAATACTACGTGCATGTCGCCATTACCCGTCGCTGACCGTCACCAGTTTTCAACACACCGCTTGCAGCCCTCGGTTCCGATCACGACTCTAGGATAAGGAGCGACTGCCTTGGGTTCATCGCCAAACGAGCGGAACCGTTTTAAGAACTTCGCGATTCCCTCCGGATATAAAAATCAGCACCCTAAGCTCGTTGATCAGACAACTCGAGCATCAATCAATGGTATGCCTTTCGAGCCCTATTTGGACTCACGATAGAACAGAACCGTTGACAAAAAAACAGAAAACTCTACGCCTGTTGCACTACTAGCAACCTGAACCGCAAACGAGCGCGCTCATAAGCTAACCAGACGGCGCTGAAGAATCGTTTAGCTCTGATAGCGCAGTTCTACAGGAAACGACGTTTGAATTTCCGTTCACACTATTCGCCCGACATCCTGACTGCAAACCCAACTCGATCAAAAATTACGTTTTTTCGCTAACGATGTGTTCGGGTTGTGCAACTTCCCTACTCGCTACTGAGGCAGCCCCTCAAACCACTAGCGAGACCAAACCTTTAGCTGCGGTGGGCGGTGGGCGATGGGCGATGGGCGATGATAAGCTACGTGCACTTTCTGGCACCAAGAGCGGTCAATCCCTGTCAGACTCGTTATCGAACCTCATGGGGGGCATACCTCGCGCATGATCACAATATTCGAAGCCAAGCACATCATCACCATGAATCCAGGCAATCCTTTTGCGACGCATATCGCGGTTCGTGATGGGATCATTCTGGGGGTTGGCCCACTTGAAGAGCTCGAAGGCTGGGGACCTTATGAATTAGATCGAACCTTCGCCGACCAGGTCCTCGTGCCAGGCTTTGTTGAGGCACATGCTCACGTGATGGCGGGCGGTATGTTGCTGCTGCCGTTTATGGGGTTTTTCGATCGCATGCGGGGGGATGGCACCCTCGCGCGAGGGATCAAAAGTTATGACGCGTTAATCGATGCCCTGCGCGACGAGGAATCCAAGCTTTCGGACCCCAACGAGCCGCTCGTCGCCGTTGGCTTTGATCCCATTTATTTTGCGGACCAGCCCAGGCTTTCTCGGCATCACCTCGACCAGGTATCGACGACCCGCCCCATATTCATCTACCACGCAAGCGGTCATCTCGCGACGGTGAACACAGCCATGCTAGACGCACACGATGTGACACGCGATCTCGAAGTGGAAGGTTTGGGCAGAGATGCCGATGGAGAGCTCGATGGCGAGCTGCGGGAACCTCCGGCTATGGCCCTGTGCCGGTCCGGCTATGGCACGGTCCAACGTGCGAATAACACTGAAGAGGCTATGTGGGAGTTTGCGCGGCAAGCGACCAACTGCGGTATCACCACCTGCACGGATCTGGGCGGGTTGTCGCTCCTCTCGGATAAGTTCCTTGAACCATGGCTAAGAGTCACGAAGAACGACGACTATCCCCTCAGGGTGGCGCAGTACAACATCGGCGCCATTCCCGGGAGCCAGGCTGATTGCGAGGCGGCCGCCGAACGTCTCATCCAAATCCGACGTCAAGCGCACGAGAAGCTTCGCTTCCCAGGCGTGAAATTCATTCTGGATGGTTCGATTCAAGGATTCAGCGCGCTGCTCAACAGCCCTGGCTACTTTAGAGGTGAAGACCATGGCCAGTTGTTGGTCGTTCCAGAACAACTTAAATCGATGTTAATGGCCTTTCATTCGAAAGGCGTCAACATCCACATGCACTGCAATGGCAACGCGACGCAAGAGCTTGCGATCCAAACACTGGATGCGCTGCTTCGGGAATCACCCTGGTTTGACCACAGACACACCATCACACACGCTCAGCTGACCACCCAGGCGCAATTACGGAAGATGGCCAAGCTCGGTATCTGCGCGAACTTCTTTTCTAACCACCTTTGGTTTTGGGGTGATCAGCATTACGAGATTACGGTCGGGCCAGAGCGAGCCCACCAGCTGGAGCCCTGCGCGTCTGCAGTTCGTGAAGGGGTACCGTTTTCAGTTCACAGCGATGCCGGGGTCACACCGCTCGGATCGCTGCATACACTCTGGTGCGCGGTGAACCGGCTGACCCCCTCAGGACGAACGCTCGGGGAGAGCGAAAAAATCAGTGCCTACCAGGGACTGAAAGCCGTGACCATCGATGCGGCCTATCAAATGCACTTGGATCACGAGATCGGCTCACTGGAGGCGGGAAAAAAGGCCGATATAGCCGTGCTCGCAGAAGACCCATTGACCGTTGATCCTTATCATATTCGAGACATCCAAGTGCTGGGTACCGTGCTTGCTGGCCAAAAATTTCCGGCCGCTGGTGTCGATTGGTCGTGACACCCTACACAGTCATCGGAGGTTATCTCGGCGCAGGCAAGTCGACCTTGATTGCGCACCTCCTGGAGCACCCTGAAGGCCAACGTCTCGGACTTTTAATCAATGACTTCGGTGCAATCAATATCGATGCAGCGCTCATTTCAAACGCAAACCACAACACGGTCGAGCTGACCAATGGCTGTATTTGCTGCTCCCTCAGTGACGGATTCGACGAAGCGTTGTCCTCCCTGCTCAACTTTAATCCTCGCCCAGATCATGTGCTGGTCGAAGCCAGTGGGGTTGCAGATGTTAAAACCCTGGCCCAATACGGCCACCATCCCGGCTTGTCACTCTCAGGCGTTATCGTCGTAATAGACAGCGAGACAATTCGCCAACAGGCTGAGGATCGATACGTGGGCAACACCGTACTTCGACACTTGCAAGCAGCCGATCTCATCGTCGCTAACAAGCAGGATCTGATCTCAGAGCAGGAACGAAGAGATCTGGGGGTCTGGCTGAATGAAAAAAGTCCGCAAAGCCTCGTTTGGCCCTCTATGCAGGCTGCACTTCCGATCGAGATTGCTTTGGGCATTGAGTCGACGGCCAAACAACAATCCCTTACTACGTTAGACCACGCATCTTTGGAAATTGATCCCGCCCACCCCACGTTCGCCCGCTGGACCTGGGAAACACCTTGCGCCGTCACACGTGAATCACTGGCGCGCTTTCTGGAGCACCTCCCGCCCTCAGTAATCCGTCTCAAAGGTTTGATCGATTCCGATCAGGGCGTTTTGGAGGTTCAAGTGGTCGGCGCACGACGCACATTGCGCAAACGATCCGAGATACAACGTAAAGGTCAACAGCTGGTCGCTATCGGCCTTAACCATCACCTTGATACTGAAAGCCTCAACCAACTGGCCATTGATTGGCTTTCATCCATTACCCAGACTTAACACCGTGGCCCCTTCACTCTCATTGAAGTCCAAACCCATTGCCATGTGGTCCCCACCCCGAGCACGAAGCACCATGATGATGCGAGTATTTGAGGCCTTGGGCTGCGAGGTGATGGATGAGCCCTTTTACGCCTATTGGCTTAAGGCCACCCAGAAAGAAGACGACCCCGGCTACTTAGCGACGCTGGCACACCACGAGACGGATTGGCGCCGCGTGGCCGAAATGGTCGTTGCTGCCGGCCGCAGCGCAGACGCACGAAGTTATCAAAAGCATATGGCGATCCACATGCTCGCCGAGGTTGACCTCGGTTTCATGACGGAATTGCAGAATTGCTTTCTGATTCGGCACCCGGCCGAGGTGATTGCATCGATGGCTGCCTTTAGATCGCTTAAGCCCAAAACAAATGCCGATGTGGCTGCCGCAGCCTATTTGGTGGGCATTCCTCAGCTCGAACGAATTTTCAATGAAGCCACTCGCATTCAAGGCGGCATCCCCACCGTCATCGACGCCAATGATGTGCTGCAACGACCCAGCGCCGTGTTGGCTGAATTCTGTCAGAGAGTGGATCTACCTTTCGATCCGAGTGCATCGATTCGATGGGCGCCAGGGAAACATCCGAATGATGGCGCTTGGGCTGATGAATGGTATCAATCGGTCTTTGCAACGGAAGGCCTTCAACCGTACCAAGCACGCACCATCAGAATTCCAGATGAGCTGAAACCCGTCTTAGAATATTGTCTACCCAGTTATCAGCGCATCGCCGAACATAAAATCAGAGGCCTGTCATGATCAGTGATGCTCGAAATCAATCGGTTAGGCATTATGTTAACGGCCGCTTTGTCTCTCAGTACGAATCCGCGTTGTCGTTGTTTGACGCCGGGTTTCTTCATGGGAAACAGGTGTGGAGCGCGCCAAGACTCATCAATCATCGAATATTCAAGCTCGAAGCGCACCTCGAAAAAATCAGGCATTCGGCCGCAATCAACCATTTCCCCGTCATACCCAGCGAGGCCGACTTCATCGATGCCATTCGAGCAACGCTGATCGAAAATCAAATGACCGACGGCGTCCATATAAGAGTGCTATTGACGCCCGGGAATCAGGTGACTGCCAGCATGGATCTGGCTGCTATCATTGATTGGCAGGGTGACATCAGTGAACCCCACCTGATCGTGATGCCTGAGTATCGAGGCTGGGTCTACGACGTTGAGCAAGGCATATCGCTCATTACGTCGAGTTTTAAACGCCCCGGACCCGACATGGTGGATCAAACGAGCCACGACAATAATCAGAACGCATCCTCAAGGGCGCTCGCCGAAGCGAAGCGGCTCGGCGCGACGTCATCGCTGATGTATGACCCGAGGGGATATCTCGCCGAAGCACCCGCATCGCACGTGGCACTCGTTCGGTCTGGCAAACTTTTTACTCCGTATGTTCGGTGCTGCCCTGAAGGTGTGACCCGACAAGCGATTTTGGAGGCCTGCCAGAAACTCGGGATTGAGGCGTGTGAAGCCGATCTCACCCCGCTCGACGTGGCTTCCGCAGATGAGCTGATGCTGCTAGGCACCATGAGTGGTCCTGTCGGCGCGACCCACCTCGACCAACAACCTGTAGGGTCAGGCCTTGTTGGCCCCATCACTTGTGCGCTACAAGCCGAGTACCAAGCTATGCTGCTCGATCCTCAGCACAGCTACCCGATCTTCGACACGGTGACGTCCTAGGTTTGAGCGTTCCGGTCGATCAATCGATAAACCGACCGCCCTGAATCACTCGGGTTACCGCATCATCCTCAGCTAACGAAGCTATGGACTCAAGCGGGTGGTATCGAACGATGACAACGTCGCCCACATGGCCCGGGTCTAAACACCCAATTTGGCCCTGCAAGCCGAGGAGCTGTGGGTTAACTCGAAACATAGCGTCTAGAATCGCCTCTGGTGACTGAACTTCGGCTCTGATAGCGAATTCCTGTCGCTGACGAATTTGGGACTCACCAATCAAATCAGTGCCCCAACCAATCATCACGCCAGCTGCGTCAGCATGCTTTAACGCATCGAGACCCGCGTTCAGTACCTGTTCGTTTTTGATCAAGTTGCGTTCGGGCAAGCCAAGTCGACGACCATCCTCAGCCATCCCTTTGTACGTGACCAATGTAGGGACCAAATAAGCACCCGTCTCAGCGAGCAATCTCGCCGTTGGCGCATCCAGCAAATTACCATGCTCAATACATCGTACCCCTTGGGTCACTGCGAGCTGGATCGCCTCTGGCGTGTAGGCGTGCGCGGTGACATAAGTTTTTCTGTTGCGAGCCTCTTGGACCACCGCTTGAATTTCTTCAGCCGTGTACTGCGTGCAATCCAGGGGGTCTGAGGGTGTTGCCACGCCCCCTGAGACATGTATCTTTAAAAAGTCCGCACCCTCTCTCAGCACGTGGCGTGCTGCTTTACGAACGGCATCTGGGCCATCCGCCACAATGCCAAAAGCGCTATGCAACATTTGACACGCGCAATCTGGCACGGATCTGGCACCACCATCCACATCCCCATGGCCTCCTGTCTGAGATATAAAGCGGTTCGACTGCACGATTCTCGGGCCCGAGACCATCCCAGACTTGATCGCTCGCATCAGGCCCGTTAGATCACCCCCCGTATCTCTCACCGTCGTGAACCCCCTTTTCAGGGTTGCTTCAACCAATTGCGCCATCGCAATACCGAATTGAACTTCGGTCCACTGCGCCATTCGACGAAAGTCCAGTGTGGCCAGTCGAAAATGCACGTGGGCATCGATAAATCCTGGCATGAGGAATTGACCTGAGGCATCGACAGTTTGTGCACCCTCGGGGATCTGACCGCCTTCTTCGACGATCAATCCCTCACTGATGACTAATCGATCGTTTGGAACCACGGACATCGTGGTGACATCCAGCCGATGTCCACCTTCGATTACAATGTTTGTCACCCTTCATTCCCTCTGCAATGTACTGCGATGCCCCTAGCTCTCAATGCCTCGCGATTTAAAAAAGGGTTGATCACCCCTCACCGTCACACGAATCCCGCGCCTGGTTTCGGGATAATAATCCCAGACAGCCATGTGCTGTGTGCATCGGTTGTCCCAGATCGCAATCGCATTTTCCTGCCACTGAAACCGGCAATGAAGATTGGGGTTTTTGATGTGTTCAAACAGATAATCGAGTAAGGCATCACTTTCACCCTTCGTGAGTCCTTCGATTCGCTTGGTGAATCCACTATTCACAAACAGCGCTGATCGGCCCGTTACGGGGTGTGTTCGAACCACTGGATGCGTGGCTACTGGATTCTCCCGCTGAGGCTGATGATCCCCGTAATAGCCGTCGTAATTCGCACTGTGCGTGGCGCTTAACCCCTCGAGCATTCGTTGCATCGGGTCTGAAAGCATTTCAAAGGCGAGATACATATTGGCCCAGAGCGTATCGCCACCATAACTAGGCGTTTGATGGATCTGCAGGATACTGGCCATGGGTGGCTCTAAATCGGCGGACACATCGGAATGCCAGCCCTCGCCATTGTTTCGTTTCGACGATGCGTCCGTGTGGATTTGCATCAATGCGGGATTGCCGAATGCATAGGGCGCCGCCGGATGGATGTGCAACGGGCCAAAACGTTCACCCAGCGACAGATGCTGCTCGGGTGTGAGCGCGGGGCCATGCGCAAACAGCACGAGATGATTCATCCACGCTTCGTGGATCACATCAAAGATCTCGTCTGTGAGCGGCTTTGTAAAATCAACGCCCTCGACTAACGCGCCAATCCGCGGGGTCAGCGGGGTTATTTTTATGCTTGATCGACTCGTCACAGTAGCGACTCAAGCCCGGTCGGAAATTTATGCATGTACTCACTGCCTCTCATCTTTCCAAAGGCCTCATTTGCAAGTCTTGAACGACGCCAAACCCCTAAGCCGTTGCCCGGTCCGGCTATCTCGGCATCTCAATTTCCGTTGCCTCGTAAAAGGTTGCCGTCAATGACCGCGCTGGATGCGCTGCCATCGCCTCTCTGAAA
>Ga0255760_10003730_pt1 | contig 13601 bp, 5 predicted proteins | sample 071ome_25_FD_179960 | JGI IMG/M metagenome (GOLD analysis project Ga0255760, IMG submission 179960) | Coastal salt marsh microbial communities from the Groves Creek Marsh, Skidaway Island, Georgia - 071410BT metaG (version 2) | ecosystem: Environmental > Aquatic > Marine > Intertidal zone > Salt... | reverse complement strand
CGTCATCTCTTCGCGAGAAAACAAGAGAAGCTTCTTCTTCTTTTTCTTCTTCTTCTTCTTCTTTGCTTCCTCGGAGATGAAGATGGAGAGAGAGATTCATTTTTCTCTCTCAACACTAAAAAAAAAAACAATTCCCAACTTTTTTTTTTGATTCGATCCCGGCGTACCTTTATCGTTCGGATGAGTTCCTCCTATTTCACCCGATCTCTCTCTCTCTGTGTGTCTCCAGATTTCCTCCGCGCAGCGTTCGCGAACTTTAACGCGCGTTCTTTTTTCAGTGAGATTCTTGATCTTTTTGAACGAAGAGCGTGTGTGTTTTCGCGTCGAAACTGTGCGGGAAAGTTTTGGGAAAATTTTCTTTCTTTTCGCGATGACGCGATCGCGCAAAAAAAAAAAGCTTTTACGAAGTACCTGTAACTGGCACATACTGGCTCAAGCATGAGTTAAAAAAACGACAAAAATAGAATGCAACAATTACACTACACGAGGGTATTACGGTGCATTGTTCGTCTTTTCGAAGTGTTCAGGGCAAAGGCATAGAACCACCGTCATGGTGGTGAAAGTGAATACACATGCGCACTTGTTGTGCGCATATTTTTACTGCATTATACGAGTATATATAAAATCAATAAAATTAAAATGATTGAGGAACCATGATATACTCATTCCACGGTATATCTTGATTTATCTTTCTTAAAAAACATAATAAACACTTCTTACTCGAGCTTCGACACCCTCGTTCACCTGTCACATGGGTATCTTGAGACCCACCGCTCTCGACGTGTACGCGTACAACACCAAAGCGATCATCGTTGATGAAAGCGATTATCGCTAACACTCCACCTTGCGCAAGATTGACATCAAAGCGTTCGATTATATACTAAATAACTCTTTTTTTTTCTTTTTCTATCACGAAACTCACTTTACATTATATAGAACATGATAGATTCATATTTAGAGCACTGCGCCGTACGTTTCTCCTCCTTTCCCCCCGATTCTTCTTTCGTCTTCATCAAGAAAGGAACGCTTCTCTGACTCCAAGTTGTTGTCATTTACCGACACTGTAGCTTTCGAGGCTGCTCTTTTTCGCCACGCGAGAGCAACAAACATCATCGCAAATATGCTCGTTACAACAACGAGCTTACTGTCGAACTTCACTGGAAGCTCATTGAACGAGAGGAAAATGGGTTTGGAGGATCTTGGAGCCGCTGCTCCAAGAGTTGATTCTCGATTCGCAATATGTGCAGCTCTCAATTTTTTCCTACCTTTCGCTTCTGATGCAGAAACAGACGACTTGTTTCGAGAGAGTTTGTCTCCCAACTTCACCAGAGAATCTTTGCCAGAGTCGCAACCCACTTTGATTCCAGATATTTGTTCTCCGAATGAACCCGGATTCAACGCAAAGTCAGTGACCATGGGTCCTAGCTTGTCGGCATTTACAGTCAATTTGTAAATTCCGCTTTCAGCATCTTTCGGCCATTTTGCCATAATGGTACCTCGTTGCCCCGCCAGGCACGAGAACTGATAGTGGGAGAACACCTCACTCGACGAGACCAAACCTGATTGTACAGAATCACCTTCACACGTCTCGATTCGCTCGATGGTATAACTCATGTGATCTACTGTCAGCTGCGGACATATCACTGGTTCTGAGTAGTCAATAGTTACAGTTCGATTATACACTGAAACAGAGGTGATCGCCGGCGATGTAACATCGACGACCACATTCAAATTTTCTTCCGTTACAGATGCTTTCACTTCTGAAGTCGCAAAAGAATCATATCCGGAGCAGAACACTTTCGCTCGAACTTCCCATGTTCCATCTTTCAGTCCGCTCAGGAAATGTTGGCGTTCTGTGTTCCATTTGAACGCACACCCTTTACCACGTGCGAATTTGCATTGCACGTCCGCGTCTTTTACGTCTCGCTTCCAAATGTCTGGGTTGTCTCCCACCATATCCCACGAGTTCATCCATTCCCCCTGCCCGAGCTTTCTCCACTGTACCCGAACAAATTCGACGTTTGGATGCACTAAATAGTTCGTCTGCTTTGAATCACCTTCGACATAATCTTCTGACCATAAGTTCAGTGGATCTGGGTTGAGCAAGGTCATGTTGATAACAGGAGAAGTATTCTTTGATATTATCGTGTTCAGGTAGGTGTTGTAGGTAGTTTCGTCCCACATGACTTTCGGACACTCTCGTTCCCATTTAAAATCTCCGAGATACGCCGAAGAAGAAATTGGGTCCCGGTAAAACTCCAATGGAAATTCACATTCAGAAACTATCTGAACACCAATAGAAGAATACGACTGTGCAAATTTACCCTTGGCAACGTTCAAGGATAGTCGTGTACGTTTCAGATTTCCATCCTCATCCACTGATTGGATATCATCCAGAAGAAAGAACGATGCCGATGAGTACGGTGCTAACTTGTCCACACCGTTAACGGTGAAGGAAAGATCCAACATATTCTCAGCAAAATCACCGTTAAATTTAGGATCAGATATTAACTTCAAGCCGTATGTTAGACCTTCTCTGAAAGGAGATTCATTGGTGATGATGATATCAAACAACGCATTTTGCCCAGGATGGATAAATTTGTTGTTCACCCCAGCTGCCCACGCAGTTTCCAACATCATGCCCGATTCCCTCCATAAAGTGTTCGGTTCTCCCGGGCATTTCGAAGCGCCACCGATCGTTTTAAAAATTGGAGTTCCGAATCGCTTGTCCGTAGAAACTGCCACGACAAACTTATCATAGGGATCAGGATCGCCTAGGCTGTAAGACACTGCAAGGTTACCGTGCTTCGCCCATGCCATTGCATGCTCTGAAGCGCGGGATGTGCCAGTTGTAGAACCGGTTTCGCCTGATCCAGTGAAGGGCCCGAGAGAGGTTTCTGAACTGTAGCCTTGTTCACTGCTACTTCCTGATTCCAGTGCCCAGGAATAACTTATACCGTCAATTGCAGACGACACGTCTGAACTGAATTCAAGTGCCTGCCCCCCTCCTGAAAAAGTTAAATAGATGCTTTGGTCTGAACCTGAGGCAATTGGATTTAATTTGGAGTCTTTTTGGTTTTTCCCTCCGAATCCAAAAGAAGCTTTTGAACCAAACACTGAGGCATCTACATATCTTGCTGCAGCATCATACTTGAAGAATTTGTCATCATGCGTCATATTGGCTCGATTTTTCATATCGTTTTCAGCGAGGTCTGACATCCCTCTAGAGAACAATGCTTCTGTGGAATTATTCTCAACAGAGGTGAAGACGTTTTTCATAGTTTGGTTATCATTTTCCATCATTTCCCAGGATTCCAACCAAGATTGATTATTCATAGCTTGATTATCATTATACTTCATTTCCCAGGATTCCAACCAAGAATGATTTTTGGATGATAGAGTATCTGTCATTAAAGTCCTTGAACCTGTAACTAAACCCTCTCCTGCCTCCTTATTATCATCGAACAGATCCCAGATCTGTAGCAGATCTGTGGTGTACATATCGTTAGTTTCAACAATTTTCGGTTTCATCAGTCTACCAAAGACCGAATCATCTGAATTAAAAGGGACTGTAGTTTGGTCGTATTTTGTTTGTATCTGAGTCAATTTCTCCTTCTGTTTTGCCTCACTGAGCTTCAAAAGACCTTCTGGATTAAAATCTGGAGATGACCATTCCAAGGTTCTTTTCCAGTCGTCAATCGACGTCTCAAGACGATGCTTCCAAATTGCTTTCACTTCATCGTTTGATTTATCATCCATCTCACCATCAGTCATTATGGACTCTTTATCTTTGGCCTTGGCAATCAAACCTTCCAAATCTGGTATCACTTTCTTTTCAATATCGTGAACCGATAACAAGTATGAAGTAGGTTGCCGGGGGAACCACTGCACCTCTCCGATTACTTTCAGGCAATTGTCTCTGATATCAACTCCGTCAACTAGGACATAGACAATCTCAAAACCACCTCCAAGAATTGTATCTCCAGGACGACCTGCTAGTCCTGGTTCCTCTGATGAAGAAATGGTACGATCCAGAGTGAAGCTGAAATCCCAACCGTCTTCAATGGTGGCGCTTAGATCTACAGACGGTCCTGAACTGGCGGTGAACCAGTTGTGCCCTGTTTCGAAACCCAACGTACCTTTGGTTTCAGATGTACCAGTGTCAGTGTTAAAAAGACCGTTAAGGTAAGAAGTGCCTATCGACAAACCCGCCTGAAAACCCGCTCCAATTGCGAATCCGCCTCCACCACCTCTATTTGTGTCCATGCTCAATGCCCGGGTATTTGCAAGACCAAACTCAAGGTCAATATTCGTTCCCTGACTGATGGAGGCAACCGAATTCCCGCCAGGAGGATCATGCACGACTGTGTACACCAAGCCACGAATTGGTGCGGTTGCGTAAAATTCAGTGCCTGATTGGTATCTCGCTTCGGGATCATTGCCCCCTCCTCTCTTCTTACTTGCAAGTGTAATCAGTTCACGCTCTATGGCTATATTTGTTACAGCCCAGCCATCATTTCGCTCTACCCGAGCAAGAAATTTCCGGCGGTGTGGAGGAACCAGATTTGGGACTGCGCCTTTAGAGGAAATCTCATACGAATTGCCATCTTTACCCTCTCCTGATTGGAACTGAAGTAAGCGCGAGGTCGCATCAACTTTTGTAAACACGCACTTTTCCGAAGGTTCGTTCGACGAATGACAAGGGTTCGACCCTTGTGGAGCAACGTCTTGGTGAATCCGCACTTTAACAGTTAATTTCGTAGGAGCATCATTCACACTTCGCTCAAACATTGAACAGTACGAAATTGTATTTGGTGCCGTGTAATGTGCCTCGACAACCTTCAGAGACACGAATTTATCCGGGGATAGTTGAGATCCAAGTTTCGAGTATTCCATGTTTGAAGTTCCGATCAAATGTTTTTTTGTCAAATCGTGCTTCGCTGCATCTGACCCAATACAAATCTCTTCGGGACGAATAGACGTAAACGGAGTTTTTAAAGATGTCTCGGGCAAATTCCCGAACGTAGGCTCGACACAGAACCAGTCGTGGTACTCAAATCTTGCCTCACCAAACGTTCTCTCCAGTAACGGTATGGTCTGAACGAGAAGATGTCTCTCGCGGAAAAAATTCATGATGTTCTGGGAACCTTTTTTGCAAGATGCCCCCGTGTACTCACTTAGAATTTTATCCTCCGTCAAAGCTGTCACATCTGGAGCCTGTAACAATTCAATGTTATAATCCATCGCTGCATACGGCCACAAGCGGACGTTTGAAACTGTGTTGTCTGAATCAACCAGGGGCCAGGATCCCACTATCTCCGTATCAGAAAGTTCAATAGGTGCACCACAGCCATTAGCTGGTGTGATCAACAGTGAGTACTTCGTGTAAGGAGTATCGCACGCACCAGCATACAATCCAAGATCTACTTGTCTGCTCGTGACATCAAAATAAGTCAGAAATTCACCGCCAATTACATTCTCCAACTCGTGATAGGTGTTTTTATCGAATTCTTTTTCCGACAACTTGATCGGAGGCGCATTGCGCACAGAACACGGGAGGACATCCACCGCATCCCCTCCGTAGCACAAATCGTGTCCATCGGAAGATGCTATGAATAACCACGTTTCACCCGGCGTGATTGAAATATCAAACCTTCCCGTACCATCTACCATGTAACTTACGGGTTCGAATTCATATTTGTAACCTTTCGGAGAGCATAGTCCTTTAGCAAGCTCTTTATTATCGCATTTCTTGCCTTCGTAAGCGTAGATTGTAGCAGACTGAAGACCGCACAGGACGTCTTGGGTACGAGAGCCGGGAAATCTCACCATGCCAGAGATTGTTACAGCAGTATTGTCTTCGAAATCTTCACCAGCTACACCCAAATGTTTGATTGGTAGAACTTTTTCCGTTCCTTCTCCAAAAACATGTTCAACGTCTGGGAGTCTCTGGATTGCATGAACTTCGACTGGAGATGTGAACATTTCTTTCAGAATTCCATTATCCTCTTGTGTAAAGTCATATTTTTCGTCAGCGTTCACGAGCTTCTTCAGAGAGATGAATTTAGTAGTCGGGAATGTTGCCATTGGTACTGCATATATTTTTGTTTCTGATGAATCACCAATTCCCATGTTTGTTAATGAAGTTCGGCCAGAGATGTCCTTGTCATGTGGCATATCCATGTCAAATGTTGGAAAAGTTTTTTCCATCTCGTGAACCCACTTTTGCCAGGACTCCTGAGAAGATGGTAAAACTGCTTTACTCAAAGGCACAAGTGAGAAAAGTGCGTTCTTTTTCTTCTCGTCTTGATACGCCGCACGAAATTGTGTCATGTGTCTCGTGCTTATTGTCGGATAAACCAACCAGGGTACCGCATATATGTATCCACTGTGAAAAGCTCTCATGACATTTGCGAACTCAATCTCATCCAGATCACCTGATCCATCTCGGTCAATGAAAGTCCACACTTTTTCTTGAAGCACAAAGTGAGCTCCGCTGAGTTTCGTTCGATTCTTGCAGTAAGATATGAAATAATCTTTTCCAACGACGCTTACACCAGTTGGTAAGATGGACCCTCTCGGTGGTACTGACGGACTTGGTGGTGGAGGCGACGGAGGTGGATGGGGCGGGGATGTTGGGCTTGGAGGTGGCGGAGCTGGATGTGGTGGAACAGACCTACCTATCTCGAATCTTATTCCTGTGAGTGAAATCCAACCGTGAGATTGTCCTCCAGCAATCCAATTTACTTTTCCATTCGGTGACACGTCGACCCGCGCGGAGTACTCGTGATTGTTCAGATTGAAAATCAGTGTCTCGTATGGTCGACATACAGATGGTAGAGTTGCGATGTGATCCCAGGACCCACCTTGAACTATGCCCTGGACAATGCATTCGCCATTAGTAAGAGTGTAGGATGGCACTTCCCAGTAGTCCCCATCCTCGTAGAATTTCCAACTGTTCTCGAGTGATGAAGCGAGTACAACAGAGGAGCCTTTTGAATCCTTTGGAATAAAACTGATGCCATTCAAGGAGACCCAGTCGCGACAACCACCTGTAATGGCTTCGATTTTACCATTCTCGTAGATGTCCAGACGCATGGTGCATTCATTATTATTCACGTTCAATACCAGCGCTTTCTCAGGATGACACTCTTCTGGCAGCCGTGCAACTTCCCAAGAGGAGGATCCTTTTCTTATTGTGCCTCCCAAAACGCACTCGCCGTCGATTTTGGAGTAAAACGCATCTTCGTAGCCTTCGCCGTAGTTCTCGGCGCCGTTCAAAAACTCGAGCGACTTTTTCGTGTCCTTAGCTTCTTTCGTCACGAACTTGATTCCCGTGAGCGAAAGCCAATTGTGTTCTTTTCCTCCAGCAATCCAATCCACTCTTCCATCCGGATGGACATCAACTCGCGCAGAGGATTCATCATTGTTTACACTGAAATTGATTCGCTTCTCCGGGCGACAACCTTCCGGCAAAGTGGCAAGATCACCCCAAAGCCCTCCTTTAATCGTGCCTTCGAGGATGCAAACGCCATCGCTCACTGAGAATCTTGGGCCTCCGTAGACTGAGCCATATGCATCCCAACCATTAATGATAGTTAAGTTGTTCAGAATGCCATCAGAGTCAGAATTTTCACCCTCCCCAACAAGGGCTACACCGGTCGCACCTCGTCTTGACTTGCGAGCATTGGGTCGAATCCCTACGAATGCATCAGCATCGATGTGTACCTTGTTCATGTCATTTGGTAGTCCAAGCCCCTTTAGCGAAGATGCAGCTTCAGTGTCAGCTGACGAATGAAAATTCTCCCAGTTTTCTTCAAAACGGACTTCGTCTACAGCAATGGCAATTAGTAATGCTTCGGGCTTTGTTTGGGAGGTTGCATTAAGCATCAGTGTATCTATTTCGTCATAAATATCAGTTTTGATCGCCAAGGTCCCGATGTAAGAGTTTTTTGGCGTCACACCAGTCACATCAAGTATGTCGATTTCAAAGTTTCCATCTTCATCTGAAAATGTTGTGTATGGACAGTCTACTTCAACGCCCATGACTTGAACTTCGGAGACTTTGTAGCTCGCAGCATTGGATGTCGACCTTACTGTGACGGATTTGCCAAAATATGCTGGAACGCTGGTACCGCTGCAAGAATAACTTCGACATGTTGAGTTACCTATCGTGAACACTGAGGGGCTGCCAACTTCGTCCAAAGATAAAATGCACATAGATCCCATATCACCCTTATCGTTCGGATCTTGATAATCTAACACACGAACGTCAAATTGGGATTCTTCTTGTTCTGTACAGACATTCACTCGACTTATGCGTGAAAAAAGTGAAAGACTGACTGTAAACCATTCGTTGGGTTTCACCTCTGAAAACGAAGTGTCATCTTGATCTGTGATTTTGAATGCAGATGATTGTTTGTCCGCATCTTTGAGTTCAGAACGCCAGGCATACTTGTAAGCAGCCAAATTAGAGTCATCTGCATTCGTATCATACCTAGGCAAATTTGTATCAGAACGTTTTACCACGCGAGTACAGACACGGATATTGGGGATTCCAACGCCCGCATTGCCAGCGACAACAGCTCCCTCAAATAAGGCAAAAAATGGTGTTTTGAACTCGCGGGGATCTGATATCAGTGTGAGTTCACGGAACTTTGTTTTCACGGCGTATTCCCAAGTAGATCCGGGTTCTCTGATTGCTTCATCATCGAAAAATGTCAGAGAAGAAAATGTAGTTGCGCAAAAATCTAAGGCTGTATCAATCATGACGACGGCTTTGTAATCTCCCATGGGGCCCAATATTGGGTCCCTTGGTCTTCGCAGTATTTCGTATGACGTCTCCTCGAGAGCTGTGTCTCTGAAGCTAAACAGTATGCCTTTTTGACTGGGTGTTAACTGCAGATCCATGGCTGCACCGGTATAGAACAACCCTACAATGCAGGGGGGTACGAAACCTTTTGAACTCTTTCGCGTGTTGTACTTGGGCACCATACAGTATACTCGCCTCGATTGTGGTGTCGCGTGAGCTAAAATCGCGCAACTTTGTTGTCTGCCGCACGAATAAATCGACGAGATGTGAAGTTTAGTCACGACTCCCGTATAAATTCTGAAATCATCATACAATCCAACAGCGTCCAAGACCCGCACCTTTGAGGGGTATATGGGAAAGTCCATTTGCGCATTGTCGGAGGATTTTAGAGCATTGTCGAGATCTCCGTTGACGAAAATTTCGATGCCACTGCCCTTGTTTAATACCATTGCAACGTGATACCATTGGTTAACTTGCAAAGTTGTATTTCCCTCAACCTGCACGTCATTATTCAGACGTGCAAACACTTTACCTGATTTACGGATACCAAACGCTTTTTTAAAGTTGCTCTCAAATTCAACGCTTTGCCAGAAGTACTGATCTTCTTCTGGTACATCAGCAAATTTTATCCATGTCATAATTGATGATTTAGACATGTACTCTTTATTACTTAATTCCAAAACAGTGGACGAGACAGTAATCCTTTTGAAGCACTTCCCACCATCACTATCTTTGGTGACGCAGTGTTCAGCCGTTACGCGAGCATCCTCTTCATCTGGTTCTTCCAATATCACAGACGAATTTTTGATAAGATTCTCCACCATGCCTGAATCAAAGGACATGTGGACATGCAACGTCACCGCATCAGGACCAACGCCAGATGAAGGACGTTTGTCTCTGAAAGAAGTGACTGTGGTGCCACTAGCATCAGTTTTGAATGAGCGTAAAAGCCGGCCATCCGTATATAAACACTGTCTGTCGCCCTCCTGCGGTGTGAGCTTGTAGTCCCACTTCAATTTTACGCCTTCTTTATCTGCTTCGCATTGAGCATATTTAGACTCAATGGTAGGATACGATGCCGCCGTGAAGTAAACGTCCGAAGATTCCGTCAACGATCCCGAACAAAGGAGTGGTAGCGCAGAAGACACCATGAAATCGCCCAGCATGATTCCACCCTTCTTCCTGAAATGATTGCTTTCTGGAATGAGGTACGCCAAGGACGACGTGTCTACATCGTGCTGCAAAAGCGCCTCCAGGACTTCGTTTTCATCCAATCGTCCATCTTGAGGAGTCGTATCGTATTTTCGAAAGATGCTTTCCTTGACAGCGTCAACGCGATTGCAATCCTCATGCTTCAACTCCAAAAAAGAAGGGGCTGAATGAAGTACCAGCTCCGCGATAGAGAGGCTCTCAAATCCTGGTGGTAGAAAATCAGCGCACTTATCGATGACGCGAAACTCGTGTAACTTTTTCAATCCCGTTCCTGTTCGTGCGCTCTTTTTTCTGTGAAAGCAGTCGTACCAAATTTCGTATTCACCTGTTGCCACCTTGCCGTCTTTATCCGTCAGACTCAAATAGGGTCGTAGCTCTGCAGGTGATTTTGATTTCTCAAAAAAATTGTCCCACTTTTTACACGGGAGATGTGTTGAAGCGTCCTTGTACGTGCAACTCTCGTCATTAGCAAGCTTCACGAATACCTCGCATTTCAAACCCGAGGCGACATTCGTGTCAACTTGAGCTGTGTCGGCGAAACATGATGAAGTTTTACCGCAAATATCGTGATGGACTCTGATGTCAAAATCAAACTCTTCGAGCGCAAGCTGCGACCATGGATTACCGATGGTAACCTTTGGCGGCGGAGGTTGCTCCACTTCAAATCTTATTCCTGAGAGCGAAAACCAATCGCGAGAGGCTCTTCCTCCACCCATCAAAAGCACTTTTCCATTCTTCAACACGTCGACGCCCGCAGAGTGCTTATCATAGTTCAGATTGAAAGTCAGTCTCTTGTACGGTCGACAGTCAACTGGTAGAGTAGCAATGTGATCCGAGGATTCACCTTGGATTAAGCCCTGAACGATGCAATCATCCTTGATTACTGTGTAGGACGGCGCTTCCCCACCATCGTATGTTTTCCAGTTGCTCTCGAGTGATGAAGCGAGTGCAACAGAAGAAGCTTTCGAATCTTTTGGGATGAAACTGATGCCATTCAAGGAGATCGGACCTTTAGAATTATCAAATTCACCTTTGGCAACAATCTTACCATCGCCGAGAATTTCCATGTACATGTTGCCGCCATGCGCGCCCGCGATGAATGCCAACGCTTTCTCAGGACGACACTCCTCTGGTAGCTGCGCCACTTCCCAAGAAGAGGATATTTTTTTAATCGAGCCTCCCAAAACGCACTCGCCGTTAATTTTGGAGTAAAACGCGTCCTCGTAGTCTTCACCGTAGTTCTCGAACGCGCCCACCTTCAAGTCGAGTGGCTTTTTCGTGCTCTTACCTTCTTTCGTTACAAACTTGATTCCCGTGAGCGAAAGCCACTCGATTCCATCTGGTTTCCCTCCGTCCTTATACTTTACGTCTCCGGAAGAAAGTACCTCAATGCGGGCAGAGTACTCATCATTGTTTACACTGAAAATCGTGTTCTTCTCCGGACGACACTCGGACGGCAAACTGGCGAGAAGACCCCAATCGTTCACCTTGGCGGGTTCCTTTTTCGCTCCTCTGATACGACCAAGAACCTCGCACACTTCATCTTGCACTTTATACGTTGGAATACCCCACTCTTCCCCGTATGGTTGCCAATGACCAGTAAGATGGATCGCGTCTTTTGGAACAGCAATAAATCTGATTCCTGACAGCGAAAGCCAATCTTCTTCTTCTTCTCCATTGATCCAACGCACTTCTCCATTCGTTAACACGAAGACACGGGAAGGATAGCCATTATTGTTCAGATTGAATGCTAGTTTCTTATGCGGTCGACACTCAACTGGTAGAGTAGCGATGTGATCCCAGGATTCACCTTTGATTGAGCCTTGGACGATGCACTCGCCACCCATCAGCGCGTAGGACGGCCCTTCATCATTGTATGCTTTCCATCCATTCTTGAGATCTTTTCCAAGGTCAACGAGAGAAACATTCGAATCCTTAGTGATGAAACTTATGCCACTCAAGGAGATTGGACCGTCACAATCATCAAAATCACCTTTGGCAACCATCTTACCATCGCTGAGAATTTCCATGTACATGTTGCATTCATACGTGCCCACGTTAAATATCAATTTCTTCTTAGGACGACACTCCTCTGGCAGCTGTGCAATATCCTCCTTGGATCCTTGTCTTTTAATTGAGCCTCCCAAAATGCACTCGCCGTTGATTTTGGAGGAAAAAGCATCCTCGAAGGTGTTGTCATCGTAGTTCTTGAACGCGTCCACATTCAAATCGAGTAACTTTTTCGTGCCCTTGAATTCTTTCGTCACAAATTTGATTCCTGTGAGTGAAAGAAAATTTTGGTCGGCTACTCCAGCAATATATTTCACTTCTCCGTTCGGAAACACGTCAACCCGCGTAGAATCTTCATCGTAGTTAGCCACATTAAAAACGACTCTACGTTCCGGGCGACACTTTTCCGGCAAAGTGACGAGAACCTCATCCTCTTTAAAGTCATACCAATCTCTTCCAATCACACCTTCAACGATGCAGATGTCGTTGCTCACTGAGACTCCTGGAAGTCCGAACTCTGGGTGTATATAACTCCCCTCTTGTTTTTTGGTCCATTCCTTTATATCTTCGCCCCAACCATCATCTTGGAAAGGTGTTGGATTACCATCGGCGTTGAAGTTATCGCCGTACTGGTAGGTGTCTTCAAATGGAGCAGCCAACGAGGATAGTTGTGACGCATGAGTATTGAGCCCAGCACTCGATGAGAGTGCATCTGCGTCCGAGTTGGCGTGCACCTCGTTGATGTCAACGATCCTGTTTTCATCAATGGAGCGAGCAGCATCTTGCTTTCCATCTCCTGCCTCGGCAGAGGCATCAAGACTGAACTCGGCAGATTTGGATGCCACGCTACGGGTAGTTTTCGCGTGCGATCCAGTACTCTTCGTCGGCTTCTTGGCGTCTCCGTGAACAACAGTTACAGTTTTCGCACTCGCTGGAAGCGCGAAAAAAACTGAAAACGAAAAGAAGAGCAACACGAAAAGTGCAAAAACGACGAAACGATGATGTTTCGCTTTTTTCCTCGTTGATTTTTTTTCCGTGGTCGCGACGCCGCGACCGCACGACGTTCGTGCCATTGCACGCTGAACCGTTTCGATCACTTCTCAGAGAAATATGTAGGACCTGCTTTGTTTTTCCCCGTCGGCAGATAAGTTTTGATTTGAGAGAGAAGGCGTTCCAAGTTAGTCTCTTAGATTTTATTTTACAAACGGCGCGCGCGTGAGGTCAACAATTTACTCACAACACACAGCGCGCGAAAAAAAAAATCACTGCCTCCCTCCCGCCCTAAAAATTTCAACACTAAAAGAAAAAAAAAAGAAAAAATAAAACAACACCAGCGATCGAGTCGCGTCGCTTCCACTCGACCGAGGGTAAAAAAAAAGCAAGGCATCGCAAACGATCGAAGAACGCGCGAAAGATGAGAAAATAACGCTCACTCCGCGTCATCTCTTCGCGAGAAAACAAGAGAAGCTTCTTCTTCTTTTTCTTCTTCTTCTTCTTCTTTGCTTCCTCGGAGATGAAGATGGAGAGAGAGATTCATTTTTCTCTCTCAACACTAAAAAAAAACAAT
>Ga0255760_10003705_pt1 | contig 13650 bp, 14 predicted proteins | sample 071ome_25_FD_179960 | JGI IMG/M metagenome (GOLD analysis project Ga0255760, IMG submission 179960) | Coastal salt marsh microbial communities from the Groves Creek Marsh, Skidaway Island, Georgia - 071410BT metaG (version 2) | ecosystem: Environmental > Aquatic > Marine > Intertidal zone >... | reverse complement strand
TCTTCGATCACGGCGCGTTGAATCGTGATCATCGCTTCCATCTTCAAAATTTCTTCTTGAGACGTAGCACTTGCCCAGGGTGGGCGTTCAGGTAAGGCGTAACCTAATTCGACAGCACGCTGCTTGAGCTGCTCGTAAGCGTTATTCCGATAGGCCTCGCGTGCTTCACCCGTGAGTGACTGCATCTTCTCGGTATGTGCTTTGACTTCTATCTCGGTCATTAATAAAGGCGCGCCATTAGCAATTGCCATGGAGCTCATTGCGTAAAAGCCCAAAGCTAATAACGACCTCATGACTTACAGACCTTCACGCAGTCAGCAATACGCTTGGCATTAACGCGAGCAGCATCGGTGGTCTCCGCTCGATTCAATGCAACACCCATGCGGCGACGTTCAAAGGCAACAGGTTTGCCAAACAGTCGTACCTCGCTGTTCGGTTCAGCTAGTGCAGATTCCAAGCTATTAAAGCAAACACCTTCTGCCTCAACGCCACCGTAGATCACCGCACTCGCCGCTGCAGCGGTATTCATCGATGCATCAACGGGTAAACCTAAGATAGCGCGCGCATGCAGGGCGAATTCGCTTTGCCATTGGCTTGCCATGGTCACCATGCCGGTGTCATGCGGCCGTGGGCTCACCTCACTGAAGTAAACCTCATCGCCTTTGATAAACAGTTCAACACCAAACAAGCCACGACCACCTAAGTCATCGGTGATCTTTTTTGCAACATCGCGTGCTTTCTCTAACGCGATGGGTGACATTGCTTGTGGTTGCCAACTTTCAACATAGTCACCTTTCTCTTGGCGATGACCAATAGGCTCACAGAAGGTGGTTTCCATCTCACCTTGAGCATTAATCGAGCGCACAGTCAGTTGCGTGATCTCGTAATCAAAATCAACAAAGCCCTCGACGATAACGCGAGCACCTTTTACGCGACCGGCTGACATGGCGTAATCCCAACAACCTTGTAGTTCATCTGCTGTTGTCGCAGTCGATTGTCCTTTGCCTGATGATGACATCACTGGTTTGATAATCACCGGATAACCAATCTTCTCAGCCGCCGCTAAACACTCTTCTAAGCTATCGGCAAACGCATAAGGTGACGTTGGCAGACCTAAGGTCTCGGCGGCTAAACGACGAATACCTTCGCGATTCATGGTCAGCTGTGTTGCGCGTGCGGTAGGAATCACCGTCGCGACACCATCTTGTTCAATCGCGGCTAACTCATCGGTAGCAATCGCTTCGATCTCTGGCACGATCAGATCCGGCTTCTCAGCATCAACTAAGGCGCGCAAGGCTGCACGATCAGTCATATCAATCACATGCGCTCGATGCGCGACTTGATGTCCTGGGGCATTGGCATAACGATCGACCGCAATTACCTCAACGCCATAACGTTGCAGCTCAATAATCACCTCTTTACCCAGCTCGCCAGAGCCGAGCAACATCACTTTAGTAGCAGAAGCACTAAGGGGCGTACCAATCGTCATCACTATTCCTGATCGTTTGTAAGGTCGCCTAGCGTATCAAATAAGCGCGATTTCATGCGCACACAGCCAAGCGGGTAAACTAGAGAAAATTTTGGAGCACCTTATGACCACACATCCACTTGATGCCGTTATCGAGATTATCGAACAAGGCCCGCATTCTGCGCCGGCACTGACGTTGTATGCGCTTATTAGCACCCTAGAATTCAAAAGTCAGGGCTATCTGTTCAAGCTCGATAAGCTCAAAGACTTAAACGCAGAACAACGTCAGATCGCCTACGCGCTGATGGAGATGATGGTAGATGAGCAAATTGGTAGTGAGCAGTGGGAAGCGGCCAAAGCCAAAATGGATAGCTTAGTTCGCGGTGGGTAGGCTCGCTTTATCAAATGCGACAGCACCTTGAGCCAATGAAAAGCGAGAAGGCTGAATGTACTCAATCACCTCGTATGCTTCTTGATCGATCAAAATCGATAGCCCTTTCTCAGGATAGAACCAACTCACCGCATGCTCGCTTTCTTGCAGCATCATCGAAGGCTCACCAAAGCGCTTCAAAAAGAACGCATGATCTAGGCTGCGCGTGCCGGGGATATAACTTAGGTTGAGTAATTTCTGTTGAGCAAGCCATTCGCGATCGTAATTGCGTAGCGCAAATTTCCAATCACCTGTCGGTGAGCCTTCTCTCTCTGGATTAAGAGTCATCAGTTCGTTGAGCTTGTTTTGAGGTACGTCCAAACGCGACACAATCTTTGCTTTAATCGGCCCGAGCATCACAGAACCAAAATAGAGTTCAAGATCGAGCGTGCCATCTTGATGCTGGAACAAGGCCGCATCTTCAATGTGGCCAAATTTTTTCACCGCATCAGTTACGGTGCTTGTGCCTAATGCCAGATCAAACACGCCCAAGGTGCCATCTGTGTTCAGTGTGATCATCCACGGCAGATCGTTACGATGTTGGTTGGCGTTATTGGGTTCTTGTAACAAAAGCGAACCGCCTAATACGACGGCAATGATCAGCAATAAGATCAGCGGTATTTTCATGCGTCGATATCGCGGTCTGCAATGCCCAGTAAGTAGAGTAGGGCATCTAAACCTAAGGTGGATACGCTGTGTTTCGCTTTCTCTTGCACCAATGGCTTGGCATGAAACGCCACGCCTAAGCCTGCAATACTCAACATGGGTAGATCATTCGCCCCATCGCCTACGGCAACAGTTTGTGCCATATCAAAGCCGGCCTCTTCAGCCATCATCTTTAAGCGACGGGCTTTCTCATCACCATTGATAATTTGCCCTTTCACTTCACCGGTCATCTTGCCGTCGACAATCTCGAGCTTGTTCGCTGAGATGCAATCAATGCCCCAGCGTGCTTTCAGGTGCTCGGCAAAATACTCAAAGCCGCCCGAAAGAATGCCCACCTTGTAACCAAGGCCTTTTAGGGTTTTCATCAAACGGTCAGCACCTTCCATGATCGGAAGATTCTCCGCGATGTTTTTTAGCACGGTTTCATCCAGCCCCTTTAAGGTGCCAAGACGGGTGCGGAAACTTTCATCAAACGGAATTTCGCCGCGCATTGCCGCTGCCGTGATCGCAGCGACCTCATCAACGGTGCCTGCAGCACGTGCCAGCTCATCGATCACTTCGCATTTAATCAGCGTCGAGTCCATATCAAACACCACCAAGCGGCGATGACGACGATAGATATCATCCTCTTGAATCGCGATATCAATATCTGAGGCTTGGCTGATCGCCAAAACATCTTTACGCACAGCAGTAATATCTTCGACCGCACCCACCAGTGCTAACTCCACACAGGCGCGCTCGGCATTAACCGATAAGTTTTCAGACAAGCGGCGAATACGTTCAAGGCGCAAGCCATGCTGCAGCGCTACGCTGATTACTTGCTGAATATTGTCAGGTGACAGGGTGCGACCTAACAGCGTGGCGATAAAACGCGGTGCAGTTTCATCCGCTTGCAGATGCGCAAAGTCATCCGGTGAGAGCTCTTGCAGGTCGATTTGCGCATCACTCAAGCCCGTTTGAGCATCAAGGTGTTGCTTCACGCCCTTAAGATCGTGATCCGATGCGGTATCAATCACTAGGCTAGCAAAGCCTGTGAAGTGCCCCTCGTGCTGCTGTACATCCACGATGCGTGCATCGAGTGTCTTTAAAGCATCAAGTAAATGCTGCAGGTGTTCAGCAGAACGATCACTGAGTAGCGATACAGAGAGTAAGTGGCTCATCAGTCTTCATTCCCGTGATACAGGTCCGGCACAAGGGTTGGTGGCATCTGGAGGTGAAAGCCTTTATCCGCAAGATTCGCTTTTACTTTCTCAACGTCTTCACGCGCCAGTTTGCGCTCAGGGGTGAGCGCCAGTTCCATGATCTGTGCAGGGGTGCCGAAACGCTTGAGAAGCTCTTCAGGTACAACATCAAAATCATCTTCTTTGGCGAGATACAGGTACATCTCGTCTTTTTTCGGGCTGCGATAGATCCAGCAATTCATGGCACATGGTGTAGCTAGTTAACAATACGTGCAGTTTACCCGATGTGTGTTAATGCCGCTTAAAGCCTCGATTGAATCAACGCCGCTAATTCACCATTGGTAAGCTGAACCGGGTTGGTCTTCATACTGTTACCGCGAGCATTCTTCACGACGCGATCAATATCCTTTTCGGTCATGCCATAAGTAGACAGGCGGGGTAGCTGCAGCTTCTCTTGCCAATCTTCTAGCACTTCGATCAGTGTGTCTTGTGCTTCTTCTGCACTCGAGACATAACGATTACTCAGCAGCACGCCAGCTTCGGCATATTTCACCAAGGCCGGGTTTTGATTATCACGGCGACGCATGATTTCGATGTTGGCTTTGGTTGCCGCAGCCAGGAGGGTGCCGCAGACCTCGCCATGTGGCGCAGGGAAGAAGGCGCCAAGTGGTGCAGCCAAGCCATGCACCGAGCCTAAACCGGCTTGCGCGAGCGTGATACCGGAGATCATCGAGGCATAAGCCATCTTGGCACGCCCCTCGCCAGCATTCTCATCGTTGTTATACGCCGGCCAAAAACCATCACGAAAAATCGCCATCGCATGACTTGATAAGGCATCGGTAAACGGACTGGCGCCTAGCGATACCCACGATTCGAGTAGCTGAGTAAAGGCATCCATACCATTCGCCGCTAGCTGCGCTTGAGAGCAGGTGTCGAGCAGGTCGGGATCGATCAAAGCAACTTGTGCGACAAGCTGTTCATCGCGGAATGATTTCTTATAGCCGGCTTCGCCGCGGGATGAGAGCACTGCATTTTTTGTGGCCTCACTGCCGGTACCGGCCGTGGTAGGTACCGCAATCCAGGGAAGCGCTGGGCCTTGATAGGTTAACCCTTTGCCCACGCCTTCAAGGTAGTCAAGCACCGAGTCGCCTGAAGGCAATAAGCCCGCAATCGCTTTGGCGGCATCAAGCACACTGCCACCCCCAATCGCCGCGATCACACCAATCTGATGGTCGCGATGTTCCTTCACCAGCGCATCGATTTGTTCGGGAGAAGGTTCATCGCTAATGCGTACATGATGCCAAGTGCGACCGGCAGCATTTAGCGTTTGAGTGAGATGCTGCCAACGAGGTGAGTCGGTAAAAGCCGCTTTGCCAGTGACTAAAAGAATATTGCCAGTGTAGGGCAGTAGTAGAGAAGGCAGCTTGTCGATTGCGCCAGTAGCAAAATGTACCGCAGGTAAGCGGGCGATCTGAAAATCTTGATTAAACACAGCAGAAGTCCGGGTTATTTTTTACATCATGCCAGAAGCAAAAAGGTTTGCCGAATTACTCACCACTCTCAGCCGACTGAAATGAATAGTTAACTGTTGCAAGCCCCAATGAAACTGCTGGCCCGATCAAGATGGCAAATAAAAGAGTGCCAATGCCCATGGTCCCTCCAAGTAGCCACCCTGTGATAACGACAATGAGCTCAATGATCGTTCTAACCCATGCCATAGGCAGTTCAGAGATACGTTGTAGTCCGGTCATTAAACCATCTCGAGGACCGGCACCTAGATGCGCTATTAAATAAATACCGCTTCCAAACCCTACAACAAAGATCCCAAGTATGCTTTGCAGTAATTGAAATTCAAAAGTGGTTGGTTTTGGCAACAAAGGCAATGAAAGTTCAATGCTAGTGGCAATAATAATGGCATTTAACAAGGTCCCGATGCCTGGCACTTGTTTAAGTGGTAGCCATAAAAAAAGAACTGCGATACTGATATAAAAGGTCGACCATCCAATGCTTTGTGATGTGGATAGGCTGACGCCTTGTGCGAGTACCGTCCATGGACTTACGCCAAGATGGCCATTAATCAGCAGCGCTTCTCCAACACCAAAAATCACCAAACCCATACAAAGAAAGACTAGCGTTAGAGGATGAGGCGTAAAGTTTAGTGGATGGTGTGAGCTCCAGCTGACTGTAGGTATTTTTTTTATAAGAAGAATGTTTTTCATTTACAGTAAGGCGCTAACCACAAGCAAGAAACTTCTTCATTAAAATGCATATCTCTCAACTTTGGCAATATCCTGTTAAATCCTGTCGCGGCTTACAACAACCAATGCTGCCTTTGGTGGCGGGCGGTTTGTTTGGTGATCGTCGCTGGATGATTGTTGGCAATCAGTATCAATTTCTCACCCAACGTCAGCTGCCCAAGATGGTGAAGATTTTTGCTGTACTCGAAGAGGGTGAGCTGCGACTCCGTTTCGATGACCAAAAACTTAGCGTGCCAGCACCCTCAGCCGACAAGCTGATCGATGTCACCGTGTGGGAGGATCAATGCCAAGCGATGAGTGTTGAGGCATCGATTGATGCGGTGTTAAGTGAGTGGTTAGAGCACCCGGTGCATCTGGTGTATATGCCAGAAACCGCATTGCGTCAGGTGGATAAAACCTATGCGCAAGAAGGTGACCAAGTGAGCTTTGCCGATGGCTTTCCATTGTTATTGATCAGTGAAGCCTCGCTTGAAGATTTGAATAGTAAGCTTGAGTCACCGGTTGAGATGGAGCGTTTTCGCCCGAACATCGTGGTTGCTGATTGTGAGCCGTATGCTGAGGATAGTTGGAAGACGATTCGTATAGGCGGCATTTTGTTTGATCTAGTGAAACCTTGTTCGCGTTGCGTTATCCCCAGTGTGAATTTATACAGCGCAGAAAAAGAACAGAAGGTGCTCGAAGGTTTGGCCAAGCACAGAAAGCGCGACAACAAAGTCTTCTTTGGCCAGAACGTGATCCAACGTAATTCGGGTATCCTCTGCTTGAATGACACAGTTGAGGTAATCGCATGAGCCAAAAAGTGATGCAAGCAATGCAGCATTGGATTAATCAGATCGTGATGGGCGAGGGCTTATGTCCGTTTGCGCGCACCTCGATTTTGAATAATCACTTTGCCATGCAAATGAGCCACGCCGATTCATTTGAAGGCGCGTATCAAGATTTCTTAGGTGGTTTGCAGCACTTTGCTTCAGATCATGGTGAACATCTCGAAAGTGCAGCACTGGTTGTGCCTTATGCTTTGGGTGATTTCGATGAGTACCTCGAGTGCTTAGGTGCATGTGAGCAAGCGATTGACGATGCGGGTTTATCCGGCGAGGTTCAGTTAGCCAGTTTTCATCCGCAGTATGTGTTTGATGGTAATGAATTAGATGATCATGCCAACTGGACCAATCGCGCGCCTTACCCGGTGTTCCATTATCTGCGTGAAGGCCCGATGGCGGCTGCGCTAAAACGTTTCCCAAAGCCTGAGATGATTCCCGAGCGCAACATGGCGCACTTCCGTGGCAAGTCGAAAGAAGAGATTCAAAAGCTGTTCAGCTTTTCATCGACGTACTAAACCGATTTATTGGCATTCGCAATGATCTAAGTGTCAGATTGCATGACACAATGCGCGCTCATTGCTGCTGGAGCTGGGTGTGGACTTTTCAACGACTGAATGGATTTTGATCATCGCTATTTTTGTGTGGTCAGGTTTTGTTCGCACAGCAATCGGTTTTGGTGGCGCGGCACTCAGCATGCCCTTGCTACTGTTAATTCGTGATGATCCCTTGCTCTTCTTGCCAATCGTTGCGTGGCACTTGTTGATCTTTTCATCCACCACTGCAGTCGGTCGTCTTAAGCATATCGATTGGGGCTTTGTAAAACGCTCGATGGGTTGGATGCTGCTACCCAAGTTACTCGGCGTGATTGGCTTGATCAGTTTGCCCGCACGTTGGATGGCGATTTTTGTCTTTGCGATCACGGCCTTCTATGCCATTGCTTGGATACTCAAACGCGATTTCCGCGGCGATTCAAAATGGTGGGATCGCGGACTGTTGGTGATCGGCGGCTATGTCAGTGGTGCCTCATTGGTTGGTGCGCCGTTAATTGCGGCGGTGGCCATCAAAGAAGTGGTGTTAACCGCTTATCGCGATACCTTGTTTGTGATTTGGTTCTTGCTCGTGCTGATTAAGATGGCGGCCTTTGTCATCTTTGATGTCGATCTACAATTTGAGTGGGCGCTTTATTTGATCCTGCCCGCAGCGATTGGCCATTTTGTCGGCTTACGTTTCCACAAACATCTGATTGGGCATAACGCAGCGGAAGTGAAGCGTTATCTGGGTATCGGTTTGTTGGTCGTTTCAGCTTTCGGTTTATGGCAGTTGTTAGCCACAGCGCACTAAAGCAGGGTTTGAATTAAAAAGCCCGCAAGCGCGCTTGCGCCAATCACCCGCATCACACTTTGGCTAAAGCGAGATAGCGCTAAGAAAGCGATCAGTGCAATCACAATCGCTGTGAAATCTAAGCTGTCAGCAAAGGGGGTCACTTCAGTGCCTTGTGGCCAAAACACATGCCATGCAAAGAAGGTCGCAAGGTTCACAATGACACCTACAACAGCTGCTGTGATCGCGGTGAGCGGTGCCGAGAGTTTCACATCGTTACGCGACTGCTCGACTAAAGGCGCGCCAATTAAGATAAAGATAAATGACGGCAAAAAGGTAAACAGGGTTGCAACGCTCGCACCAGCGGCACCGGCTAGGAGCTGCGTTTCAGGTCCAAACAGCTCTTTCGTCCAACCACCAACAAAACCAATAAAGGCAACGATCATGATCAGTGGGCCAGGTGTGGTTTCACCGAGCGCCAAGCCATCCATCATTTGTGTGGCGCTGAGCCATTGGTACTCATTGACACCGCCCTGATAAACATAAGGCAATACAGCATAAGCACCACCAAAGGTGACCAAGGCGGCTTTGGTAAAGAACCAGCCCATCTGTGTCAGTGGCCCTTGCCAGCCAAAGCTGAGATACAAAGCACCTTCAACAAGAAGCCAGAGCAGTAAACCAACCGCCAGTTTGAACAGACTGCTTGCCCAGCTAAAGGCTGCCCAGCTTGGGGGTGGGGTATCGTCATCAATCAGCGCTTTGTCATGCTGCTCACCTGAAGCACCATGCCCGCCTGAAGCTTTAAAGGCATCTGGAACAAAGTGATGACCAACCCAGCCTATCACTGCCGCGGCAATGATGATGTAGGGAAAGCTGATATGAAACACAAACAAGCCAACAAACGCGGCTAGCGCGATCGCTATTAATAAGCCATGACGCAAGGTCTTCATGCCGATGCGATAGGCAGCAAATAACACGATGGCTACGACGGCAGGTTTAATTCCGTACAAGATGCCAGCAACGCTGTCGAGATGGCCAAAGCTTAAGTAAGCCCAAGTCAGTGCGATCAAGATCAGTAAAGAGGGCAAGACAAATAATGTCCCGGCAACGATACCGCCGAGTGTGCCGTGCATCAGCCAACCCATATAGGTAGCAAGTTGCTGCGCCTCTGGTCCGGGCAGCACCATCGTGTAGTTGAGAGCGTGTAAAAAACGACGCTCAGAAATCCAACGGCGTTTTTCAACAAGCTCTTGGTGCATCATCGCGATTTGACCCGCAGGGCCACCAAAGCTGATAAAGCCAAGTTTTAGCCAGTACCAAAACGCGGTAAGTCGAGAGATGCTTATCTGATTATCTTGATTGCTCATGCAAGCACTTTAGCGGAAGAGCTGCAGAAGGTGAGTACTTAATCGTCTATTTCTTGTAGCAGGTTTTCCAATTGCTCTTCGGCTTGGAACCAAGCGAACTCGGCATCTTCCAGTGCCGCATCCACTCGAGCTTTTTCAGCAAGCACCTTGGTAAGGTCATCTTTACGTGACGCGTCATAGAGGTCGTTATCAGAGAGTTGTTGCTCAAGTGCGGCGACTTCGACTTGGAGTGACTTCATCAGCGCTTCAGCCTGGGTGATCTTCTTTTTGAGTGGGCTGAGCTTTTGACGACGTTCTGCTTCAAGACGCTTTTGATCTTTTCGTGATGCAGTGTTGCTGGGTTTGTCATCTAGCCTTGGCGCAACCTGTTTCGCTAACCAACGCGGATAGCTATCTAAATCCTCGGCGAACTCATCAACACGCTGATCATGAACTAGCCATAACTGGTCACAGCAGGTGCGTAATAAGTGACGATCGTGAGAGACGATGACCATTGCACCTTCAAAGCTCTGCAAAGCAGTGGCAAGTGCTTGACGCATATCGAGATCAAGATGGTTGGTGGGCTCGTCGAGTAATAAAAGGTTGGGACGTTGATAGACGACTAAGGCCAATGCCAAGCGAGACTTCTCGCCACCTGAGAAAGGCTCAACCTTCTCTAATGCTTTATCCCCAATAAAACCAAAGCCACCTAGGTAGTCACGCGCATCTTGTTCGCCAATCTGTGGATCAAGTTGCTGAAGGTGTTCTACCGGTGTGTGTTGTGGATGCAGCTGCTCAAGCTGATGCTGTGCGAAATAGCCTAGCTGAAGGTCTTTGGCTTCAATGCGCTCGCCAGTCTGCGTGCTGAGCTCACCCGCAAGTAATTTAATAAAGGTCGATTTGCCCGCACCGTTAGGGCCTAGCAGACCAACACGATCACCTGGACCTAAGATGCTATTCGCTTTACTGAAGATAGCCTTATCGCCATAGCTAACCGCGCTGTCGTGCAGCTGTAATAAAGGATGTGGGTTTTTCCTAGGCGGTTTAAAACTAAAAGCAAAAGGTGAGTCCACATGCGCTGGCGCAATCAGCTCCATGCGCTCTAGCGCCTTTAAGCGACTTTGTGCTTGTTTAGCTTTGGTGGCTTTTGCACGGAAGCGTTCAACAAAGGAGCGCATGTGAGCCACTTCACGTTGTTGTTTTTCAAAACTGGCTTGTTGGTTAGCTAATCGTTCAGTCCGAATACGTTCGAATGCTGTGTAGTTACCGGAATAGAGTGTCGCTTTATTTTGCTCAAGATGCAGAATCTGATCGCAGACTGAATCTAAAAAGTCACGATCGTGGGAGATAAGCAACAAGGTGCCCCGATAAGCTTTCAGCCAATCCTCTAACCAAATCACTGCATCGAGGTCGAGGTGGTTGGTTGGCTCGTCGAGCAACAGTAAATCAGAACGACACATCAAGGTGCGCGCAAGATTCAGTCGCATACGCCAGCCACCGGAAAAACTATCTAACGGACGTTGTGTGTCACACGGTGTAAAGCCTAAACCTGCCATCAGTTGAGCGGCGCGACTGCGTGCTTGATAGCCACCTATGTGATCCATCTCTGCATGCAGATGCGCAATACGCTCACCTTCACCTTGCTGTTCTGCTTGCGCCAATGATTGCTCTAATGCGCGAAGCGGTGCATCACCATCAATCACATATTCAATCGCTTCTTGATGAATCGCAGGCACCTCTTGCGCCAGGTGCGCAATGATCCAATCAGCAGGTTTATGCAGATCACCCGCATCCGCGCTGAGCTCACCCAGAATCAGCGCAAACAGAGAAGACTTGCCGGTGCCATTAGCGCCCGTGATGCCGACTTTCTTTCCCGGGTGGATCTGAAAGCTGGCATCGCTGAACAGCAGGCGAGGTCCGCGGCGAATAGCAATATGGTCAAGGTGCAACATGGGGGCGAAGTGTACGTGCTTCGCCTATCGGCAGCATGTTTGAATCCAAGAGTAAGGGGCTCTTGGCAAAGATCTAAAAGAGAATTTATTTGGATTTAAGTTGTACTTCTAACTCGGCAACGCGGGTTTCAAGAGCTTCAACTTTCTCGCGTGTGCGCATCAAGATCGCTTGTTGAATCTCGAATTCATCACGCGAGACTAAGTTCATCTGGCGCAATGCCGCTTCCAATGATGCTTTCACGTTGCGCTCAACATCGCCTTGCAGTGCTTGCAAGCCTGATGGCAAACCATCCACTAGCTTGCGCGATAAGTCGTCGAAAATCTTTGGATCAAACATACCAAAACTCCATAAATCCTAATGCCACTAGGTTAGAGCAGCGGCATTGTGCTTTCAATTGTTGATAAGCACCAAAAGAGTGCGTCATTGTGGTGCACGCCTAAGAAACCTTACCGCTATGGTGCAAGTGATAAAGCTTCGAAATCTAAAAACAACTTAAGTTGTTGAATTTTATAAAAAATAAAAAGTGGCACGCTTGATGCTTTAAGACATTACGTATAAGGATTTTTTCGTCCCTATCAGTAAAAGGAGATAAAAATGAAATTAGTAACCGCCATTGTTAAGCCGTTCAAGCTTGATGATGTTCGTGAAGCGCTATCAGAGATCGGCGTAAGCGGTATTACCGTGACTGAAGTAAAAGGCTTTGGTCGACAGAAGGGTCATACCGAGTTGTATCGCGGCGCAGAGTATGTGGTCGACTTTTTGCCAAAGGTAAAAATTGAAGCGGCTGTCGGCGCAGATCAAGTGGATCAGGTGATCGAAGCAATTTCTGGTGCGGCACAGACCGGCAAAATCGGTGACGGCAAAATTTTCGTTACCACGATCGATCAAGTGATTCGTATCCGTACTGGCGAAACCGGTACTGAAGCACTTTAAGACTAAATTCCGAGAGGATCGAAAGATGGAAAACAATATTTTCGAACTCCAGTACGCAATGGACACCTTTTACTTTCTGGTGTGCGGCGCATTGGTCATGTGGATGGCTGCCGGCTTCTCAATGTTAGAAGCAGGTTTGGTCCGTTCTAAAAACACTACTGAAATTCTCACAAAGAACGTTGCCTTGTTTGCGGTGTCTTGCATCATGTACATGGTGATGGGCTACGCGATCATGTACGGCGGTTCTTACTTCCTGAATGGCATCGAAGGTGGCGAAACACTCGTTGCTGATGCACTAAAGGACATGGCGGGTCGTGAAGATGGCTTTGGTGGCGGTGCAGTGTACTCAAGTGCATCTGACTTCTTCTTCCAGGTTGTTTTCGTTGCAACTGCAATGTCGATTGTTTCAGGTGCTGTTGCTGAGCGTATGAAGCTATGGGCATTCTTGTTGTTCGCTGTCGTGATGACAGGTGTTATCTACCCGTTAGAAGGTAATTGGACATGGGGCGGTGGCTCAGTGTTTGGCCTTTATTCATTGGCTGACTACGGCTTCTCTGACTTCGCAGGTTCAGGCATCGTTCACATGGCAGGTGCTGCTGCAGCATTAGCCGGTGTATTGCTACTGGGTGCACGTAAAGGCAAGTACGGCCCTAACGGTGAAGTTCGCGCTATCCCAGGTGCAAACCTACCATTGGCAACCTTAGGTACTTTCATCCTTTGGATGGGTTGGTTCGGCTTTAACGGTGGTTCAGTCCTTAAGCTGGGTGATATCGCTAACGCTAACTCGGTGGCTATGGTGTTCTTGAACACTAACGCAGCTGCAGCAGGTGGTTTGGTGGCAGCACTGATCTTGGCTCGCGCTTTGTTCGGTAAAGCTGACCTCACTATGGCGCTTAACGGTGCATTGGCTGGCCTAGTCGCTATCACTGCAGAACCTTCAACACCTACAGCACTTGAAGCAACCTTGATTGGTGCAATCGGTGGTCTGATTGTTGTGTTCTCAATCACCCTGCTCGACAAGATGAAGATCGATGATCCAGTCGGTGCGATCTCAGTACACGGTGTCGTTGGCTTCTGGGGTTTGATGGCAGTGCCACTGACTAACTCAGGTACTACCTTTGTTGGCCAGTTGATTGGCGCAGGCACAATCTTCGCTTGGGTCTTCGTGGCTAGCTTCATTGTCTGGATGGTGATCAAAATGATCATGGGTATCCGTATCAGTGAAGAAGAAGAGTACGAAGGTGCAGACTTGGCTGAATGCGGTATGGAAGCAT
>Ga0255760_10003680_pt1 | contig 13698 bp, 12 predicted proteins | sample 071ome_25_FD_179960 | JGI IMG/M metagenome (GOLD analysis project Ga0255760, IMG submission 179960) | Coastal salt marsh microbial communities from the Groves Creek Marsh, Skidaway Island, Georgia - 071410BT metaG (version 2) | ecosystem: Environmental > Aquatic > Marine > Intertidal zone >... | reverse complement strand
TTCGTCCATTTCCTGCTCAGTGAGCAACCAGACCTGTGAGGGCTCGAGCACACAATTCCGTGAGCGGGAGTAACGATGCTTAGTGAGTCGTTCCCCTGCAGGGAGGTCGAAATCGTGGCACAAGTACATCGCTGCTCTTCGCAATCCATCAATTGTTTGAGTTGTTGTGACGTGAACGATGCCTCTCACCCACTGTGCCTTCACCGTTTCGGTATCGACAGTCTTCGGGAGTAGAAGATGAATATGAGGACGTCCACACTCTGAGCCACGTTGTGCTGCAGCGATCCACGGAACCTCAGCAAACCTGCTTCGAAGTCGCCTCAGGTACAAACGAAGATCATTCGTGATGCCACCCATCTCGGGTAGGTCTTGGTACGTGAGAGTGACTGTTCGATGTAGTCGAGAAGCGACAGCGAGGTCCACGACTGTCCGACGTGCTCTCCGCGAACGTGACAGGTCTATCTGTGGGTAATCGGGTATTGGAGATGAAAGGCGTTCAGGCACGCATGTATTGCCGTATGCACGGCCTGGCTTCGGATTCATTCTTGTAATCCGGCCTGCATCATGTCGAACGTGAAACGCATACAGCCTTTCGCCATGAGCATTGATGCACCAACCCCCCTCCCAACGGAGAGGGGAACTCATAATAAGAGTTCCAGATAAACGACTCTTTGAGGGTCTAAATCGTCACGTAGACAAGAATGTCTCACCTGGTACCCATGGTGTGAAGTAGCCGAGGCAGGCTCGAACGAGCCCACCCCGGCATACCCCCTAGACATGACAGCAAGGACACGTGGGTTTGAGACTGAACAATTTCTCCAGTTCACGTCGATGGATCACCCAGCGACCGCCCACCTTGACTGCTTGGATATCACCCGACTCGCAGTCCTTGTAGACAGTCGACAGTGCCATCGGGAGAAGACTTGTCGCTTCTTTTACCGACATCGTCGGGCGCTTGCAGCGCATCGCTGCCGTTTCACTATCAATTTGATCAAGGGACATCATTCCCACCTCTCATGTGATGGGGTCTGATCGCTTGAGCTGATCTATCTCCGTACCCCGAAACTGCTGATTGTCATGCAGTCGAAAGGATGCTTCAGAGTGATGGCTTACGTTTGCGAGGCTTCAGAGTGTCCGCTTGCGTTGGAGAGACTTCGTGTTGTGAAAGGTGAAAAGAATGGTGAAAAAACAAAATTGAGATATTTCAAGCCGTGTCATCAGACCCGGGTTGATATGTCGGAGCGAACGTTACGACCATGACTTCGCCACAGCAACCTCAAAGCGAAATCGTAGAAAATCTGGAAATTCTCTCGAGCGGTTCGCCTAACTTGAGCCCTCCAGACCGCTGTCACAGAGTGCTACCTTCCGTGTGATGACTGCCGACCCCGAGCGAAGAACGAGTTGGATAAGGGGAACTGTCGCAACGGCCGTTTCGGCGATTGCGCTGGCCTCCTGCACAGTCGAGAGCGATGATCTAGAACAGACGTTCAATGATTACATCAGGGTGTTGCCGTTGGCTGTGCCGCTAATCCTTCTCCTTATTTTTCTGTCCAGAAGAAACGAGAAACGTAAGGAGAAAAACAAAGTCGAGGATGCTCCAGATGGGCATCCTTGCTCAGCTTCGGGATGTGAGCTGCAGGCGTTATCGGTGGGCGGATGGTGCCAAAAGCATTGGCAACATGTGCGATTGGGGAGACCGGCCGAATGGTCGGAGATGGATCCGGAGCAGCAGGCTAAATGGGAGGCCGAGAAATCTAAGTCTGCGGAGCAGCAGGCTAGATGGGAGGCTGAACGAAAGCGTGCGGAAGAGGAGAAAGCCGCAAGAGACGAACAGTTTCAAGAGCAACAACGCCAACAAGAGCCCTCAGAAGGAGCTCAAGAAACGAAATCAAATGGTGGTGACGCAGTCCAATACTTTGCGGAATTCATTCAGATGATCAACGAACGTTATGAACCACATTTGAATGAGTTGAAATCACCAGGGACAAAATCGCAGGTGAAGTATGAACGCCCCGTTGGTCACGCTCGGCAGTCAATCATCGACGCGTACAAGCAGAACGAATCTGGCCAGCGAAACGATGCTCGTAAGACACTCGAGCGTGCAATCAACCAGGCCAATTCAGGTGCAAATAATCCCAACCCTGTCGAATGGCCAATTGACGGCGTTGACGTTGGTCGTGCCCACGCATGTATGTGGGGAGCAATTGCTCGAGTATTCACTCACAAGCAGTCCTCCGACTGGACAAACACCGATACATCAAAAGCTGATGCATGGTTCGGAGTAGCAACGAAGTTGTTTCTCAACACTGGAGAGCACGTGATGGCTGGCCGTGCGCTTCAAGAGTGGGGTGAGTCCCGTCGAATGCTCGGCGACACCGATGGTGCAAGCCGCCTTATCGTGACCGCAACAGTAATTTTCAACTCAGCCAACGAAGTGAACCGCGGCGAACGTGCGCTGGAACGGGTGTACGCCAACGATCCAGTGTCACAGGAGTCGAGTTTCCTTCTTGGCCAACCGCCCACCAGAGGGGAGCAAGACCGCCTCACCTCCGTTCTCGGCGCATCCAACGCAGCGCGGTTCTACAACGCTCTCAGGTGACACGAGTCCGTTTGGCTGGGTTTGTTTGGTCTATTGCTTCTAAATATTAGTCGTTTTTCTTCCGGTCTTTTCAGAGATTCCATCTGATTTGCTATCTCAAGCGGTTCGCCCAACTTGAGCCCTTCAGGCCGCTGTCACAGAGTGCTACCTTCCGTGTGATGACTGCCGATGTCAAGCGAAGAACGAGTTGGATAAGGGGAACTGTTGCAACGGCCGTTTCGGCAATCTTGCTGGCCTCCTGCACAGTCGGTCGATGGCTCACCGTTGAGACCGATGATCCGAATATAAGACGTTCACGGATTTACACGTTTTGGGGTGCTGTCGTGATAATCCTCGTCATATGGTTTCTGCGCAGAAGAAACAAGAAAAAAAACCCTCCAACGTGCTCAGTTTCGGGCTGCGAGCAAGTCATCGATTTGCTGGGTGGGATATGCGACGAGCATTGGTCCGAGCGCATGAAGCAGAAGGTGGCCGAGGAATCTGAGGCTAGAAAAAGGCGCACTGAAGAAGAGAGGGCTGCACCAGCGAAGAAGGCTGCCGCGAAGAAGGCTGCCGCGAAGAAGGCTGCACCAGCTAAGAAAGCTGCAGTAGGAGGTCAAGAAGTGAAATCAAAAGATGGTGACGAAGCCCAGATCGCTGTTGGCTTTTTTCTTGAGACGATCAGAGATATTTTGCAACCAAATCTGCATGCGTTGATGGAGCTAGGCGCTAGAACTCAGAGCACTCCTCGCCGTCCCGTTGCTCACGCACGGCAGTCAATCATCGACGCCTACAAGCAGTTCGACTCCGGACACCGAGATGATGCCCGTAAGCAACTTGAGAATGCCATCGTCCACGCCGATTCGGGCTCAATTCTTCCTGACGCCGCAGAGTGGCCAATTGACGGAACTGACGTTGGTCGTGCCCACGCTTGTATGTGGGGAGCAATTGCGCGAGTCTTTGCCCACAAGCAGTCATCACACTGGGCGGGCACCGATTCAACCAAGTCTGATGCGTGGTTTGGAATGGCAACGATTCTGTTCGTAGAAAACTCAGAGATGGTAATGGCCGGCCGAACGCTCCAAGAGTGGGGCGAGTCCCGGCGACTCCTCGGCGACAACTTTGCTCTAACCCTGTTCCTGAACGCAACAAATATTTTCAATATGGCCAATGAGACGAACCGCGCCAAACTTGCCTTCGAACGGATGCGCACCAACACCCCGGTTTCACAGGAGTCGAGTTTCCTTCTTGGCCAACCGCCCACCAGAGGGGAGCAAGACCGCCTCACCTCCGTTCTCGGCGCATCCAACGCCGCACGTTTCTACAACGCTCTCAGGTGACACGAGTCCATCGGAAAGCAACTTGTTGCCACATGACGCTCAATCCACTAGCAGGCGACTCAGAATCTCCGTTGCTGTCTCGGCAGCTTTAGCTGACGGCCGGATGTAGTGGCGTCGTGTGGTCAGCACGCTCGATTGCAACAGCCGGTCTCTCACGTCTGTGTCAGAAATACCTGCTGAGTTCAATACAGACGCGCAGAGCGCTCGCATCGCTTGGGCAGTGCACGCATTGCCATGATCACCAGCTCTCCTCGCACGTGATAGTCGATGGCTCACCGTTGAAGGTCGCCACGGAGTCATGCCGTATGGGTCATCAGAAAAGATGAATCGGTTCTGATCGAAGTTCATCATCATTTCCTCGCACGCCGTGTGTTGATCAGATCGAAGACTCGCCAAACGACCGATCAGATTCCCCCCGATACCGATACGACCGGTTGCCCCGGTCTTCGTTGACTTCACAATGAGACCGTTGCCTTCAGTCGCCTCGCAGATCGAACGCGAAATATCAATCGAATCTTGGTGAACATCTGACCAGGTCGAAGCGAGCAGCTCGCTTTTCCGTGCACCTGTCACGAATAGCAACTCCAAAAACAGCGAGAGCTCGGGGCTCCGCTCATGAACCGACGACAAGAATGATCGGAACTCGTCAATGTCAGGAATCGGCACCCGTTGGGGCCGATGGGTCGGGGGCGTCGCAAACTCAACCGGGTTCTCTCGAATAAGGCGCCACTTGCGTGCCTGACCCAACATGGTCTTCATCTGAGTATGAATCTTGACCACCGTCGCCGTTCCCTTACCATTGTCGAGCAATTCGGAATACAGGGCGTCGAACGTCGCAGTCGTGAGGTCAGAGAGCCTCCGATTACCGAGCAGTGGCTCGACCACCCGCCACCTTGCGTTGTACGACGCAACCGTTGACGGTGAGCGTCCACGAGACTGCAGATGACTAATCCAACGTTGATGGAGTGCTCGCAACGTGATCGAATCATCAACGGACTGTGACTCGGCGACCTCCACTATCAGCCTCGCCAAAAGCACATCCGCCTCACGTTCCGACGCAACAACCGTGCGACTCAACTGACGTCGCTTGCCGGTCAACGGATGCTTTGGCAGAGGGACACGTAACTCCCACTTACCTCCTGGTTTCGGTCTCTTCGACCCTCTCATGAGCCGACCTCAACGGTGAACTCGATCTGCACGAACATGGTCGCTGAACCTACGGTCACATCCAAGGTGTGGCTGCCGAAAAACGGTGACTGTGGAACCGTTGGAAATTCATCCCACCACACTGAACCGATACCAATTGGTGGGATACAGGTGGGATATCTCACCGAGTCGTGAGTGACTCGACAACCTGGTTTCTTCGAAATCGTTGTGAACGATGGCATTCTCTGGTCCGCCCCCTGGGATTCGAACCCAGAACCAATGGATTAAGAGTCCACTGCTCTGCCATTGAGCTAGAGGCGGTAAGGCCCGGGCAGTGTAGGCAGCGGGGGACCGCTGCCCAACTGCCCGGGTCACCGGGGTGAGCGAGGGGACTTGAACCCCCGGCCTTCAGGGCCACAACCTGACGCTCTAACCACCTGAGCTACGCCCACCATGTGCACCGAAGTGCGGCGACATTCTGCCACGGTCGGAGTCGTCTCCCACCTTTGACGTCTGGGAGAATCACGCCATGGCCCACGATGCTGACCACGAACTGGTGATGGACGCCGTGACGAGTTTCCTCGCCGACAATGACCCGACGACGATGACGAATGTCGAGTTCCGAGGGGCGCGATACGACGCCGGCCTTGCCTGGGTGCACTTCCCGGTGAAATTCGGTGGGCTCGGCGTGCGGCCGGATCTGAACCGCGTGGTGGAATCGCAGATGCGCGCTGCCGGCGCGGGCCCGGCAGACCCAACGTCGTTCTTCATGGCGCTGGCTGGGCCAACGATTGTCACTCATGGCACCGATGCTCAGCGGGATCGTTTTCTGCGTCCGATGTTCACCGGCGAGGAAACCTGGTGCCAGTTGTTCTCTGAACCCGGCGCTGGCTCGGATTTTGCGGGGCTGGCCACGAAGGCCGTGCGCGACGGCGACGAGTGGATCGTGAACGGCCAAAAGGTGTGGAACACGATGGCGCATCTCGCCGACTGGGGGATGCTGGTGACGCGGACGAATCCCGATGCGCCGAAGCACAAGGGCATGACGTACTTCGCGATCGAGATGGCGTCGCCGGGTGTGGAGGTGCGTCCGCTGCGTCAGATCACCGGAGAAGCAGAGTTCAACGAGGTCTACATGACCGATGTGCGCATCGGTGATGATCAGCGCATCGGTGACGAGGGTGAGGGCTGGCGTGTGTCGCTCACCACGTTGATGAATGAGCGCACCGCGATCGGTTCTGGTTCCGCCGGTGGCGGCAAACCGCAGCGCGGAGCCGCAGCCAACGATGCGGTGCGCATCTTCCACAGCCTTGACGACACCGAGCGCACAGCGGTGCGTCGTGATGCGCTCATGCGTCTGTGGGTCCGCGCCGAGGTCGGCCGACTCACGAACATGCGCGCCGCCGCAGCCGCGCGGGCGGGAAACCCCGGCCCCGAGGGCTCGGTCGCCAAACTCGAGTTCGCCAACTTGAACAAAGACCTGTACTCGTTCTGCATCGACCTCATGGGTGCCGACGGGCTGGTCGGCTACGACTACACCTTCCGGCGCCCCGACGAACTCGACGCCACCGGTTCGTCGAAGGGCCCGCAGTATTCGTTCCTGCGGGTGCGAGCGAACTCCATCGAGGGCGGAACATCGGAGATCTTGAAGAACATCATCGGGGAACAGGTCCTCGGCCTTCCCGGCGAGCCGCGTGTCGACAAGGACGTGCCGTGGATCGAGGTGCCGCGCTCGTGATCTGACGGTTGCCCGCAGGGGTGCTGTTCAGCCCCAGCCGGTGTCGGGGCGGTAACGCATGGTCGGAGCGGGTTGCACTCGTGGTCCGCGTCGGGTGGAATTCACGCCGGAGAGCACAAGGCGCAGGCCGCCGACCACCAATACCAGTGAGCCGCCTATCACCACCCCAAGGTTGCGGTCTGCCAGATGGGGAACCGCACCCGTCCAGGTATTCGAATCGACGGCAGGAATCACAAACTTCGGTAGTGCCCAGCCGATGGTGAGCACCGCGACGGCGGTCGCGATCATGAACTCGCCGAGTCCTCGTTGTAGCTCGCCTCGGTAGGGGCGGGTGGCGAGCGCGGCCAGCAACGCCAGCACGCCGAGCCCTGACGAGATCAACATCACCCAACCTGATGCTGTGCGTGTCGTTTTTAGCGCGCCGATCACCGGAACGGGAATGGTGGCTGGTGCAGAGTCGAGGGCGCGCTCATCACGCACGATCTGCACGAGCTCGGTCGGGACGATCACCACGAGGTCGTCATTCGAGCCGATGATGCGCAGGTGGGCTCGTTGCAGCGGTTCGGCCATCACTGCAGCACCCGGGGTGGTGCCGAGCACCGCGGTGTCGAGGAATGCTGCGAGTTCGGTGGGGTCGGCCTCCAGCGTTCCGGCGGTTCGGGCGGACACCACGGTGATGATCTCCAGCCGGATTCCTGCGTCGTCCAAGATGGCCTCAGCGATGTCCACGGACGCCCCAGGGGTGAAGACCGTGCGCTGCAACCACCATGAGCCGACACCGATGGAGAGCAGCACGCCGGCCACAAGCAAGAGGATGGCGGACAGGCTGCGTTGCACGTACACCAGTGTGGCAGGCCGCAGAACTAGCCTACGAGCGTGAGCACACCGGTCGACCCTCCTGCTGAGTCCTCACCAGACACCGATCCGGTCTCGATGTCGTTCGATCGTTTCCCCGGTTTCTGGGTGCTGCTGGCCCGAGGCCTGACACGTCGTTGTCCGTGGTGTGCGGATCGGCGCGCGTACTTCACGGGTTGGTTCGCTCGTCAAGATCGGTGCCGGCGGTGTCGCCATCCGTATCGCCGCGGTGATGATGCGTTCGAGCTGGGCGCTACCACGGCCAACATCATCTTGACCTTTCTCTCGGTTTTGGTCGCGATCCTTGTGGCCGTGCTGGTCACATTGCCCGACATTCCAACGGTGCCGGTGGTCATCATTGTGTCTGCGGTCGCAATTCTGGGCCCGGTGGTCTGGTACCCGATCTCGTTCACGCTGTGGCAGGCGGTTGACCTGTTCATGCGCGCCCCCGATGCCGATGAGCTGGCCGGGCGCATCGACGGCGAGCTGTAGGCAGGTGCGCACACCGCAATCGAACATATGTCTTGCGAACATGCGTTCGATGAATTACACTGGCGTCATCCGGCAGTAGCCGGCCATACCCGCCGCGGCGGTTGTGCGGTATCGGGTCCGCGCAGGTGATGTAGTACCTGAGCAGACCCGCTGTCACACCCCCTCGGTACGGTCACCACCACGTCAGATCGGGCAGCGGATCATGCCGGCCCCCCATCCAGTCAAGGAGCAACGACATGACCAACGACCGTTCCGTCGCCGACCGCGACAAAGCCCTAGAAATGGCCCTCTCCCAGATCGACAAGCAGTTCGGCAAGGGATCCATCATGCGGATGGGCGAGCGGGGCACGCTGCCCATCGAGTCCATCTCCACTGGCGCACTGTCGTTGGACCTCGCCCTGGGTATCGGTGGTCTGCCGCGTGGGCGCGTCACCGAGATCTACGGGCCAGAGTCCTCCGGCAAGTCCACCCTCGCCATGCACGTGGTGGCCGAAGCCCAGCGCAATGGGGGCATTTGCGCCTACATCGATGCTGAGCATGCCATGGATCCGAACTATGCGCGGGCCATCGGCGTCGATGTTGATCAGTTGCTGATCTCCCAGCCCGACACCGGTGAGCAGGCGCTGGAAATTGCCGACATGTTGGTGCGTTCGGGGTCCATCGATGTGATCGTGATCGACTCGGTTGCCGCTCTCACGCCCCGAGCAGAAATCGAAGGCGAGATGGGCGACTCCCATGTTGGCCTCCAGGCGCGTCTGATGAGTCAGGCGCTGCGCAAGATCACCGGCAACCTGAACAAGACGGGCACCATCGCCATCTTCATCAACCAGCTGCGCGAGAAGATCGGCGTGATGTTCGGCTCCCCGGAAACCACCCCCGGTGGCCGTGCCCTCAAGTTCTACTCCTCGGTGCGCCTCGATATTCGGCGCATCGAGTCCCTGAAGGATGGTGCCGAGGTGGTGGGTAACCGCACGCGCGTCAAGGTGGTGAAGAACAAGGTCTCGCCACCATTCCGTCAGGCCGAATTCGACATCATGTACGGCCGAGGAGTGAGCCGAGAGGGCTCGGTGCTCGATATGGCCGTCGATCTTGGCATCGTCAACAAGTCGGGTGCATGGTTCACCTACGACGGCGAACAACTGGGTCAGGGACGCGAGAACGCGAAGAACTATCTGTTCGAGCGTCCCGAGGTCATGGTCGACATCACCGAGCGGGTCATGGTGGCATCGGGCCTGCGCGCTGATGAATCCGACGAATTCAGCGAGGCTGACGATCAGCCGATCGAGATCGACTGATTCCGTTACCTCCAACGACGACGGCGCCGGTGACCATCCGCAAAAGCGGAGGACACCGGCGCCGTGTCATGTTCAGACCGTGATTGGTCTGTGGTAGGTCAGCCCTTGGCTTCGATGAATGCGTCCGAGAAGTTGATCTCGAAATCGCCGGTGTCGGCGATGAACTCCAGCATGGAGCGATCGGTGGGATACACGATCGGGTCCTCGAGGATCTCAGGGTCGATCAATGGCTCAGATGCTGCGTTCGGGCTTGCGTAGTAGTTCCAGTTGGTGAGCGCAGCACCGTTCTCGGCGTCGAGGATGAAGTTGATGAATGTGTGCGCGGTGCACGGATGCGGGGCATCGATCACCACGGCCATGTTGTCCACCCAGCGGGTGCCACCTTCTTGTGGCACGAAGTAGGTGTATTGGTCGGGGTCGTCGGCTTCGTCGAACTGCACCAAGAAGTTGCCGCTGTAGCCGTGGGCCAGCGCTGTTTCACCGGTGGCGAGCAATTCGTCGTATTGATCCGACTCGAACGCGGCGATGCGCTCGGTCGCCTCCGCAACCAGTTTCTTGGCTTCATCAAGTTCTGCCTCATCGGTCGTGTTCAACGAATAGCCGAGGTATTTGAGTGCCGCGCCAAGGGTCTCGCGGGGGTCGTTCAACAAGGTCGTTGCTCCGACGAAGCCGTACTGCTCGGCGAGATCGGCGTCGAACACCAAACCCCATGTTTCGGGGACATCGTCACCGGCCACGGCCAAGTCGACCGCGAGTCCGGTGGTGCCCCACTGGTACGGCACGGAGTAATCGCCAGCCGGGTCATACGGCAGGCCCGACGCGAACTCAGGTGAGAGATTGGCGAGGTTTGGGATGGCGGCCTTGTCGAGGGCCATCAGGTCACCGGACTCGATCATGATCGACACCATGTAGTCCGAGGGCACAATCACGTCGTAACCGCTGTTGCCAGCTGAGATGATCGGCTGCATTGCTTCGTTGGAGTCATAGTTCGACTCGTTGACAGCAACTCCGTACTCGGCCGCGAAGGCATCCTTGAGGTCCGGGTCGATGTATTCAGACCAGTTATAGAGGTTGAGATCGCCATCAACTTCGCCGACGGCGCATCCAGATGATTCCTCTGCTGGAGCAGGAGCGGGTTCGTCGGCGGGCTCGGCGGCCGGTTCCTCGGCCGGAGCGGGTGCCGGGGCGCTGGTGTCGTCGTCACCCCCGCAGGCGGCAGCGGTCAATGCCGCCACCGTCACGAGAGCGATCCCGACACGCCGTGTGGTCAATGCGGTCATGTGTCTCCCCTTTCATGCCCACCAACGGCGGGCTCCGCCGAGAGATCTCCTCCCGGTACTGCGGACGGAACACTACTGCCTGTGGAACGCAGTCTGTCCACGGCCAACATTGCGGCAATCAACACCAGCGAGGCAAGAAACATCACCACCGACACCGAGTTGATCATTGGCGTGACGCCCTTGCGAATCAGGCTGAATACATAGACCGGCAACGTGGTAGCACCAGGGCCGGACGTGAATTGGCTGATCACCACATCATCAAGTGACAGCGTCAGTGCCAGCAAGCCACCGCCGGCGACGCCGGGCAGGATCTGCGGAAGAGTGACGTATCGGAAGGTCTGCCACCTCGTGGCGTAGAGATCCATAGCGGCTTCTTCGAGACGGCTGTCCATTCCCGACAACCGCGCCCGGACGACCACCGATACAAAGCTGATGCAGAACGCAATGTGGCTAAGGGTGATCGTTGTGATGCCCTTGGCCAAACTGATGCCGAGGAGTGAGTCGACGACGTCGATGCCCTCGGCAAAGAAGACAAGCATCATGATGCCCATGGTGACGTCGGGGATGATGATCGGCAGGTACAGCAATGCGTCGAACACTCGGCGCCCGCGGAATCGGAAGCGTTCTAGGGCGAGGGCGCTCAGTGTGCCGAGTACCACCGACGCCACGGTGGCGATGAGTGCCACTTGCAGCGACACCGTGATCGAGTTCGTGAGCTGGTCGTTGTTCCAGAATTCCCGGTACCAATCCAGGGTGAAGCCACCCCATCGGCCCACGAGGCGATCGCCGCTGAACGAGAAGATGATCAAAATGGCGATGGGGGCATAGAAGAAAGCAAAGACGACACCGGCGTGCACGCCCATGATTCGCCGTCCGACTCGTCGCGGAGCGGTGCGGTTACTCACAGGTTTCGTCCGCCCTGTCTGAAATAGGCCACGGTCGCGGTGAGCATGACCACCATCAGCACAACCGACAGCGACGCGCCGAAGGGGAAGTTCCGCGCTGTGCCGAATTGGGTGACGATGTAGGAACCGAGGAGAACCTCTTTGCCGCCCCCGAGGATGTCGGGAGTGACGTAGGCGCCGAGGCTGGGGACGAAGACCAGGATCGAGCCGGCGATGACGCCGGGCATCGAGAGTGGGAGCACTACTCGACGGAAGGTCTGCGCCCCGTTTGCGTACAGGTCGCGACTGGCCTCAATGAGGCTGTGGTCGATGCGTTCGATCGACGCGTACAGCGGCAGGATCATGAACGGTAAGAAGCTGTACACCAAACCGATGACGACAGCTGTCTTAGTGAACAACAGGTCGGTTTCGCCCAATCCGATTGCCTCGGTCACCGATGACAGCGGCCCGCCACTTGACAGCAGCAGTCGCCAGGCGTAGTTGCGAACCAAGAAATTGGTCCAGAACGGAATCATCACCATCACCAGCATCACATTGCGCGCGGTGGTTCCCACGATCGTCATGTAGTAGGCGAATGGATAGGCAACGAGCAGGCAAATCAATGTGGTGAGAATGGCAAGTCCGAGCGATCGCCAGAGAACATCGCGCACAATCTGCTCGCCGAGCCGCCGGTACGAGTCGAGATTCCATCCGCTCAGTGAGATGCCACCCGTTCGGGTGCGGGTGGCAAATGAGTAGACCACGACGATGGCAAATGGCACGGCGAAGAAGATCACCAAGTAGACGTAGGCGGGCAAGGCCATGAAGAGGCCACGTCGTGCCGCTGCGCGGGCAGCTGCGGCCTCAAATGCTGGGGTTGCCGCGGCGACCGCGTGCTTCTCGTCGGCGTCGCCGGTTGCGATTTCACTGACGCTCATCGGCATGGCCCCGACGTCACTCAGTCACCACCGTGACCGCGTTCATATCCCAAGTCACCGACACCGGGTCACCGGCCTCGCGGGGCGCTGCGCCTGGACGGTTCTCTTCTCGAACCCGTAGTTGCATCCAGTCAAGCCTGACGGTGTAGACGCGGGCATTACCGATATACGTCACGGTGTCGATCACGCCGTCGATGCGTGATGCGGTGCCGTCTCCGGCGGTGACGACACGGGCTCGCTCGGGGCGAAGGCACACGGCAACCGTGGTGCCTGCAGGGTGCTCACAACGTGCGGCCACCCGGGTGCCATTTGCGAGACATACGGTGCTGCCATCGACGACCGTGCCATCAAGCAGGTTGGTGGTGCCGATGAAGTCGGCCACAAACCGGTTAGCGGGCCGTTCGTAGATCTCCTCGGGTGTTCCCACCTGCAGAAGGCGCCCGTTGTTCATCACCGCGATGCGATCACTCATCGTGAGCGCTTCTTCTTGATCGTGGGTGACGAACACGAAGCTGATGCCGAGTCGTCGCTGCAGCTCTTTCAACTCGAGTTGCATGTCTTGGCGCAACTTCAAGTCGAGCGCTCCCAAGGGCTCATCGAGTAACAACACCTTTGGTTCGTTTACGAGTGCCCGTGCCAGAGCCACCCGCTGTTGCTGGCCGCCAGACATCTGCGCTGGGCGTCGGTTCTCCATGCCGGACAGGCGGACGAGGGCGATCATCTCGCTTGCCCGCCGGCGAGCAGTTGTGCGGTCGACACCGTTCATCCGTAGCCCGAAGGCAACGTTGTCGAGCACGTTCATGTGGGGGAACAGTGCATAACTCTGAAAGACGGTATTGACCGGGCGTTTATGGGGCGGCAACGTGCCGACCTCGTCGCCAAAGATCTTCAAACTTCCCTCAGTTGGGAATTCGAGCCCGGCGATCATCCGCAATGTGGTGGTCTTGCCGCAACCGGATGGGCCGAGCATGGCGAAGAACTCACCGTCGGCGATCTGCATGTCGATGGCGTCGACGGCAACCACGTCATCGAAGCGCTTTGTAATCCCGCGGATCTCCACCGCAGGCGTCGCCGTCATTCCCCCGTCCCCCAGTCGTAGGTCTGTTTCACGAGCCGCAGGTAGACCAGCGTCTCGGTGCTCTGCACGCCGCT
>Ga0255760_10003676_pt1 | contig 13707 bp, 7 predicted proteins | sample 071ome_25_FD_179960 | JGI IMG/M metagenome (GOLD analysis project Ga0255760, IMG submission 179960) | Coastal salt marsh microbial communities from the Groves Creek Marsh, Skidaway Island, Georgia - 071410BT metaG (version 2) | ecosystem: Environmental > Aquatic > Marine > Intertidal zone > Salt... | reverse complement strand
CTTTGGACAATCTCGTCGTGTACCTTCTTTAACTATTACTGAGGTAGGTTCACCGATTTCAATGTTCTACGGATTCCAAGTAGAGGGTATTTTCCAGTCGCAAGCCGAGGCTGACGCTTGGGCATCGTATCCTGGATATAATGCTCCTGGTAAGTTTAAATTTGCTGATACAAACGGAGATGGTCAAATTAGTGATGCTGACCGTACTCAGATTGGTAACCCACACCCTGATTTCGTTTACGGTATCAACTTGAACTTGAGCTATAAAAACCTTAGTTTAAATATATTTGGTAATGGTTCTGTAGGTAACGATATTTTTAACTATGTACGTTACTTCGCTGACTTTAACACCTTCCAAGGTAACCGTTCAACACGTGCTCTATACGAAGCATGGCAGCCAAGCAATCCATCAGCTCCAAGAGCACAGTGGACTGCAGCTAATCCGAACGCTACTTCTCCAATTATGGATGCGAACGACCAGGTGAGTTCAAGACCTTCTTCGTATCTAATTGAAGATGGATCTTATTTCAGATTGAGAAATGTACAATTGACCTATGATTTCGGTGATTCGATTAAAGACGCTTTAGGAATCACAGGAGGTCAGATTTACCTTCAAGGTCAGAATTTGCTAACCATTACTGACTATTCTGGATTGAATCCTGAAATTCAGACTGGGGCAGATACTACCTTAGGTTATGATGGTGGTTATATGCCAGTTTCTAAGTCAATTTTGCTTGGATTAAACCTTAACCTATATTAATTTTACATAAAAAGCTATTATCAAATGAAAAAATTAATTACTTACTTAACGGCAATTGCGGGGGTTTCGCTTCTTTCTGTTGCTTGTTCTGACGAGTTCTTATTGAAAGAGCCTAAAGGTCAGATCACCTCTGCCGCACTTAATAATCCGGAAGGTATTGAAGGTAAACTGGTTGCAGCCTACCGATCATTATCTGGTTCTGGAATGAACGGTGGTGGTACTTGGTACTATGACGTACATAACTGGATTTTTGGAGGTATCGCCTCTGATAATGCTCTTAAAGGGACTGATGCCGGTGACCAGCCAGAGCACTCGTTTATCGAGGCATATGACTTTACCACCTTTAATGTTCACCTTCGTGACAAATGGAGATCTGTGTATTGGGGTATGGCTCGCGCCAATGACATCTTAGTTTCACTTGAGAATGTAGAAGGTGTCTCAGCTACTCGTGCTTCTGAAATCGCTGCTGAAGCGAAATTCATTCGTGGTTTTGCTGCTTTCGAAGGTCAAAAGCACTTTAGAGAGCCTGCTTACTTAGATGAAACACAATTTGATCCTAACGATACCGAAAGCACTAAAGTGCCTAATGGTGGTCAGATTTGGGATAAAATTATCGCTGATTTTGCTGCTGCCGCTGCAGGACTTCCTGCTACACAGTCACAAGTAGGTCGTGCTACAAAATGGGCTGCTAAGGCTTTCCAAGCTAAGGCAATGATTTACAAAGGTGATTATGCTGGTGCACTACCTATCCTTAAGGATATCGTAGATAACGGAGGATTTACCTTAACAGAAAACTATGAGGACAACTTCAAAGTAGCAACTCGTAACAATTCAGAGTCAATCTTTGAAATTCAGTTCTCAGCTTCTAGTTCAGATGATTCGAATACCAACCGTGGTATTGGTCTTGCACACCCATATATCGCTCCATGGGGATGCTGTGGTTTCTATCAAGCGCCACAAGACTTGGTAGATTTCTTCCAGACTGATTCGAATGGACTTCCATTGTTGGATGGTTCTTGGAAGACAAATCACATTACTAATCCAACAGGTGCGAATATCGGTCAGCCTATTGGAGATCCTTCTGTAGATCCACGTTTAGATCACACTGTAGGACGTCCAGGTATCCTTTACAAAGGGCACCATATCATGCAGGTGGATTACATTCGTGATTTGACTTATGCTGGTCCTTATTTCTCTAAGAAGCACGTATCAGAGCCAGAAGGTTTCGGTGTTGCTGGATGGGGTAACCTTACAGCTAACAACTACCGTATTATGCGCTTAGGTCACGTTATCCTTTGGTATGCTGAGGCTTTAGTTGAAACTGGTAACCTAGAAGAAGCACGTAAGCAGATCAATAAATTACGTGAGCGTGCAGCTAATCCTGCCGGTTTTGTTAAGAAAGCAGTTCAAGGTGCTACACGTACTGAGTTTACTGCTCTTGATGAGCCAGCTGCCAACTACAACGTGAAGCCTTATACTGAGGCTTGGACAAGTGCTGCTACAGCGAGAACCGCAGTTCGTTATGAATCACGTCTAGAGACAGCAATGGAAGGACACCGTTTCTTCGATCTTCAGCGTTGGGGCATTCAAGCCGAAGTTCTTAACGATTACCTAAGTAGAGAAAGCCAATATAGAATCTATCTTCAAGGAAAGAGTTTTACTTCGCCTAAAAATGAGTACTATCCAATTCCTGATGAAGCGATCAACAGATCGTTCCTAGATGGTGCTGCAACACTTAAACAAGATCCTAACTACTAGTAGTTAAACGATTCTAGAATAGAAAAGCCACGGTTCTCCGTGGCTTTTTTTATTTTTAAACCTACCTATCCTGTATGTATGCCAAAATTTAAGTTTGCCTCGTTTTATGCGCTAATGGTGGGCCTAGTGCTCATTTCATCCTGTTCTGATAATCCTACCTTGTTTAAGGCGCTTTCATCGGAGTACACAGGTATAGATTTTGAGAACACGATCACCGAAACAGACACCTTCAATATCCTTACAGAAGAGTACATCTTTAACGGAGGAGGGGTTGCTGTCGCTGATTTTAACGACGACGGGTTGGCTGATCTTTTCTTTACCGGAAATCAGGTTAGAAATGCCATTTACCTGAACAAGGGTGCCCTACAATTTGACAACGTCAGTGAGGCCTCAGGTGTTTCCTCATTAGATCGATGGTTTACAGGTGTTACAGTGCTTGATGTGAATAACGACGGATGGCCTGATTTGTATGTTGCTGCGGGGATAGACGATGATCCTGCAAAGCGTAAAAACGCCCTACTCGTTCACCAAGGAGTTAACGCCGCGGGTATTCCTGTTTTTGAAGACCAAGCAGAAGCCTATGGCGTGGCAGACGGGCACAGCAGCATGTGGACGTCGACCCTTGACTACAATGGAGATGGACTTTTAGATATTTATGTGCTCAACAATGAGCAATCGGGTATCCTTCCGACGAATTACCGTGAAAAGGTTACGGACGGATCCGCCCCTAGTAACGACAGGCTGTACCGAAACAACGGTGATGGATCGTTTACAGACGTAACCATTGATACCGGTATACGCTACGAAGGCTTTGGACTAGGTGTGGCGGTATCGGATTTCAATTTTGACGGTCTAGACGATCTCTATATTACTAACGATTACCTTTCTAACGATCTTCTATACATCAATAAGGGGGATGCCACCTATTCTAACGAAATAGGGACGCGCTTAAAGCACCAGAGTAAGTTTTCAATGGGTGTTGACGTTAACGACATTAACAATGACGGATTGCACGACGTGCTTTCAGTAGATATGCTCGCCGAGACCAATCAGCGCATGAAGACCACGGTGATGGGCGTCAATTACATCTCTGAAGTTTACAATAAGCGCTGGGGCTATGAGCCGCAATACATGCGTAACATGCTTCACTTAGGGAATGGGTTAGACCTTCCGATGAGTGAGGTTGGATTGTTGGCAGGAATTTCTAAGACCGACTGGAGCTGGTCTCCACTCATGGTCGACATGGATAATGACGGATTACGAGATGTTTTAATCACAAATGGATTTCCTCGGGATGTTACCGATATGGATTTCAGTAACTACCGCCTTGAAAACGGTCAGTACGCGAGTGTTGAAATGATTTTAGATAGTGTTCCGGTAGTTAAAATCCCGAATTACGCCTACCGCAACAATGGAGACCTCACTTTTGAAGATGTAGGCGCCAATTGGGGATTGAACCAAGCTTCGTTCTCAAACGGGGCGGTGTATAGCGACCTTGATAACGACGGTGATCTCGATTATGTGGTCAACAATATCAATGATCGCGCTTTTGTTTTTGAAAATACCACAAGTGAAACCTTTAGCGATCGTAGCTATCTACAGATTGGATTAAACGGTCCTAAAGAAAATACGTTTGGGATCGGAGCAAAGGTCTGGGTGGTTACGGGTGAAAACACCTTGTTTGCCGAACAACGGCTGAGTCGCGGGTACATGTCTTCGGTAGATCCCATCTTGCATTTTGGTTTGGGAGTACAAAATACTCCGATAGAAGTGGTTGTCGTATGGCCCGATGGCCGCTCACAGCGGCTTCAAAACGTTACGCCGAGAACCCGCCTGCGTATCGATCACAGCGAAGCCACCGAAGATCCTGACTTAAGAGCACAGCTTTTCGAAAAGCACAAAATTGAAGACACGCTCTTCAAAGAAGTTTCTGAAGAAACAGGACTTCAATATACACACGAGGAGGCTGACATCATCGATTTTAGTGCACAGCATTTGTTGCCCTACAAGCATTCACAAAACGGACCTGTTCTCAGTGCGGCTGATTTCAACGGAGATGGACTCGAAGATTTGCTCGTCGGTAGTTCTACAGGTTATAATCCGACGCTATTTATCCAAAACGCAACGGGTCAATTTGAGTCACGCCCACTTTATACAGACGAGCGACTGCTTCCTTTTGAAGAAGCGAGAGCAGTGGCCTTCGATCTTGAAAACGATGGCGATATAGACCTGTTCATGGCCTCTGGTGGTGGCGATTACAAGGCACCAAAAGCCGTTTTTGACCAGGTACTTTTAAGAAATGACGGCAGCGGTAATTTTACGCGTGCTACCGATGTTCTTCCGCTATTGACTCTAAATGCCAGCACTGCCACCGCAGTGGATTACAACAACGACGGTTATACCGATATTTTCATCGGTGGAGGCGTGATTCCAGGTCAGTATCCGAAGACCTACGAGAGCGTTTTGCTTGAGAATCGACAAGGCGTGCTCGTTGATGTTACAGAAAGCGTTTTTCCGGCCTTGAAAACACTTGGCTCAGTGCATGAGGTAAAATGGCAGGATATGAACAAGGATGGCTATCAAGATCTAGTCGTTGCTGGACATTACAAGCCGATTGAAATCTATCTCTATACACAAAACGGCTACCAAAAACAGCAAACAGCCATGGATACTAAGCTTGGCTGGTTCAACACCACCGAGATTGCGGATTTCAATAACGACGGAAATTTAGATATCCTGGCAGGAAACTTAGGGCAGAACAATTTCTATCAGCCCTCTCAAGAACGCCCCTTGACGCTCCTGGCGAAAGATTTTGATGCAAACGGATCGATTGATCCGATCTTATTCTCTTATTTCAAAAATAAGCTAGGAGACTATGCGCATTATCCGGTCGCTTTTTGGGGAGACGTCAATAAGCAAAGCCCCTTATTCCGCGGAAAATTTAATTATTACGCCGAGTACGGTATGACGAATGCCGAGACCTTGTTCACCCTAGAGGAACGCGAAGGAGCATTGAATTTCGGGATGAATTACGACCGCTCTGTACTTTTCTTAAACACGGGCACACTCGATTTTGAAGCGATTGAACTTCCAATAGCAGCACAATATGCGCCTATCAATGATTTCATTGTTGAGGATCTGGATTTAGACGGACACCTCGATGTGTTGTTGGTGGGTAACAATTACGGCAACGAAGTATTTATTGGACATTTGGATGCCCTGAACGGTTTGGTGCTAAAAGGTGATGGTTCAGGTCGTTTTAATGTTATTTCTACTGCTGAAAGCGGATTCTTAGTGCCTTACGATGCCAAACATATCACTACTTTGAAGTCTGCTACTGGTGCTACCCTTTATGTAGCCTCTCAAAATAGAGAGCGTTTGCTCGTCTTTACAAAGAATTAGTAGGTATGAATCGTTTAAAAGATACACTGATTGCATTCGCCTTATTGGCCCTTTTTTTTGTGGTCCCACAGTCGAGTTGCGAGCGTGTGTCTTCGTCCTACACTGAGATTGAACCTATCATGGTCCATGAAAATGGAATGGCCTATGTGAGCATGAACGAATGCGCCAGTTGTCATACCGATATTGTCGAACAGCATTTGCAAACAAGTCATTTTAACACCTCTAGCCTCAGCGATTTTTCAGATCAGTTAGAGCTGTTTGTCGAAGGGGTAAATGAAGTGCAACTTGCCGATCAGTCGGTCGGAGAGTTTATCTTTGAAGAAGGGGTAGGAAGGCAACGATGGTACGAGCGTGGTGCACGCGTTTCGATTCTAGACGAACCCATGGAAATCACCATTGGGTCAGGTCATAGAGGGCAGTCATTTTTGTTTTGGAACGAGCAGTCTTTGTACCAGCATCAGGGTTCATTGATCAATGCGCGTAACCAGTGGATCAATAGCCCGGGGTATCCTTCTCGAATGATCGGAAAGCGTCCGATTTTTCCACGCTGTTTAGAATGTCACGCCTCTTATGCCAAACAAGAACAAAGCACACTTGCGAGGCCCAGTAATACCTATATGAATCGAGAAGTGCTCTTTGGTATGCAGTGTCAGGTCTGTCATGGCGAGGCCATAGATCATGTGCGTCATCACCGCCAACACCCAGAAGATCTTGAAGCGCAGTACATCTTGAAATACAGCGATCTGACGCAGAAACAACGCATTGACGCCTGCGCCTTATGCCACTCGGGCACGCGTGCAGCAAAGTGGGATGCGGATGCGCGTAATTTTGTACCTGCTTTTTCTTTTCAGGTAGGAGACGATTTGGATGCCTTTTTTGAACCCGATAAAATTGACGAGAAAGCACTTCAAGAGGTAGATATTCACGCCAATCAGGTTAAGCTTCTAATGAGCTCTAAGTGTTTTCAAGAGTCAGAAGGTATGGATTGTGCGACGTGTCACGACCCACATGCTCAAGAGCGCGGAAACTATAAGAAGTTCAGCGCAAAATGCATCAGTTGTCACGCTGCGCCGAAGCACTCAACAGCGACTCTCAATACAACCGACGCTAACTTTGAAGACTGTGCAAGCTGCCATATGCCGTTTTACGAGAGCAAAGCGATGCAACTCGAACTTGACGTTAATGCACTTACTCCTGTGCGTATACGCAATCACCTTATTGCTGTTTATCCGAATAAATCCTAAGCCTACTACTATGAAAAACCTTGTCTTAACCATAATGATCGTTCTTGGCGCTTACGCCAATGCCCAATCACCCAAACGTATTCTGGCTATTTTTGCCCACCCTGATGACGAGCAAACTGTTGCACCCCTGCTTGTAAAATCGGTAGAAGAGGGCGCTGAAGTGACTTTGGTCACGGCTACCGACGGACGCCTCGGCACGAACGAATACACGGATTATGAGGCAGGAGATGGCTTGGCCGCTATCCGAAGAGAAGAATTAAAATGTGCTGCTGAAACCCTTGGCGTAAAGCTTATCCATTTGAATTACCACGACCAATTGCGATCTGCTGAAGGCTACGACGGACATATTCCTCACGTTCGCAGTCTTCTCAAAGAGATTACTGAAATCGTAGAGCGCGTACAACCCGATGTGCTTATCACCTGGGGTCCAGACGGAGCCTCTAACCATATGGATCATCGCCTGATTGGCGCCACGGTAACCCAAGTATTCACGGCACGCCAGTGGGAAAACGATATGCAGCTTTACTTCTTTGGAATTCCGAGTGATATCTTGCCTTCAGAAGAGGCCGTCATTCAGCGAGGAACTGACCGCAGCTTGTTGAATATTCAGATTCCGTTTGAGCAGCGTCATCTCGATACGGCATATGAAGCCTTGCGTTGCCACGCGAGTCAATATCCGAGTTACATCGTAGATCAAATGAAGCAAGAACGTCAAGCGCTTGAGCAAAAGGTGTTCTTACGCCAGTTTGTGGCTCCTACAGCAACGGCGAACAGCCTCTTCTAGTTCGCGTCTGAAGCCTCAATCAGCCTAGCGCTCAGGTCAGGATCTTCCATGTCTTTATCGATAGGGAACATCGGACGTTTAATCCGCTTATAACCCAGTCGATCTAAGTCTTGGTCGACTCCTCCGGGAGTCAGGGCCATGACCCAATCTCCTCGCATGTCGTAGAGTTCAGGCACGAGGTATCCGATTTTAACAACCACAATGTCAGCAGATCGAGGGTCGAGATTCAAATCGGTAAAGTCTTTCTCGTGATGGTAAGGCTTGCGTTTTTTGGTCACAATAACACTGACACTCCCTGTCTTCACCACAACTTCAACTTCGGCGTCGCGATCTCCTTCTTTGATAGCTGTAACCGTACCGCTGATTTTGATAGGACCCGCAAAGCGGTCGTCTACAAGCGCTCCTATATGCCCTTCTACTGTCGCACCTACACCTACTTTAAGTGCGTTTTCTATGAGTTCAGGTCCAGGAATAGAGGCGTAGATCAATTCAGGTCCGTCGGCCGACTTAAATTCTGGGCGTAACAAGAGTTCGTTCAGGGTATGGGTAACATCTCCAGCACCCCCTGCGGTAGGATTGTCTCCCATATCGCTAATCATGAAGGGTTTTTTATCGCTACTGAGTGCTTGGGCTAACGCATCTTCTAGAGTAGTGGTAGGCGCCACGAATTCAAATTCATTGCGCACACTCCAAAAAGCATTAGCAAGTTTCTCGGCTCCGGAGGTCACGGCTTCTTCGTCGTCACCCGTAACCATGACCACAGCGTGGTTTCGGGGCTCATCTGCCCATGCATAACCGATCCATATCGCGGCATCGATCACCCCAGGGCTGTCGGCCACTCCGGGTACTTGAGCGTACAGACTCTTTCCGGGTTCTATCCGTGTACTTGTTTTTTCTCCTGGTAATAAAATAGGAACCGGAATCCAGGCTTTATAAGCGGGCTTACCTTTACCGGTCTCAAGGCGCTCTAGTAGGTTGTCAACTGCACGTTTTTTAGATTCTAAGGCATCTTCGTGCGGAGCCATTCTGTAACAGGTGATCAAGTCTGAATGCTTGGCGAGTGTTTCGGACACATTTCCGTGCAGGTCCATCGAGGTAGAGATCAGTGTCTCTGTTCCGACTACCTCACGGATGCGCTTGATGAGGTCCCCTTCAGCATCATCGATCCCTTGAACACTCATGGCCCCGTGTATGTCAAAAAACAGTCCGTCATAAGGACCGTTTTCTTTCAACAGGTTTAGGGTTTGAGCCACCAACGATTCGTAGGCTTCGCGCGTAACAATCCCTCCAGGAAGCGACTTGCCAATAAGGGTTGGAACCCATTCGGCACGTTGGCGGTTGAGTGAATCTTTAGCGAAGAACGGATAGCGGTCAAAGATTTCATCCCCAATTTTGGCATGAAAAGCAGCCTCATCGGTAGTGGCAGGAGAGAAAGTACTCGATTCAATGCCTAGGCCTGCAATGGCAATTTTCGGCAGCGTTGATTCGGGTTTTGGTTGCGCGCACGAGGCGAGTACTATGATACTGAGTAACAGGAGTTTTTTCATCTTCAAAAAGTTGTGTCTTCTTAAAGATATTAAAAACTCGCTCCCGAAGAAGACTACTCTACTCTAAAGCTGAATACATCTGAGGTCACCGAAATGGATTCGTCGGCGGTGACCACCTTCCAGTAATAAATACCTTCAGAAACTTCAACCTCTTGAGAGGTTTCAGAGAGATCTGCATAAGTGGCGGTTGCATCACTTTCTTCAAAGGTCTCTGAGGTGCTCACCATCAGCGTATAGGTCAAGGTATCTTCATCTGGATCAGTGGCTTCCCACTGAATGGTTACTTTACCGTCGGTAGGACTTGCCGTTGAGCCAGGAGTTGGGCTTACCGCCGTTGCTGCAAAAGGAGCTGCATTTTGTTCTGCCTCACCAGCGAGGTAGAATTGCCACGTTTCTCCACTTGTATTGCTCGTTGCACAGTTTTTCGGAACGACCTTCCACGAATAGGCCTGTGCACGCTCTAATTCAAGCGTGGTCTCAGTGCCTTCAATGTCGCTGTAGGTAGTGCTGGCACCTGAAGCTTGATTGATCAGTACGATATCGTAGAGATCGGTATTGTCAGCAGCTTCCCAACTGAAACCAACGGATGCTACATAGCCGTTCACTTCTCCGACTTCACAAGCCTTATCGTTTTCTGGAAGGCTTAATGATGAAATGCCCGGAAGGCTCGCCAGGGTGAAGCTCCAGGTCGGAGAGTCAGCGGTTGAGGTACTGCTATTTTTTGAAGTCACCTTCCAGCTATAGGTTTGACCGCGTTCAAGGTCCAAGGTGGTCGAAGTTCCGGTCACGTTGTTTTTGGTGCTAACTGCGTTTGTGGACGTATTGGTCACCGATAGATCGTATGAAGAAGCATTTGTCGCAGCTGACCAGCTAAAACTTACAGTGGCCGTAGCCGCACTACTTCCTTGACCTGCCTCACAATCTTCATTGTTTGCCGGTAGGCTGAGTGCTGTAGCACTTGGCGGTGGCGGTGGCGTTTCTGGATCTTCTACTTGAGGTAAAATTCCTGCATCTTCAGTAGAGCAACTGAAGATTACCATAGCTAATAGGAGCAGGCTAAAATGTTTAAGATCGAATTTTAAGTTCATACGAATTAGTCTTTAATAATCTTATGCGATGTATTTACTGTTGCTGATTTCAAAGTTACAATATACACCCCGCTTGCTAAATTAGAAAGGTCGACGGTAGTATAGCGACGCGTTCCAATTTCTAGTGCGTCGGCGTAAGCCACTCTTCCGCTGAGTGATGTGACTTTGATGTTGACGTTGTTGTCTGTTCCACCCACGTAGATTTGTAAGGGTCCTGAGGTAGGATTCGGATACACTTTTACTTCTTCGGATACAAACACCTCTTCAAAGTATACGCCTTGACACTCAAGGTCAGTACGCACCTCAATGGTATTCTTACCGGCCACTAATGGAAGGGTAAGAAGTGCTTTGTCGGTAACCATAGGTTTACCGTTGAGAGTCACCTTGTATTGCTTGGCTCCTCTTAGGCTAAGATCAACCGTACGCGTACTGGTATTAACTACAGCGTTTGTTTCTAATGGAGCAGGTTCACCAACTGTTATGCTGTAGCAGCGCTGGTAGTTGGCTTGCCCATCTACGGTGAAACAGATGTTATACGTTCCTGGTGAGAGCCCCTCAAGGGTTGCACTGTATCCGTTAGCGGTGTTTAATACTCCTGATCCGCCATCGCCTGCATCAAATGCATAGGAGTAGCGCTCGTCTTTAGCCGAAAGGGCTACTGATCCGTTGTTCATTCCGGCACAGCTTGCGGAGGTGACCACCACTGAGAAGGTGTCTGCAGCCAGGCTAAACACTTCACAACCGTTGGTGTCGACAATGGCACCTGCCGGAGTGTCGTTACATTGATCGTCCCGATCTAGAATACCATCTCCGTCTTGATCAATAGCAGAACCAGTGATAGGAAGTTTTGGGAATTCTTTGAGTAGCGAAGCTTTTTCAGTTTCAATATCTGCACCCATCCATTGGTCAAGTATAGAGGCGTATACTTGTCTGAAGTCGAATTCTACTTCTAAATTATCTTCCCAATTAGCTACCTCAGGAATATTTGGGTTACTCCCAAGGACATCATCATCTATTCTGTTCCCGAAAATAAACATTGGCGCTGCTGTTCCATGATCAGTCCCGTTTGAGCCATTTGAATTTATCGTGCGTCCAAACTCAGAGAAGGTCATAGTTAGTACACGATCCGAATCTCCAGTTTCATCAAGACTTTTTATAAATGCAGTTACACTATCATTAAGCTGCTTTAATAAAATTGCATGAGAACCTTTAGTAGTGTCATCAGTGTTTACTTGTTGATCATGAGTATCAAAACCACCCATTTGGACCATATATACACGTGTATTTAAGCCTCCTCTTATGAGGCGACTCACAATATCTAATTGCCAACCCAAGTGATTACTTGGAAAATCAATTGCGTTATTGGATGACAAATAAGATTCTTTAACTACTTCGCTATATTGATTCGATTGTTTGGCTATTAATTGAGCATATTTTAAACGGTCTCCTGAATATGAATTTGGATAAACATTGTCAAATTCATTAATAATTTCTTGAAAATTTTCTGGATTGTTTACAATGAAACTAGGAAATGAATATTGTCCGGTAAAAGCTAAGGAAGATTGCCACCCCAATTCTATTGCTAAAGGATGAGGATATTGCGAGTTTGGATACTGTTCGGGATAGGAAGGATGATTTTTTTCCATATAACGTCCAATCCATCCCGAGGTAAGGTATTGATCATGATCCGATGCGGATTGCCATATATCCATTGATCTAAAATGAGAAAAGTCAGGTTTATTATATCCTACATTCTGAATAATCTTCATTCTTCTTTCATCTGATAAAATTTTAAAATCTTCAAGACTAGGATGAAGGGCAAGGTCATTTTTACCTAGTTGAACTAATTTATTCTCAGGCATTATAACATGAGGGCGGACAAGGTTTAAATTCGAGTACTGATCGAGAGGGATAACTGTATTTAATCCATCATTTCCACCATCCAATCTGATTATTACCAAAATTTTCCCTGGGAAACTGGTACTATTCAATAATTCATTTTCAGACCAATTAATGGGTAAAGATGGCATAATGGCACCTAATGCTGCAGCGTGTGAAATGCCATGTAAAAAGTCTCTTCTTTTCATCATTTAGTGAACATAAATTTCATTTAATTGAAATGTAAACCACATGAACTGACTAACCTTGTGGTATAAAGTTTGGTATGTTTCTCTAGTTTCATTTGATTTGAATTGTTGGACAGCTTCAGTCCAATAATTTTCATTTAGTTGATCTCCTAGTACATTGTTTTTTATCCTTTCCAAAGAGGAAGGAGGGATGGATCCACCTAGAAAACGATCTGTAAGTTCTTCAGCAAATGAATTGATGTCCTCTGGATTATTAAAAGAATCTATAAATACTTTTAAATCGTATCTAAGATTCACATTGTCTTCTATCCATTTACCCCAAGATGATATAGAGTCTGTATGATTCTTTTTCCCTTTAATTGTAACGGAATTAAGCCACATTAGGTCGTATACTGGCTCCTGATAATACGGGGGCCAACCTGAGACACTTGGCGGATTCATAATTTGCATGCCTTGATCACCTGAGCCCCATTCGATTTGATTGGCAATTCTCTTTTTTCTAAAAACTTGGTCGAAAAGGAGGGTGTTAAAATAAGATTGATCTTCTTCAAATCTGCTGTTAAACTCTTTTTGATATTCATGATCCCATGCCACCAATTCCCCATTTAACAAGTCAAATTCTTTATATAAGCTGATATTAAAATCAAAAGGAGGTTTGAAAACCGAATCAAAAAGTTCTTCAGAATAGAAGAATTCACTCTTAAGGAGAACTTTAAGGGTTTCCGATAAATTATAATTATTAGATTTCAATACCTCGGCCAGAGGAGTGATGATATTTTCTTCAACGTTATCACTCAGGATGGGATAGACAAAAAATTGAAACAACCTTCTAGATAGGTATATCGCAACTTCATTAGTTTCGAAGATCATGTCTATGAACTCATTTAATTCTTCCGCTCCCTCTGGACCCTCTCGTCCACTTATTACCCTATTCCCATAAAATTCTGAGAACTGTTTATCATCGGTGTCATGGTTCCATTCGTTAAATATTGTATAAACTTGAATTCCCTCATTTGTATGGGTTTTCATCCAATCAT
>Ga0255760_10003667_pt1 | contig 13712 bp, 12 predicted proteins | sample 071ome_25_FD_179960 | JGI IMG/M metagenome (GOLD analysis project Ga0255760, IMG submission 179960) | Coastal salt marsh microbial communities from the Groves Creek Marsh, Skidaway Island, Georgia - 071410BT metaG (version 2) | ecosystem: Environmental > Aquatic > Marine > Intertidal zone >... | reverse complement strand
TTCTGAATATAGATACGGAATTACAATTGCAGTTACTGTTAAAAACATCATGATAGCACTTGAAGAAGCTAATCCTATTTCACTTCTATGAAATGCATATTGTGTCATGAATACTGCTGGCATATCAGATGAAGTTCCTGGTCCACCTGCAGTTAAAGCAATAACTAAGTCATAACTTTTAATTGCTAAATGCACCAAAATAACTACGGCACTCATAAAAACAGGTCTCATCATTGGTAAAATAATTTTAGTATAAATTGAAACAACTCCTGCTCCGTCAATTTTAGCTGCTTTAATGATTTCGTCATCAACGGATCTAAGACCGGCTAGGAAAATAGCCATGATAAATCCTGAAGACTGCCAAACTCCAGCAATAACTATGGTGTAGATTGACATTCCTGGGGTTGTTAACCAATCAAAAGTAAAATTTTCAAATCCTATATCGATAAAAAATTTTTCAATTCCAAGCGTAGGGTTTAAAATCCATTTCCAAGCAGTACCCGTTACTATGAATGATAAAGCCATAGGATAAAGGTAAATCGTTCTTAAAAAACCTTCAGCTCTAATTTTTTGATCCAATAAAATTGCTAAAATGATGCCTATAAGAATACAAAGTATTAAAAATAAAGAAGTATAAATAAATAGATTAGTTACAGAGACATGCCATCTATCCATTGACCATAGTCTAAAGTATTGGCCAATACCCCAAAAATTATAATTGGGTAAAATTTTTGATTTTGTAAAAGAAATATAAAAAGTCCATAGAATGAAACCATAGACAAACCACACCAACAACGCAAAGGATGGTGAAATAACAATTTTAGGTAAATTTCTTTTTAACCAGACCATAAAATAAAAACTGCGCCATTTTTATATGGCGCAGTTAATTTAATTTATTCTTTTATAAAGAAGCCTTTACAGCAGCTGCAACTTTTTTAGCAGCATCTTGTGAAGACATGTCTGAATTAAAGTGTTCAGTTACAACGTCTTGAATAGCACCTTTTTGTGCAAGTCTTAACGCCATACCGTGAGCAAAGCTTGGTAACAATCCACCTTTAGATCCAGCTGTTTTCAAATCAGAATTTGATTTTTTAGCACAAACATCAAAATCATCCATTGAAACATCTAGTCTTGCAGGAATTGAACCTTTGTAGATGTTAAAAACTTTTTGGAAGTTTTTACCCATCATCAAGCTAGCTAGTAACTTTTGTCCATCCACTTTATCTTTTCCAGCGTTTTTGTAGAAAATAAAAGAGTCTACGTTGTAAAGATAACCATTGTTAGATGGAGTTGGTGAACAGTAATAGTCTTTATTTGGTTCAAGACCAGCAGCAGCAAATTCTCCTTTTGCCCAGTCACCCATAAGTTGGAATGCAGCTTTACCTTGCATCACCATACCCGTAGCAACGTTCCAGTCTCTTCCTGGTGAACCTTCGTCAGTGTAAGACTTTAATTTTCTCATTTGGTCAAACACTTTAACCATTGTAGGTCCGCCTAAAGTAGCTAAATCAAGATCTACAAAAGCTTTTTTGTAGAAATCATTACCACCTACACCAAGAGCAACTGCTTCAAAAACAGTAGCATCTTGCCATGGCTGAGAACCGTGAGCTAAAGGAATAATTCCTTTTGCTTTTAGCTTGTCAGCGGCAGCATTGAACTCATCCCAAGATGTTGGCATTTTGATACCATTTGAATCTAGAACTTTTTTATTAGCCCAGAACCAGTCAATTCTGTGAATGTTTACTGGAGCAGCACAGTATGCTTTTCCATCATCACATTTCATGTGATTAGCAACTTGTGAACTTAAAAGTTTATCCCAACCTTCAGCTTTTGCAACTTCATTAACGTTATATGGAGCTACAACACCCTCTTCATCGTATTCTTGAATTGTTGGACCTTTAATTTGTGCAGCAGCTGGTGCATCGTTAGCTACTATTCTAGCTTTAAGAGTTTGCATTGCTGCATCTCCACCACCACCTGCAACAGGCATGTCTTTCCACACACCACCTTGTTTTGCAAAGTCATCTTTTAATACTTGTAATGCTTTAGCTTCACCACCTGAAGTCCACCAGTGTAGTACTTCTGCAGTTGGAGCTGCGCTTACAAAGTTTGGTATTAAAAAAATATATATCGCGATTAATATTTTTTTCATTTTTTCCCTTTGTTATGTTTTAAAAAATTGCTTGAGTATATTAATTAGCCAACGAATTCATAGTTTAATTTGAGAATTCTATTTGAAGTTGTATTTTAAAATTGCTTCAAAACTTTAGGAAATTAGCTAATTATAATAAGCAGCTTGAGTAATAATTTCACTTGGAAATTGAATTAAAAAGAAGAAGCTCTTCCTAGTCTTGCGGCACCTCTTACACCACTTGCGTCACCATATTTGGCTTTTAAGAATACTCCTTCATACTCTCTACCTGAAACATATTTAGAAACCAATTTTTGGATTTCATTTAAAAAATCGATTTCATTAGAAACACCACCACCAAAAACAAACACATCGGGATCCAAGATATTAATTATTGCAGATAATGACATAGCTAAATTAATTTTAAATTCATCTATAAACTTTATAGTGTCTAAATCACTGGATCTGTAAAGTTTAAAAATTTCGTGTGTTTTCAAATTTTTGTTAAATTTTTTATTATATCTTTTAGCTATAGATAAACCTGAAATAAAACTTTCAACTTCACACTCTCTATATACATTACTATCTAAACCCTCTTTTTGAGCAGCTAAAAAAGGAAGTTGATTATGGCCCCATTCTCCAGCAACACCATTAGGGCCAGATACTATTTTTCCATCAACCACTAGGCCGCCACCAGCTCCAGATCCTAAAATTATTCCATAAACCACCTTGTAATGTTTTGCAGCTCCATCTAACGCTTCTGACAGCGCAAAACAGTTAGCATCATTTTCACAGAAAACTTCTTTATTTAAAAGTTTTCTTAAATCGTTTTGAAAAGGTTTTTTCTCTAACCAGTAACAATTAGGCGCATTTTTTACTAGTCCTGTTTGTGGAGAATGTATTCCTGGATGACAAACACCTATTGGTAATTTTTTTTTAAATTCAGAATCTAATTCATCATTTATTTTTTTAATGGCTTCTAAAATTTGGTTATAATCTTTAGGACAATCAACTCTAGAACGATGAGCTTCTTTACCATTATCTTCTAAAACAACACTTTCAATTTTAGTTGCACCAACATCAATTCCAATTTGCATATTATAATTTAATAGTTTTTTTTAGTTTTAATGATTTATATGCGTTTACCGCAAGATACAAAGCTTGATGTCCATCGTCAAATGTTGCTCTAGGTTTTTTTCCTTTGAGCACCATATCCTTTAGTCCATTCAATTGTAAGGCATATGCATCTTTGTATCTATCTATGAAGAAATTTTTTAATGGTTCTTTAGAATTCGTAGAAGATGAATTATTAATTTCAATACTATTTTTTCTTTCATTATTTGAAATCATCATTCCTTTTTCTCCAAATATTTCCACTCTTTGATCATAACCATAAGTGCATTCTCTAGAATTATTTATATAGCAAATAACACCTTTTTTTGATTTCATCATTACGGTAGCAATTTCATAATCTTTAACAGAATTATAAGAATTTTTGAAACTAGTTCCAAAAGCAGTAATTTCTATAAACTTATCATTATCAAGATAAAGTCTAGCTAAATCAAAGTCATGTATCATCATGTCTTTAAAAATGCCCCCAGATGTTTTCATATAACTAATTGGAGGTGGAGACGGATCTCTGCTTGTGATAATTATTTTTTTTAACTTTCCAATTTTAGCTTTTAATTTTTCTTTTAAAGCGTAGTGTCCTGGATCATATCTTCTATTAAATCCTAATTGAATTTTAGCATTATATTTTGATATTTTTTGTTTGCATTTAATAACTTTTTCTAAATTTAAATCTAAAGGCTTTTCACAAAAAACAGCTTTTTTAGCTAACACTGATTTCGTAATTAGCTCTATATGAGTAGCAGTTGAGGATGCTATAAAAATTACATTGATAGATTTATCATCAAATGCAATTTTTTGATTATTTATTGATTTAATTTTATATTTTTTTTCAAAATTTTTAACTAATTTACTATTAACGTCATAAACATATTTTAAGTTAAAATTTTTATTTGATAGAATATTTAAAGCGTGCATTTGCCCTATTCTGCCTAAACCAAACAAAGCAACGTTGATCATCAAAATTTAATCCATTTTTTTCTTTTAGATGAGTCTACACACGCTTGTATAAATTTAGCAGTTAAAAGGCCTTCGTAGGCAGTTGGATAATAATATCTTGCTTTTTTATTTTTATTTAAAATTCTCTCTGCTACTTCGTTGTAAATATTTGCAAAAGCATCTACATATCCCTCTGGATGTCCTGCCTTAACTCTTGCAAATTGAGCTGAATATTCTGCCTCATGAAAAGACTTTTCATATATTTTTGTCGCTCCTTTAGCTGGATTGAATCTTAAGTAATTAGGATCATTTAACTCCCATTCCAAACTTCCATTTGAACCAAATATTCTAATTTTTAGATGATAATTCCCGCCTCTTGCGGTTACGCAAGTCCAAAAAAGACCTTTAGCACCATTTTCATAATTAATAAAAACTTGGGCGTTACTATCGAGATTTATATTTTTGTCGACTTTTTTGATGTCAGCAAATAATTGATTGCCTTTTAAACCAGAAATATAGTTTGCTAAATGATACGCGTGCGATCCAATTTCATTTAAAACAGCTGATGCCCCAACTATTTGTTTATTTATTTTCCATCTAAATAATTTTTTTGCATTTTTTTTTGTAATAACGTTTCCCTTAGACCAATCTTGAACGTATTCAACATTTATATTCTGAACTTCTCCAATTTTTTTTTGCTCAACTAATTTTTTTGCTAATCTAACCATTGGAAAAGCAGAATAGTTATGAGTTAATGCATAAATTACTTTTTTGTTGGCTGTAATTGTTTTGTAGAGTTTTTTGGCTTGGTTATAAGTAGAGGCAAAAGGTTTGTCTGAAATTACATTAAAATTTTTTTTAATAAAATATTCTACAATATCATGATGACTCCCTGGAGGCGTCATAACTGCTACAACGTCTATTTTATCCAAACGTTTTGACTCAATATCAGCCATTTCTTTGTAATTACTATAAAGACGTGACTCATCAATATTAATTTGTTTTGCAAATTCAATTACTTTATTTTTGTCTCTGGATAGAACGCCAGCGCACAAATTATATTTTCCATCAATTCTAGATGCTATTCTATGTATATTTCCAATCCAAGAATTTGGACCACCCCCTACAATGCCTAACTTTAAAACTTTTTTCATTTGATTAATTTATAATCTTATAATTATATTATTAAAAATAGAATCTATTTAATATACACACATTATGTCTATAAAATTTGGCGTTTCACCTATAGCTTGGAGCAACGATGACTTTCCTGAACTTGGTGGCGACACAACTTTAGAACAGTGTTTAGCAGAGACAAGTAAAATTGGCTTTACAGGCATAGAAAGCGGCGGGAAATTTCCAAAAACATCAAATGAACTACTTCCAAAATTAAATAAAGAAAATCTTAATCTTTGTTCTGGATGGTATGGAGCTAACTTACTAAATAATAGTGTCAAAGATGAATTAGAAAAAATGAAACTTCAATTAAAACTTTTTCAAGAGTGCAACGCACCTTGTATGGTTTTTGCTGAAGTAACTAATTCTGTACAAGGAAAAGCAAAAATACCTTTGTCTAAGAGACCTATTCTTTCTAACGAAGATTGGAAATCTTTTTATAAAAAAATTAGTGAAATTAGTAAATATATGGAAGATTACAATGTACCTTTAGCTTATCATCATCATATGGGAACCGTGGTTCAGTCTCAGCAGGACACAGAAAGATTAATAGACAATACATCTGAAACTGTAAAACTTTTAATTGACACAGGACATATGATGTTTGCTGGTGGTGATTATGTTAAAGTTGCGAAGGATTATTCTTCTCGCTTATTTCATATTCACTGTAAAGATATAAGAAAAAATATTTTAGAAAATTGTTTAAATAAAGATCTTAGTTTTATTGACTCTTTTTTTGCAGGAGTATTTACGGTTCCTGGTGATGGTTGCATAGATTACAAACCTTTATTTAAGTTAATTAATGATATTAATTATAATGGTTGGTTAGTAGTTGAAGCTGAACAGGATCCTAAAAAAGCAAATCCATACACTTATAGCAAAATGGGATTTGATTATTTAAATAATTTAGCTAAGGAATATAAAATCGAAGTAGAACGTGCTTAGTTAATTACAGCTTAACTTTCATTGTATCGTGAAGGGTATTTTCAAAAAAATCTATAACATTTTGTACAGTTTCTTTTGCCATTCGAATTTTGCACTCATTAGTCAAAGCAGCGGTATGAGGTGACATAATAACTTTATTATTTTTAAGCAAAGGATTGCTTGTGTCCACTGGCTCTTTTTCAAATACGTCCAGACCTGCTCCAGTAATTAAATTTTCATTTAAAGCTTTGTCAAGATCTGTTTCATTAACTATTCCACCACGTGCGGTATTTATAATAACTGAACTTTTTTTCATTGTTTTTATTAATTGATAATTAATTAAATTTTTTGTTTTAGAATTTAATGGCATATGAATTGACACAAAATCTGCACTTGTGATAGCTGAGTTAAAATCAGTTACTTTTGTACCTCCAAATGAATTCACCTCCTTTTCGCTAACAAAAGGGTCGTAAACTTTTACTTTCATATCAAAGCCAATACATTTTTTTATCAAATTCTTTCCTATACGACCAAAACCAGCTATTAAAATTTCTTTATTGAACAATTCAAACGTCGGAAATGCATCAAAATTTTTTTTAAAATGTCCTGATCTAGTTTCTTTATCTAAATTTAAATAATTTTTACTTATTGATAACATCATGTAAAAAACATGTTCTGCAACAGCATATGCATTTGCAGTTGCTGTTATTAAAAGCGATATATTATTTTGTTTTAAATAAGCGGTATCAACATTATCGTAACCTACTCCATGTCTAGATATAACTTTTAATTTTTTAGCTGAACTTAATAAATCAGTGTCAAGTTTAGATGTTCTTAAGGTGATACCGTCAAATAATGGTAATTTTTTTAATAAATTTTCTTTAGATAAATCATCAATGATTTCATATTCAAAATTTTTATTTGATTTAAATAAATCAATACCATCTTTGTGAATATTTTGAATTATACCAATTTTAATCATGATCGGTTAAGAAAGTTGGCGGTCCCAAGGGGAATCGAACCCCTCTTTCGAGGATGAAAACCACGTGTCCTAACCGATAGACGATGGGACCGAATTTTTTTGCTACTTAATAACAGAAATGTCATCAATAATAAACTCCACATTTGTTTGACCCTTCCATTGATTAAGACTTAATTTACCTAAAATATTCAGATTTTTTGAGCTCTTTGTAAGTAAATGAGCACCTAAATTATTACTCACAGAATTAAAAGTTATCGACTTAAAAATTGATCCATCTGCTCCTTCAAAAATTGATTTAATATGTTTTTCACCAACAATATTTGATTTAATCAATTTAACGTTTTCTATAACAAATTTAGGTTCTGAATTACCAGATCCAAAAGGAGAAAGCGTATTAATTTTTTGATAAAATTCATAATTAATAGCAGAGGGCGCAATCGTACTATCAAAATATAAATCAAGTTTTTTTTCTAATTGCATATTTATTGATTTGAATTTTCTAATTAAAAAAGATCTAAATTCTTCAATCTTATTAATATCAATTGTAAATCCAGCTGCCATTTTATGACCTCCGCCTCGGACCAATAAATTATTTTGAACTGCACTAATTACTGCAGTACCAATATCAAATCCGTAAATAGATCTTGCGGAACCTTTTCCAATGTTTCCATTAATCGAGATTATAAATGCTGGTTTGTTAAACTTTTCTTTAATTCTTGCCGCGATAATACCAATCACACCTTCATGCCAATTTTCTCCTGCTAAAACGATAACAGGATCATCGTTGATATTTTGAGTTGAATTTAAAATTAAATTAAGAAGATCTTTTTCTAATAATTGTCTGTCTTTATTATAATTATTTAAATCATTTGCTATTTGATAAACTTCTTGAGAGTTTTCACTTAGTAAAAGATTAGCACCATGAGTTGATTTTCCTACTCTTCCGCCTGCATTTATTCTTGGTCCTAAAATATAACCTAAATGATAAGGAGAAATATCATTTGGAACTTCGCATAAATCCATAAGAGTTTTTAAGCCAATATTTTTTTTTTGACTCATGATTTTTATTCCTTGATTCACAAAAGCTCTATTTAAGTTAACAAGTGGAACAACATCACAAACGGTACCCAATGAGACCAGGTCTAAATAATTTAATAAATTAGGTTCATTTGTAGAATTTTTTTCAAACCAATTTTCATTTCTGAGTTTTTTATTAAGTGCCACTAGAAACATAAAACAAACACCAGCAGCACATAAATAGTTAAGTTCAGATCTATCGTCAAAACGATTGGGATTTACAATAGAATGTGCCTTAGGAAGTGTTATTTCTGATTGGTGATGGTCAATTATAATAACATTAATATTATTTTTGTTTGCAAACTCGATAGGCTCATATGAAAGTGTTCCACAATCAACTGTAAATATAATTTTACAGCCTTGTTTGATTAATTTATTGAAACCATCAATATTAGGACCAAAACCTTCTTGTTGTCTGTCTGGAATATAAATTTCAATTGGTATGTTTAAAGATTTAAAATAATGCCCTAATACAGCTGTAGAGGTTGCTCCATCAACATCGTAATCTCCAAAAATACCAATTTTTTCATTATTACTTATACTTTGAGCAGTTCTTTCCACAGCTTTATCCATATCTTTTAGCAAATATGGATCTAACAAACTATTTTTAATAGTAGGATCTAAAAATAATTTAGCATCTTCTCTCTTTATATTTTTAATTGCTAATAATTTTGCAATTATTTCATCTAAAAAAAAATTATCTTTAAAAAAATTAAGATCCTCTAAATTGAATTCTTTTTGAATCCAATTTTTTTCAGTTACTGAACTTAAATTCATTTATTGTAGATGTTAGATATATTCTTAATTACTTTAGCATCTTTATGAAGAGCAAATGAATAGACTTCAAATTTATTACCTAAATCTTTAACTCCTCTTGCTAAATCGCCACTGGTCACACCTGTAGCACAAAACATCACATCTCCTTTGACCATATCTGTCAAACTATATTTTTTATTAAAATCAATTACACCAAGTTTACTGGCTCTAGCTTTTTCGTCTTTATCTAAAATTAATCTTCCTTGGATTTGTCCACCATAACAAGATAATGCAGCAGCTGTTAAAACACCTTCTGGTCCTCCACCAATACCAAGATAAATATCATTTTTTGGTTTTTCACCTATAACTGAAAGAGCACCTGCTATATCACCATCGGTTATAAAATTTATTTTTACTTCTAGTTTATTTAGTGACTCGACAATCTCATCATGTCTAGGACGTTTTAAAACACAGGCGCTTAGTTCAGATGTTTTTTTATTTTTAGCTTCAGCAAGAAGTTTAATGTTTTTTTCTACAGAATTATCTAAATCAACAAGATTTTCTGGTAAATTAGAGCCAATTACAATTTTATTCATATAGGTATCTGGAGCTGACAATAAACAATTCTTGTTAGCAACTGCTAAAACAGAAAATGCATTCGGTAAGTTTTTTGCAGTAAAATTGGTGCCTTCTAAAGGATCTAAAGCTATATCTAATTCAGGACCATTTTTGGTGCCAACTTTTTCACCAATATAAAGCATAGGCGCCTCATCCATTTCACCTTCTCCAATAACTATTGTCCCATTAATATCTAATTTATTTAGTTCAGATCTCATTAGGTCAACGGCACCTTGATCAGCTGCGTGCTTATCGCCTTTACCAATAAAAGGAGATGCTCCGTAGGCTGCAAATTCTGTAACTTTTATGAATTGATCCAGAAGACTTTTGTCTAAACTCATGAAAAATTTTCTATTCGAATTAGTTTAGGTTTGTTCACCATATAATTCTTTTTGCTTAAAGATTTTAAAACCTTAATAAAAGAAGAGTTTTTTCCCATATGGGTAATGATTACGATAGATGCGTTTGATAATTTATTAGTAGGATTTTGAATCAAACGTTTTACTGAAACCTTATAGCTAGCCATTACTTTTGTGATGTCTGATAAAACACCGTATTTATCTTTAACATCTAATCTTAGATAAACTTGAAATTTTTTATCATCTATTTTTTTGTATAAAGCTTTTTTTCTCTTCACTGACGAGACTACAAATGGAAACTTGATGTTTCCTCTCAATATTGAGCACAAGTCTGATATTAAAGCAGACGTCGTAGGACCAGGCCCTGCTCCTTCCCCTTGCAAAATTGTTTGGCCAACTGGCTTTGAGTCCACAACGACTGCATTAAGCACACCATTAATTTTTGCTATATAAGAATTTTCTTTTATTAGAACTGGATGTACTCTCTGAAGTATCTGGTTTTCTACTCTTTCTGCAATTCCTAATAATTTAATTTTATAGCCTAATTGGTTAGCGTTATTAATATCTGTATGATCAATTTCTTTTATACCTTCCATTAAAATTGAATTATTGTTAATCAAAGAATTAAAAGAAAGTGCTGTAAGAATTTTTAATTTTGAAGCAACATCATCACCATTAATATCAGCAGAAGGGTTTGATTCTGCATATCCAAGTTCCTGGGCTTTGATTAATGCATCTTTGTATTCTAAATTTTCTTTATCCATCGATGATAAAATAAAGTTAGATGTGCCATTTAAGATTCCATAAATTTTGTTAATTTGATTTGCAATAAGACCTTCCTTCATGGTTCTTATAATTGGAATTCCACCACAAACAGCTGCTTCAAATTCAAAGTTAACTTTATTTTTTTCAGCAATCTTAGTTAGTTGGTCACCGTACTTAGCTACAAGAGCTTTATTGGCTGTCACAACATGTTTTTTGTTATTTAGTGCAGCGAAGACTAATTTTTTTGCAGCACCATCGGATCCACCTATTAATTCAATAATTATATCTACGTCTTTGTCTCTTGTAATATCAAGATAATTTTTTATCCATAAATTCTTAGGAATTGAAATACCTCTTTTTTTTGAAAAAGATCTTGCAGAAACATATTTTATATAAGGCTCAACATTAGTTTTATTAAACAAAGCTTGTTTGTTTTTTTTTAAAAAATTATAAAAATAAGAACCAATATTCCCTAATCCAACAATTGCTATATTCATCTTTTTTTTCATTTAAAAAATAGTTTAGTTTGAGGTGATATCCGGATAATCTTTTTCTCTACCCTGTTTAATTAAAATTTCAGCTATTTTGTCGATATCGCACTCTTCAATTATTTTACAAATATTATCTTCTTTAGTATTTTTATTGTTATTTTCAACACTTGTCTTTTCATTTATTATTTTTTCAACAATTTTTTCTTTTTGTTGAGTTTTATTAGGCTCAATTTTTGCAACTTCTTTTTTTTCAGTCTCTTTAAGTCTTTTTTCTTCTTTAATACGCTTTTTTTCTTCTTCAATTTTTATTTTAGCAGCTTCAATTTTTTCTCTTTCTATAATCTGTTTTTTTAAAGCTTCATCTTGTTCTTTTTTTAAATCCGCTTCATTAATTGTATTTAACTTTACAAGATCAACGTTGGTATTTTTTTTGTCTTTAGCTGTTTGTACTTCAATTGTTAAATTCTCAGCAAAATATTCTTTAAATTCTTTCTTATTAGCACACGGCTTATCCCCACACATATAGACTTTATAAGATGGACTACAATTAAGAAGAAAAATAAAAGAAATTAAAAATAAATATTTCATTTCAGTCCTAAAGACTCTTTAAAATTATAAAGCATATTCATATTTTGAATAGCTTGACCAGAAGCACCTTTGACTAAATTATCTATAGCTGAAAAAATAACTATTTTATTTTTAAATCTAGTTTTGCAAACAGAAATTTCACAAAGATTAGTGTTTAATACGTTGCCACTACCCATAGCAGTATTTAAATCTAATATTTTAACAAAAGTGTTTTTTTGATGTGCTTTTTTTAAGGTAGCCAAAATTTTATTAGCACTAATGTTTTTTTTTGGCTCAATATAGATACTAGACAAAATACCTCTAAATGTTGGTAACAAGTGTGGTTGAAATGCATATTCTAACTTAGTCTTAGAATTTTTGTTTAGTTCTTGATCCAATTCAGACATATGTCTGTGTTTTTCAATTCCATAGGCAAAGACAGATGTATCTATATTCTTATGAGTAAATTTTTTTTTGTAATTTTTTCCTGCGCCAGAATAGCCTGACTTAGAATCAATAAATATGTTTTTTGTATTTATTATAGATTTTTGTAATAATGGAATTAGAGCCAGTTGTATAGATGTTGGATAACAACCAGGATTAGCAATAATTCTATATCTCTTTATTTCTTTTTTTGAAAATTCTGAAATGGAGTACAGAGCATTTTTAACAAGCTGCTTAGCATTATGTTTAATGTGATACCATTTTTCATAAATTTTATAGTTGTTTATTCTAAAATCAGCTGAAAGATCAATAAATTTTAAATGTTTATATTTGAATAAGCTTGATACAATTTTTTGAGCTTCTCCATTTGGCAAAGATAAAAACAATAAATCAACTTTTGCCCAGTTTACATTTGATAAATGTGAAATTTTAGGTAATTTTTTTTTAATTCTTTTATCAAATTTCTGTATGTTAGTATTTAAATTTTGCTGAGCGCATAAATATGTAATGTTTGCTTTTGGGTGTTTAGATAATAGATATATTAAATCTAAACCGACATAACCTGTAGCGCCTGCAATAGCGATGTTTATCTTAGATTGTGACATAAATATTTATATCACTAGATAATAAAATAATAAATTTAAATGATCTATCTTTTAGAAAACTGGAAGCTTCTTCTTGCTTTACGGTGACCGTATTTTTTTCTTTCTACAACTCTTGAGTCTCTAGTAGTTAACTTTTCTTTTTTAAGTGTTTGTTTTAAGTTTCCATCGTGAAGAACCAAAGCTCTTGACAAGCCATGAATGATAGCTCCTGCTTGACCAGATAGACCTCCACCTTTAACGGTAGCTCTAACATCATAAGATGTTGCAATGTTAGATAATTCAAGTGGTCGCATAACAATGATTTGATGTACAGGTCTTTTAAAATATTCATGCATTTTTTTTCCATTCACATGGATATTGCCTGAACCTTTTTTAACCCATACTTTTGCTACAGAAGTTTTTCTTCTTCCGGTTGCGTACTTACTGTCTTTAAAATCTAATTTTAATTTTTTCGTGCCAGTAGTTTTGTTTGAAACTTGAGCTTCCATTAATTAGTTAAATTTCTTTTGTTGAGGTTTTTAAATTCAATAACTTTAGGGTTTTGAACTTCGTGAGGATGTTTTTCACCTCTATACATTTTTAATTTAGACAATTGTTTTCTTGCTAATGTACCACCTGGTAGCATTCGCTGAACAGCAAGCTTTAAGATTTCTTCTGTTTTATTTTTTTCATGCAATCTTGCAGGTGTAGTTTGTTTGATCCCACCGGGATGACCTGTGTGTCTATAATAAATTTTATTAGAATATTTCT
>Ga0255760_10003660_pt1 | contig 13730 bp, 14 predicted proteins | sample 071ome_25_FD_179960 | JGI IMG/M metagenome (GOLD analysis project Ga0255760, IMG submission 179960) | Coastal salt marsh microbial communities from the Groves Creek Marsh, Skidaway Island, Georgia - 071410BT metaG (version 2) | ecosystem: Environmental > Aquatic > Marine > Intertidal zone >... | reverse complement strand
CGTCTTGGTGAATTCGTCGATGTTCTGCCGGGTTCCCGGACCTGCCGACTTACTCGACACGGTGGAGACCATCTCTGCATACGGCAGGTGATCGATGGCTCGACGGATGGCGTAGACCATTGGAGTGGTGGCCTGTCCGCCGCAGGTGACCATGTTGATGTTGGGAGCTTCGAGATGGTCGTAGAGATTGACGGGCGGAATGACCTTGGGGCCACGGGCCGCCGGAGTGAGATCGATCGCGGTGATGCCTGCGTCGGCGTATTGCTTGTAGTAGCGAACGTGAACGTATGCGCTCGTTGCATCGAAGATCATGTCGATGTCATCGGAGTTCTCCAGAACCCACTCAGGGCCGGAGTGCGGCGCCTCTAGCCCTTCCTTACGTGCGCGAGCGAGTCCGTCGCTGTCGGGATCGATACCCACCAGGGCAACGAGTTCGAGTTCGTCGCTTCGCAGCATCTTGTACATCAGGTCGGTACCGATGTTTCCCGACCCGATGATCGCGCAGCGTTGTGGCATTTACTTCTCCTGTCCGGTGATTCGCAAAGTAATCGGCCCGAGGTGATCGAACTCAGCGCGGAACGTGTCACCGGCTTCGATCGGCACCATGGCGTGTAGTGCTCCAGTCATGATCACGCTTCCTGCGGGGAGCGTTACCCCCAAGGGAGCGAGAGTGTTGGCGAGCCAGGCGACCGCCGCTAATGGGTCACCAAGCGCTGCCGCTCCTGCGCCGGTTGCGATCACGTGTCCGTTCTTAGTGAAGACCATGCCAATGAGTCGAGGGTCCATCCCATCGAGTGGAACGACGACGTTCCCTAGAGCGATAGCTCCATTGCTAGCCAAATCAGCGACGGTGTCCGCGATCTTGATTTTCCAGTCGCGGACGCGCGAGTCGACAATCTCGATTGAAGCGACCAGCCCTCGCGTCGCCTGGAAGGCATCTGCAACTGTGCAATGGGGTCCGGACAGGTCCGAGTCCAAAATGACGGCGATTTCAGCCTCGACTCGGGGGGCGATGTATGCATCCACGGAGACTTCCGCACCGTCGCGATGCACCGTACTGGCGAATACCGGCCCGAAGTCCGGTTGGTCGACTCCCAGCAGTTTCTGCATCGGAGCCGAGGTAAGACCCAGTTTGTACCCGCAAATCTGCTCACCATCATCAAGGAGACGATTGACCAGGTGTTGCTGGATGGCGTAGCCATCCGCCATGCTGAGGTCTGGCTGCGCCTCGGTGAACGGGGAGATAGGAACCAAGGATTCTCGAGCGCGATACAAGGCGTCTGCGTGTTCCCGTGCTTGCTCGTCGGTGAGAATGGTCATGCTTGTCCTCCCTGCGAATCTCGGTATCCGAGGCGTCTACTGATGGCTACTCCTGCGTCGATGCAGGGGCGGGCAAACCTTCGGAGGGACTCTCCACCCAGGCGCTGCAATGGTCCGGCTATCGAAACCGCCGCGACCACCTCGCCCAGTCCATTTCGGATCGGCGCGGCCACGGAACCAACACCCACTTCGGCTTCGCCTACATTCTGCGCCCAGCCTTGGTTCTGGATGACGCCGATTTCTCGCCGAAGGTCCTCGACCTTGGTGATTGTGCGGGGTGTTTTCGCTGTCATGCGCCACCCGCGCAGGGTTCGATCAAGTTGCTCGGGAGGAAGGCACGCAAGCAGCAATTTTCCAGTGCTCGTGCAGTACGCGTCGTTTCGGTGTCCGACTCTGCCGAAGAGGCGAAGGGTCTGGGGGCTTTCGCGGCGCTCGACGTAGACAACTTCTCGACCGTCAAGGACTGCGACCTGAACCGTCTCCTTTGTCGCATTTCTCAACTGCTCTATGACCGGCGTACAGGCCTCATGGATGTCGGTCTGCCAATGCACCGCTGTTCCCAACTCGTACATCGCCAAGCCGAGTCGGTACGCGCCTGTATCGGGATCCTGTTCCAGTAAACGCTCCTCCGCGAGCGTATTTACTAAGCGATGGGCCGTGCTCTTACCGATGCCGAGTCGACGGGAGAGTTCCGTCACGCCGAGCTCTCGGTTTGCTTTCGAGAACTCCTTCAACAGTCGAGCTGCATTACGAACGCTGGAGAGCGTTGAATGGGCACGTCGAGGCTCACCGGGGGTGCTCTCTAGCTCGTCGGTCATCGTGATGACCCGCGCAAAGTGGTTAACGCGAGGCGGCGGATTTCGTCGAGGTCGGAAATGTCGACTGACACTGCGGTGTGTCCCACGAGTTCATTGGCCAATAGACGCAGCGCATTCGGCATCTCGTTTACGTGGGCGGAGTACATCTCCGCAACCAGTGAACCTTGGTTTGGAACTAGTTGCGTCAGTGTCGTGAAGTCGCGGTCGGCTGCCGCCTGCGAATGCGCCAGTCCAGTTCCAGCGTGCTGCGCGTGATGCGGTGTGAGCCCGCTCCCTGGTGGCACGGATAGGTGGTACATAACTGAGCGAACGCCGAGTGTTTGACGAACCTGCTGGGGTTGTGGCCCCTCGGTTTCATCGATCAAGCCGAGTCCGGGGGAGACCACGGGGTCGAAGAATCGGACGCTCCACTTGAGTCCGGCGAGTTCGTCGTCAATCGCGACCTCCGGTCCCTCCGGAAGTGGGAGGGGATCAGTGGTGGCCAACACGTGCAGATACCGAGTTCCAGCGGCGATGACAGTAAAAGGCTCATCGGTGAAAAGTGGCAGCCGGGCCCGGTCTCCCGGTGGCAGAGCATCGGCGGCGTCCACGTATGCCCGATGCGCCGCACGTACGTAGTCAGCCATCGCGGTCCGCATCTGCTCGGGACCGACATTGCTCGCCATGCCGCAGGACGTTAGCAGCGAGTGTTCCTGTAGATGGGACGGCGTACTTCCATGCGGGACACATTCCGCTTACCGTCACGCCTCAACACCGTTGTGGTGTGTGGTGTGACACAGGTGAGGGAGATGACAGCGGATGGGCATACAGAGGTTGGCGCACGTCGACGTGACGGTCACCGACTTAGACCTCGCTACGGCCTACTACACCGAGGTCATCGGCATGCTTGAGACCGAACGCGACGAGGACTCGGTCTATTTGAAGTGTTGGGACGAGCCCAATCATCACTCCCTACGTCTCATCTACGGCCCCAGAGTGGGCTTCGACATGATGTCCTTCAAGGTCGATCGTGAAGACGATCTTGCCGAGTTTGAGAACCGCGTCAATTCGTACGGATTTCCCGTCCGTCGCGTCTCCAAGGGTGAGCGGGTCGGACAAGGTGAGTCGATTCAGTTCGAAACTCCCTCGGGTCAGGTTATGGAGCTTGCGGCCGATCTCGAGATGGTCGGCCGCGCCACGTCACCGGTCAATCCGGTTCCTTTCGTCGAGGGCCTGCCCGGCATAGCACCGCCGCGCCTGGACCATCTGCTCGTAACTGCCGAAGAAGTCGGCGACTCGACGAAATTCTTCGAAGATGTTTTTGGTTTCCGCACTACGGAGCAGTTGCTCGATGGACAGGGTCACCAGGCGGCAACCTGGCTTACGGTCACCGACTCCCCGCACGACCTGGCCATCGTCAGTGGAAAGAACGGTGGTCTGCACCACTTCGCATGGTGGCTCGATGACTGGGATCACGTTCGTCGGTCGGCTGACATATTGGCGTACAACGGGATCCAAATCGACGTCGGTCCAACGCGCCACGGAATCACTCGAGGCAACACCATCTACTTCTTCGATCCACTGGGTACGCGCAACGAGGTTTTCACCGGTGGATACCGGCCGGATCCGGACTTCCCGACCATTACTTGGACCGAGGATCAGATCGGTCGTGCTGTTTTCTACTACGAAGGCGAACTCAATACCCGCTTCATGACGGTTCACACGTAGGGGGCGGCTAGACATGGGAATCTTGCGTCTCTCGCACGTTGAGGTGCGTGTGCCCGACCTGGAGTTGGCAACCGCCTATTACACCGAGGTCGTTGGACTTTACGAGACCGCTCGGGAAAACGATCGCGTTTACTTGAAGTGCTGGGACGAACAGCAGCACCACTCGGTCATCTTGACCAGTGAGTCGACTTACGGCTTGAACCACATGGGCTGGAAGGTCCGCTACCGCGAGGACCTCGACGACTACACCGCGCGTCTTGAGACCGCAGGCTTCGCGGTAAGCCGTTACGCGGCGGGTGAGATCGGACCGGGGCACGGTGAGGCCATCCGGTTCACGATGCCCAGCGGTCACGTGATGGAACTCGTCTATGGGATGCAGCAGGTGGGGAACCTGCTGCCGCTGGTCAATCCGCCACCCAAACCAATCAACATGGTTGGGTTCGCGCCACCACGGCTTGACCACATCTTCATCACGTGTGAAGACGTTGCGGGAAACACTCGATTCCTGCAGGAAGTCTTGGACTTCCACCTGACCGAGCAGGTCCTCGGCGATGACGGCTTCCAAGTAGCGACGTGGCTTGAGCGCTCCCACCACTCACATGACATTGCCTTGGTGACCGGGAAGGACCGGGGACTACACCACTTCGCCTTCTGGGTGGATGACTGGACCGCGATACGCGACACGGCCGATGTCTTGGCCTATCACGGCGTTCCGATTGAGACGAATCCCACGAGGCACGGAGCAACCCGCGGGCACTGCCTCTACTTCTTCGATCCGGCAGGCAACCGCAACGAAGCCTTCACCGGGGGCTACCAGGTTGATCCTGAAGAACCACCCATCACGTGGACAGAGGCTGAAATGGGACGGGCGATCTTCTACTACGACGGCGTCGTGAACCAAGAGTTCTTGACGGTGCATAGCTAGGGAGAGATATGACGGCTTCGGATACCAGGGACGAGGAAGCGTTGATTGAGTCGATTGCTGCTGATGGCGGCACGCAGCGCCCTCGCCTGCCGCACATGGATCGAACTGACCCTCCCGCCTACCTACAGAAGTACCTCGAACGTGAGGCTGGAGGCGGGAAACCCCACGAGGCCGAAGGATGCGAGGCCGACCGTACGGACGATGCTCCGCTCTACCTTCGTCGTTTCCGTGATCGCAAGACCGGTGCAACACCGCTGGAGGCACAGCGGCCGACGTGGAATGGCGAGGAGCTAGGCGTCACGCTCGCGCGTGCAACGATCACCAAGACCAAGGAAATCGTCCCCGAAAGCGCCGAGCAAGCGGGACCAGCGGCCCTCACCCAGGTGCACATCATTCGCCACGGTGAGACCCAGGGCTATTCGACCGAAAGTGGACTGACGCCCCTAGGCAGCTGGCAGGTCCATCGTCGTGGCTTCGATATCAGCAAGTCGATTCGCGAAGGCGAGCGCGTACACATCGTCTGCGCAGATACCAATCGCGCACGGCAGACGTCCGAGGGCATCCGCAAAGGGCTGTTAGACGGACTCACTATGTGGGGACGCACGGCTGAAATTTCTGAAGTGGAGCCGATGGAGGAGTTCCGTAACTTCCAGGTCTGGACTCCTGAGGGCTTGCGGGACGTCACCGGCGCCTTCCGCTTGTACAAGCGCGAGATGGAGAAATACGAACGGGTGGGAATGGGTGATCGACCCAACTGGCTCGTCGACATCGATCGTTTCTATAAGACGCAACAGGGTGGAGCCGATCCGATCACGCTGTGGACGCAGATCCCGATGCTCAATTTCGAGCCGCCTTCGGCCACCGTGCGGCGATTCTGGGCCGGTATTCAACGGATTCAACAAGAGCATCCGGGCGATCGAATCATCGTCGGAACCCACTCTGGTCCTATCCGCGTCTTCGCAATCAGCGCTTTCGGCTACGACCCGGGAGAGCCGTACAACACTGAGGAAGTGATTGTTCGGCTGGTCGAGGGCAATTCGGCCTTCATCGCGTATCGCAACAGGGTCCAAGAAGTGCAGGTCCCGAATCTCGAGGAACTTCCCGATTGGTGGCAGGGGCTGAGCGGTCGAGCTCTCCCCTCGTCGTTGCGTGAGGAGGCTGGCGCATGAGCTCGGTTATGTGGTTTGAGGGCTATTGGCACGGCTTGAAGAATGAAGTGGGTGGCAAGGGTGCGAGTCTGGGCGAGATGACCGGAGCCGGGCTTCCCGTACCACCGGGGTTTGTCCTGACGACGCATGGATTTCGAGCAAGCAAGGAAGCATCGGATCTCGACGACCAACTGGCCGTCCTACTAGCCGACCTCGATACCGATGACACAGCGATGGTCGCGGAGCGGTGCGGAAAGATCCGCCAGGCGATCGAAGCGATGGCGATGGATTCGCAGGTCGAAGCCGATCTCCGCGCGGCTTACGACGAACTGTGCACGATGTCCAACGCTGAGCGGATTCCGGTCGCCGTTCGATCCTCGGCAACCAGTGAGGACTCCCCTGATGCGTCCTTCGCTGGCGAACATGACACCTACTTGTGGATCCGAGGCGGGGACGATGTCGTTGATGCCGTGCGTCGGTGTTGGGCCAGTCTGTTCACTGATCGCGCGACTTGCTATCGAGCAGAGATGGGCTACGAGCACCGATCCGTTGAAATGAGCGTCGTAATCCAAAAAATGGTCCGTCCCATTTCCGCTGGCGTCGCGTTCACTCTGAATCCCTCAGACGGCGATCGTTCGCAGATCTGCATCGACTCAGCCTGGGGCTTTGGGGAAGGAGTTGTCTCCGGTGAGGTGACTCCCGATAACTTCCTCATCGACAAGGTGATGTTTGAGATCGGCAGGCGCGAGATCTCAAACAAGGCCCATGAGTTTCGTTTGACCGATCACGACACTGTCGAGAAGGTTGAGACGGATGAAGAGCGCGCAAACTCGGCGAGTTTGACCGACGCGCACATTAAAGCCATCGCCGCGTTGGCGAAGGAGGCCGAGAAGCATTACGGCTGCCCGCAGGACATTGAGTGGGCAATCGATGCAGATCTGCCAGAGGGGGGAAATGTGGTCCTGCTTCAGTCCCGACCTGAAACGGTCTGGAGTAAGAAGGAGCGCAAGTCCGTTACAGGGGGATCCAACGGGGACTTCATGGCGAGCATCGTCTCGACCCTGATGAATCCATTGCACGCCCAGAAGCACTGACGTGCTCTGGTAACCGTTCTACGAAAGGAATGTAGGGATGGCTGATCGTTTCCCCAGCCCCTTCGAGGTGGAGACGCCCGAGGGTGCCGAAGGCTGGCAAGAGATGTACACGTATTCGTCGATGTTCTCCGAGGCTCGACGTGACTTCGATGATTCGATGTTCTGGTTCCAAGACGGGGTGCATTGGCCCAACGTCCTGACGCCGTGGGATGCGACCCTGTTCGAGTTCGCCATCTCGTCGCTCTCGCAATACAACACCCGACACCTGCAAGTGCCGCCTGCCAACGGCATTGCCTTCAGGATCCTCAACGGATACGGCTACCTTTCTCCGGTTCCGGCGGATGAGTCCACCATCGAGCAGCGAGTAGCCAACTTCACCGAACGCGCCGGTCATTACTTCATGAACTGGAATGACCTCTACGACAACTGGATGGTCAAGATCCGCGAGCTCGTGGGTGAACTTGAGGGGCTGGAGTTCGAGCCCTTGCCGGAGATCGAGGATGCTGAGTCCGTGGTCAAGGCTGGGGCTGGTCTTGGTTCGGGCTTTGCACTACAGGACAACTACCACCGCTTGGTAAGCCTTTCCCTGAAGCTCTGGAACTACCACTTCGAGTTCTTGAACCTCGGCTATGCGGCGTACCTAGACTTCTTCATGTTCTGCAAGACGGTCTTCCCCAACATCCCCGATCAAGCCATCGCCAAGATGGTCGCCGGTGTAGATGTGGACCTGTTCCGTCCGGACGATGAGCTCAAGCGCTTGGCACGTAAGGCTGTCGAATCAGGTGTCGCTGAGGCCTTCTCGGCCGGTGATGTTGAGGCAACCTGCCAGGTACTCAAGGGATCCACAGAGGGTCAAGCGTGGATCGCCTCATTTGAGGAGTCTGCCGAGCCGTGGTTCAACTTCTCTACGGGATCTGGCTTCTACCATCACGACAAGATCTGGATCGAAAACGTCGAGGTTCCGTTCGAATTTATCCGGAACTACATCGACAAGGTTCAAGCTGGTGAGGACCTGAATCGACCGGTCGAAGCCATTCGTGCAGAGCGCGACCGGGTGGTGTCCGAATACACCGAACTCCTGGGTAGCGCTGAGGATAAAGAAGCCTTTGAAGGCAAGCTCGGCCTCGCGCGCGTGGTGTTTCCGTACGTTGAGAACCACAACTTCTATGTGGAGCACTGGAGCCACTCAGTCATTTGGCGCAAGATGCGACAGTTGGGCGAGACCTTCGTGAAGGAAGGATTCTGGGCCGAACCCGACGACATCTTCTACCTCAAGCGAACCGAGGTGGAGGATGCCCTGTTCGACTACTTCAATTCCTGGGCTACCCCGGAGAAGCCGATGGGCCCGGCTTACTGGCCGCCGATCATCGAGAAGCGCAAAGGCATCTGCGACGCCCTGGGTAAGTGGAAGCCGACGCCAGCACTTGGCGAGCCGCCGGAGGTCATCACCGAGCCGTTCACGGTGATGCTCTGGGGCATCACATCCGAAAGTGTCAACTCCTGGCTCGGTGGCGGTGACGCCGCCGAGGGTGAGTTGCGTGGCATGGCGGCTTCACCGGGTGTGGTGGAAGGCCTTGCGAGGGTCATCTTCTCGGCTGACCAGATCGGTGAGATCCAAGACGGTGAGATCCTCGTTGCTCCGCTGACGGCTCCGAGTTGGGCGCCTATCTTCGGAAAGATCCAGGCGACGGTTACAGACACCGGCGGCATGATGAGCCATGCAGCCATCGTGTGCCGTGAATACGGATTACCGGCCGTTACCGGCACCGGATTCGCGACCACGAATCTGACGACCGGGCAGCGGATCCGGGTGGACGGAACCAACGGAACGGTCACCGTCTTGGAGTAGGTGTTGTCGGACCCGGGGTCGGAAAGGACCAAAGTCCTTTTTCCGGCCCCGGTTCCTTCCGGCGGAACGAGCTACTTGCCGCGGACCACACGAGCAATAACCCTTAGCATCAGTCAGAAAGAAGGGATAGGGCCATGCTGACTGTCGAACAAAACGAGGAATTGACCCGGGTCGGTCCGGGAACTCCGATGGGGGAACTCCTCCGTCGGTACTGGTACCCGATCGCCTTCGAGCAGGACTTCGACGACGTCTTTACTAAGACGGTTCGACTTCTCGGTGAGAACTGGACCCTCTTCAAGACCCCCAAGAGTGGGCGCTACGGCATCGTCGCCGAGGCCTGCCCGCATCGTCGAGCCTCGCTCACCTACGGCGTTGTCCACGAAGACGGCATCCGATGCGGCTATCACGGATGGAAGTGGGACTTTGACGGCAACTGCATGGAGCAGCCCGCTGAGGCCGACAATCAAAACTTCCGTGACCGGGTGAAGCAGAAGGCCGGCAAGGCCGAGGTGATGGGTGGCATGGTCTGGGTCTACGTCGGACCTGATCCAGCTCCCGAACTTCCGCGGTTCGACGTCTTTGTTATGGATGGTGTCAAGGATTGTGGCTACGCGACCCTTCCGTGCAACTGGCTGCAGATCATGGAGAACTCCGTCGACCCACACCACGTCGAGTGGCTACATGGTCAGTACTTCGAGTTCCTCGGACAGACCGAAGGCTTCGATGCGCCCAAGTCCTTCCAGAAGAAGCACATCAAGACCGGCTTTGATGAAATGGAATGGGGAATCCTGAAGCGTCGTGTCTTGGAGGGCTCTACGGAGGAAAACGACGACTGGAAGATCGGGCATCCGCTCGTGTTCCCTTACTTCATGCGCGTGGGCGGCGCAGGTATCGACCAGATGCAGATCCGCGTCCCGATCGATGACACCACAACGTGGAAGTTGTTCTACTCCAACCACGCGCCCCAAGGTGCAGAGTTGCCGACCCAGGAACGTCCAGTCTTTTACGAGTACCAGTGGAAAGACGAGAATGGCCGTTTCATCACTGACTACATCGAAGGTCAAGACGTGATGGCGTGGGTTTCCCAGGGGCCGATCACCGATCGCAGTCAAGAGCACCTCGGTCGCTCAGATGCGGGCGTAGCGATGCTGCGGAAGATGTTCAAAGAGAACATGAAGAAGGTGGCCAACGGCGAAGATCCGATCGGCACGGTTCGTGAAAAGCACGATCGCATAGACCTTCCTTGCGAGAAGGACAAGTTCGGCGCAGAGCGAGAATTCGCTGAGGCCTGGATAACGCTCGGTTCGTCGCGCTACAGCCCCATCAAGCAAGAGTTACTTGATCTCCACGAACAGGCATGGGCGAATAGGGCAAAGGCCAATGCCGGCGCCTGACGACGCGCTGGAGAGCACTGAACGAGCCCGCATAATGGCCGAGCTACCACCGGATCCCCATCGGTTACCGCCGACGGGGGAATGGTTCTCTCCGGATGCCGAGCGGCACTTGCTCGACCGCCCGAAGTTCTGCCCGATGTGCGCAGGTGAACTTGACGCCGACGGTGGGATCGCCACGGAGTACTGGACGGGTGATACCCGCAATTTCATGACGTGGTGCGGGGACTGTGGCTGGTTCGGGGAAGTAGTCCGTTTTGACATGGTGACCATTCAGGAAGAAGAGCACTGATCGATCAAGCCTCAGTTGGCGAGGGAATAGCGGAAGCCATCGCTCAGGCTCGACGGACGGGCAGTTTGCTTAGTGCGGATGATTTCCTCATCGGTGACGACCTGGCATACCCGGTTCAGCGTGACGTTCGTCGGTTGGTGTTCGGTGAAGCCTCAATCGTTGGGTTCAAGTTGGGCTACACCTCGCAGGTCATGCGCGATGTCATGGGGATCTCACATCCGAATCATGGACCGTTAACCGAAGGCATGATCGCCGAGTCACCGGCGCGTATTCATGGGTTGATGCAGCCGAAGGTCGAACCTGAGTTCGCGGTGGTGATCGGTGATGGCGGCGGCATCGAGTCGATACGAGCCAGCCTCGAGATTGTGGACTCTGTGTGGCGGGATTATCGATTCAGTTGGGCTCATAACACCGCGGATGGATCGTCCGCGGCCTTCGCCGTGATCGGTGATGATATTCCGCGCGATGTGTCGTGGACCGACATCACGATTGACGTGACGTCGAGCGTGGGTGAGGTGTCGGCGGCACGCGCAGCCGACTCTGGAATCGATATAGAACAAAGCCTGTGGTGGCTTGCGAATAGTTCGGAGATACCTCGAGAGCTCCAGCCAAAAGACATCGTTCTCACCGGAGGTTTGGCCGCACCGCTCGACCTCGTCGACGGTGGTTGGATAGAAGCGACCTTCCGCTTGGATCCGTGGGTCACTCGAGTTCGCGTGGAGAGGGATGAGCATCGATGAAGGGTTTGGTCTTCGACTTTGGCGGGCCGGTGCTGTTGACGCCGTTCGAGGTCCGTGGAGTCGGTGAACGCAATCTCGGTCTGCCTGCCGGCTCGTTCGCGTGGACTGGGCCTTTCGACCCGGATGCTGATGCGGATTGGCGGGCATTCCAGTTCGGTGAGATGAATGAACGGGAGTACTGGGCCCTTCAGGCGCAGCGTTTCGCGGAACTCACTGGGAGGTCAGCGGACATGAAATCGATGATGGCCCCGCTTTACGCAGGGGAGGAATCCGAGTTGATTCGTCCTGGCGCCGCTTCACTGATCAGCGATGCGAAGGCCGCCGGAGTGAAGGTCGGGATCCACACCAACGATCTCACTACATTCCATGATTCCGAGTGGCTCGATCGAATGACCATCCTGCGTGAGTTTGAAGTCATGGTCGATGGTCGCACCGACGGTGTCTACAAGCCAGACACTGATGCCTACCGGTTAATGGTCGAGCGGATGGGTATGCCGGCCGAAGACATCGTGTTTGTCGATGATCAGCCGGTAAACATCGCAGGTGCTGAGTCCGTCGGCATGGCGTGCGTCCACCTAGATCCCACGGATCCGGACCCGGCCTTTGCTCGAGCCCGGTCGCTGCTGGGGCTCGCTGAGGCCTAAGCCTCCAATTCGGGGGACCCTTCGCTGCGCGTGGTGTTTCCGCGATCCATAAGACGCAGCCCCCAACCCACGCTTGGCCCAATGAAGAGGGCAAAGAGAACGGTGCCGAGCCCGATGGTGCCGCCGAGAAGCCAACCGATGACGAGCACGGTGACCTCGATTCCGAGGCGAACCCGTGCGACCGGCCATCCGAACCGGAGATGGATGCCGGTCATCCAGCCATCACGTGGACCAGGGCCGAGGTTGGTCGTGAGATAGAGCCCGCTGCCCAAGCCGATCAATGCGATGCCTGCAATGACGAAGATGAGCCGTAACGCCAGCGGATCGGGATGGGGAATGAACGCGACGCCAACCTGCAGTGCGATCGCGATGACTACTGCGTTGGCGATCGTTCCTAGCCCCGGACGTTCTTTGAGAGGTATCCACAGCAGCAAGACCAGCGCGCTGATGATGAACGTCGCAGTTCCGATGGAAACAGGCGTTCGCACGGTGAGTCCTTGGGCGAGGACCGTCCAGGGTCCATTGCCGAGTTCGGAGACCACCAGAAGTGCTTCGCCGGTTCCAAAAAGCCACAGCCCGAGAACCAAGATGACGAGCGTCGAGGGTCGAGCGCGCCATCGGGACGTCGAGCGCCAGGGTGTAACGGGAACGGTCCTGGACGGTCGAAGCCAACCGGGAAGCTTGAGTGGAGTCGTCATCGTGGCGTTACCGTACGGGCATGTTCGGTTCGAGGGCGATCGGTATCGGTCTGGGTGCCGTCTTCGTTCTGGCGGCCGCGGGTTGTGGCCAGGATGCCGCTGATGAGGCGGTGGTCGAATCGGTGACACCGCAGGCACTAGTGACAGAAGAAGACGCCCAACTCTTTCTCGACAAGCAGGAATTGACCGTCCTCGATCAGCGTGTGACGTACCCGAAGAAGAAGCCGGCTCGCATCAGCAGCGAAACGATCGTCTTGGAGTCCGGCGAGAGCACCGGGTGGCGCCGGCATCGGATTCCGGTCTACGTCCATGTTCTGTCGGGTACCTACACCGTCGATTTCGGTGAGGGAGCACTCGTGGAGTATCCCGCTGGATCGGCGTTCATCCAGGCCACGAAAACCGACTACAACGGGTTAAACACAGGTGAAGAACAGGCGAGTGTGCTGCACGTGTACCTGGGTGCCAAGGGTTTGCGAGACGTGATCGAGCGTTAGACGCGCACCTCGCGAAAGTGGCGGACCGCGGCTAGTCTTCCGACATGTTCGCCGGGGTGTCGATTTACGGACGCGCTACCAAGCACGAGGTCCGGACCGTCGCCCCTGTCCTAGCAGTTGTGATTGCTGCCTGGGGGTTGATGGTCGTCTGGCCGATGCGTCACGATTTCACGGGATTCGTCTACGGCTGGGCCTTGATGTCCGCGGCCATGATGGTGCCGACCGTCCTAAGGCCAATGCAACGGATAGCGATGGGTCAGGCAGCACGGGCGTGGCAGTTCACCCTCGGCTATGTGATCGTCTGGTCGCTTGTGTCGCTGCCTGCTTGGCTCGTAGTTTCCTTGGGTCCAACCACCTCGATGGCGATCGCACTTATGTGGGTGGCAACCGGCACATACATGCAATTACCTGCTGTTCTTCGATCGTTCCATTCGTGCAAGGCGATCAAGACATCTGCTCAGCCACTGGGGGCAGGTGCTCGCCAAGGTGTGGCATGCGCCGTTGGCTGCGCACCCCTCATGGTGATGGCGATGGTTACCGTCATGGCTCTCTCGCTTCCCCCACTCGCGGTGGGTGCTGCGATGTTCGCGGTGATGCTGCTGATGGTCTG
>Ga0255760_10003656_pt1 | contig 13733 bp, 11 predicted proteins | sample 071ome_25_FD_179960 | JGI IMG/M metagenome (GOLD analysis project Ga0255760, IMG submission 179960) | Coastal salt marsh microbial communities from the Groves Creek Marsh, Skidaway Island, Georgia - 071410BT metaG (version 2) | ecosystem: Environmental > Aquatic > Marine > Intertidal zone >... | reverse complement strand
ACACTTAGTATCTGTAGATAATTAACATCTATATACTTTAAAAAGGAGGCCTATGGCCTCCTTTTTTTTTGCTCATAGAAGAAATTAGTAACGAGTTATAATCGCAATCCGTGGATATGAAGTCCGGCTGTATACTAAAACTGATAAGTGGATCGTGACAACTTTAGCATAATCAGGGTGCCACTATGAAAAGATACTTTAAAAAGGAATGATAAGCTTACGGCAACCCGAAACAAGCACCAGCAATAGAAACCAATGAGGTCATGAATAAAACATAGTTTAAGCAGATTTCTAATGTAAAAATTGGCATTTCAAAGCTTGGAGTATCGGCTCAGAGAATTATCTATTAATCATAAAAAAAGGGGGCCATACCCCCTATTCTATAAAATAATATGTTGCCTTAGTTAGCGACGGTATATCCGCGCCAAAACCAGGAGCGCCCTTTATATTGCCAAACTACTTCCTTGGCAGGAGTAACTTCCCAATACCCCCAATCTCCTTCGCAAATAAGCGTATTTCCGTTTGGTAATCGCACTGCACCAGAAATAAGATTGAAGTACAATTCTGGATCTTCAAAAGACCATACCACGGTGGGAGGAACCAAAGTGCCATTTTCAACAAATGTATCGGGTAAGTCCAACTCATAGACGACCGACTTTTCTTGTGGCGTGCCATTGTTATAAATCATCATATCGCCCACAGCTCCATAAGCTGGATTTATAAAATTGGGGTGGTGGTTGTTATAAAACAAACGCGTTCCCGTTCCGTTATAGGCTGTGGGGTTTCCAAAACGATATTTGAGATCACCCGCACTGGTTCGGGCTTGTTGGGTCGAAATACTGTGGTCAATGACCCAGACCTCACTATAGAAATTTACGCTCATATAAATCAAATCACGTTCTGCATCGTAGGCCAATGCGTTGGCATGCATTATATCACCATTGGCACGTTGATCATAATTGAGATTGATTCGATTAAAATTTTCATGGAGCTCGCCATAATTCAAAGCATCTGGATTGACATCTTGAACACCATGCTCCCAACTTCGCCATTGCCAAACAATGGCATTATTTGTGGGGTCTATTTCAATTATTTTTTCAGTAAATAAATCCGAAGCACGTTCTACTCCGTTGGCAACAGCTTCAGCAGCTGCAATGCGCTCCCAAACCAAGACCATTACATTGCCATTGGGAAGGATGCTAAAATCATGATGCAACAACTCGTTTTCATCATGTAGTGCATATTCCCAGGTCAAGTTATAGTTGCTATCGTATCGTCTCAAAACACCCCCATAACCACCAAAATTGAAGGGCGGCAATGTTTCGGGCTTAAAAAGCCCCATAACACCACCATCCGGCAAAAGCTCCAAATCATTTCCTAAATTCAAATCAAAACTCCATTGTTTTATTTTCGCCCCTGTCTTATCTACAATATATGCGGCTCTACCTCCATTTTCAATCATGAAAACATGATTTTCATCCATTTTTTTGGGCGTATACAAAACGACATTTTCGGACAGTTCTGGTATGGGTTCAAAAATGGCTTTTAGGTACGTATCCACTTCAGGAGTAAATACCAAGGGGTTGTTTTCACTAGACAAGCTTCCCTCCCAACGATCAAAATAAAATCCAGAAGCAGCAGTTGCTGTGATCGAAATTTCTTGTCCTAACGGAAAAACACCCGATTGAATATCAAACGTTCCTTCACCACTTTGATCTAGAGTCAATAAGATATCCGTCAAAGGAGGCGCGGCTTCTTTTTTACATCCAAAGACTGTGAGCAGGCCAAAAAGTAGAATTATGGATTTTTTCATTTTTTTAAAAATAGATTCGTAGTTCCCTTAGTGTGCCCTAAATTAGTGTAGAATTATCAAATGGCACAATTATCCAAATAATAAACCCATAAAAAGCTTCGCAGACCGGAGATTATTCTCGTATTTTTGGCGGGATAAAACAATACATGGACCAAATTACCATTTATGGCATTCATGCCATTTTAGAAGCGCTTAGAAACGACAAACCCATCGAAAAGGTTTGGTTGCTCAAGGGGATTAAAAACCCCCAATTTGACACGCTTATTCGGGCGTTAAATGAGCGGCATGTTTCTTTTAGTTTTGTGCCTACGGAGCGTTTGCAAAAATTTGCTTCTAAAACCCATCAAGGAGCTGTCGCACGCATAGCACCGGTACAAACACATGCATTAGAGCCCCTTATCGAAAATACCTTATCCAAAACCACCACCCCACTGTTTGTTATCTTAGATGGCATCACAGATGCTCGAAATTTTGGAGCCATTCTAAGAACTGCTGCTGCAACGGGTGTTGACGGGGTAATCATCCCACAAAGTGGAAGTGCACCAATCAATGGAGATACCATAAAAACCTCCGCAGGAGCTATTTTTAAGGTTCCTATTGCTCGAGTGGCGCACCTTAAAGATGCCTTACAACTCTTGCAGGCCTATGATATTGCTACTGTAGGAATCACAGAAAAAGCGACTGCTTTAGTTTATGACGAAGATTTCAAACAAGGCATCGCATTGGTCATGGGCGCCGAAGACAAAGGGATTTCAAAAGGGCTTTTTAATCTCCTACAAACGCATGCAAAATTGCCGATGCACTCCGATATCGATTCGCTAAATGTATCTGTAGCCTGTGCGGTTGTGCTATATGAAGTTGTTCGTCAACGCCTGTCCTAATCCAGCTTGTTTTTAGTACTTTTAGCTAATGGATTCTACACCACTAGCCGCACGAGTTCGACCCGTTTCCTTAGACGATTATATCGGCCAAGAGCATTTGGTGGGTCCAAAAGGGAGTTTAAAAAAAGTACTCGAGGACGGCCGATTGCATTCGATGATTTTTTGGGGACCACCCGGCACCGGAAAAACAACCTTGGCCTACTTGATCGCCAAACTTCAAGATCGTCCCTTTTATGAACTTTCTGCCATAAATGCTGGTGTCAAAGATATTCGAGAGGTCATCCAAAAAGCAAAACAAAACGGAGGGTTGTTTACACAAAAAAGCCCGTTGCTTTTTATTGATGAAATCCATCGCTTTAGCAAATCACAACAAGACTCGCTCCTAGGCGCTGTAGAACAAGGCATGATTACACTAATCGGAGCCACTACAGAAAACCCCAGCTTTGAGGTCATCAACGCCTTACTTTCGCGTTGTCAGGTATATACCCTAAAAGCCTTGGACAAAAAGGCCCTAGAAAAGGTGTTAGATCGAGCAATTCATTCCGATGCATATCTGAAAAAATTGGATATAAAACTTGAAGAAACCGAAGCCCTACTTCAACTTTCTGGAGGAGATGCTCGAAAGCTGTTGACCCTTTTAGAATTGGTCGTACAAAATCTAAAAGAGCAAAACCCACTGATTATCACCAACGATGCGGTACAAGAAATTATACAAACCAACTTGGTGCTCTTTGACAAAAATGGTGAATTTCATTATGACATAATTTCTGCCTTCATAAAATCGATTCGCGGTAGTGACCCAAACGCAGCCGTTTATTGGCTTGCACGAATGCTAGAAGCCGGTGAAGACGTAAAATTTATTGCACGACGGATGTTGATTCTTGCCAGTGAAGATATCGGAAATGCCAATCCCAATGCAATGCTAATGGCCAAAACAACCTTTGAGGCTGTGGCAATCATTGGCCTGCCCGAAGCACGTATACTATTGAGTCAATGCGCAACTTACCTAGCAGGATCTCCCAAAAGCAATGCCGCCTATAAGGCCATCAATCTTGCCCAGCAAGCGGTTCAACAGACAGGAAATTTGACCATCCCTTTACACCTTCGCAACGCCCCTACCCAATTGATGAAAGAACTGGATTATGGAAAAGGCTACTTATATCCCCATGACCATCCCAACCACACGGTCGATCAAGAATACCTCCCCGACACATTGAGTGGAACAACCTTTTATGAACCCGCTGCAAATGCTGCTGAGGACCGAATACGATTGTATCTAAAAAAAATATGGGGAGACAAATACCGCTATTAGCGGCGTTTCCAATAGAAAGGCGTAAATAATATCAATACCGTAAAGAGTTCCAAACGGCCCAATAGCATCAGAAAAGAGGACCACCAAAGCCCCAATGTGGGCATGGCAGCATAGGTACTGTCTGGTCCAAAACTCCCAAGTGCAGGGCCAACATTGCCCAAAGTAGAAGCTGCTACTCCCAATGAAGACTCAAAGTCCAAACCCAACAAAGCAAAACCCAAAGAACCGATGATAAAAGAAAGCATGTACAAAATAAAAAATCCCAAAACATTATAGACAATGGCATCATTTACGATTTTATTATTGTACCGTGTTTGAATAATGGCATTGGGATGAAAAGCCCTCTTGAATTCTAAAAATCCACTTTTGATCATCAGCAAATGCCGAACAATTTTTACACCTCCAGCGGTCGATCCTGCAGATCCTCCCAAAAACATCAACCCAAACAAAATGAGGGTTAAAATGGGCAATATGTTGGCTAAGTTGGCGGTAACAAATCCTGTGGTAGTTATGATCGCAACCACCTGAAAAAAACTATGTCGAAAAATGCTTTCTAATTTTCCCAAAACTTGGGGGTGTTCAAATCCCGGCCCAAAAACGTGACCAGAAATGAAAATAACCGCTGCAGCAACTAGAGTAAAACCAATTATAAAACCTAAATAGGTTTTAAATTCTTGATCTTTTAAAATCGCCTGTACTTTGCCCGTAAAAGCAAAATAACTCAGAACAAAATTGGTCCCAGCAATAATCATAAAAAAGATAATGATATACTGTATCAACGGAGCATCGTTCCAATAAGCAACACTACTGTTTTTGGTAGAAAAACCTCCTGTTGACAAGGTACTCATCGCATGATTTATGGCGTCAAAAAGAGACATACCAGCGAGATGAAGTAACAGTGTTTCTGCCAAAGTATATCCCAAATAAATAAGCCACAACCGTTTTGCCGTATCTGTAATCCGTGGGTGCAACTTATCACTATTGGGACCGGGTGCTTCGGCACTAAACAATTGCATTCCTCCAATACCCAATAGGGGCAGAATTGCAATCGCCAAAACAATAATTCCCATGCCTCCAATCCAGTGGGTCATGCTCCGCCAAAAAAGAATACTTTCTGGCAATATTTCCAAATCTTGGATCACCGACGCACCCGTTGTGGTATATCCCGAAAGTGTTTCAAAAAAAGCCGCCGATACAGAGGGAAGGGTTTTTGTAAATAAAAAGGGAAGCATACCGGTTAGGGTCATCGCAATCCAACCAAAAACCACAATAAAATAACCTTCTCGTTTCTGAATTTGAGGTGCTTCTTCAGAACGGGTGAGTAACATCAGCATGCCTCCAATAACAAGTACCAAGAAGGAAGCCAAGGCCATCGGAAAGATTGCGCCGTCATTGGTCAGAATGCTTACCAAAACAGCAAAGAGCATCAAACTGCCATTGAAGACAAGTAAGACCCCCAACAACTGCAGCACAACTTTTAGATTAAACTTCCTCATTGCAAGAACTTAAAGAAATAGGCTCTCAATTCGCTTGATTGATCGGGGCAAGCAACAGACGACAACGCGATCTCCCGCTTCAATTTTATAATCGCCAAGAACGATCATGCCTTTTCCTGATTTGATCACACCGCCAATTGTGGCTGTTCTTGGGAAATCGATGTCACGGATTTTCAATCCATTGACTTTTGAGGATTCATGTACCTGAAATTCTAAAATTTCGACATTGAGATTATTTAGTGTGGTCATGTCCAATACATCTCCCCTGCGGATGTATCTAAAAATCGTATTGGCCGTTAACAATTTCTTATTGATAAGTGTGTCAATTCCAATAGACTGTGAAAGTTGAAAATAATCCATGTTCTCAACCAAGGCAATGGTACGTTTGACGTCTTTGGACTTGGCCATCAAACAAGACATGATGTTTGTTTCGGAGTTTTCGGTTACCGAAATAAACGCGTCCATAGACTCAATATTTTCTTCTTCCAATAGTTCGGCACTACGACCATCACCATGAATGACCATAATATTTGGAAGTTCTTCTACCAAATCATAGGCACGTTGTTTGTTTTGTTCTACCAGTGTTACATTGAATTTTTTTTCACTTAACTCTCGGGCAGTTGACAGGCCAATTTTTCCACCCCCAAGGATCAATACATCCTTGATCGGTGTTTTGGTTTTACCTGCCAGCTTATAAATTTCTTCGACCCCTTCTTTGAGTGTGATGAAAAAAACGGAGTCATCGACTTCAAAAACCGTGTCACCCCGTGGTATGATAGAATATTGTGTGCCTTTTCTTTGTAAAGCGATAGGCATAAAATGCAGGTCTGGGAAAAAATCTGCCGCTTCTTTTACAGACCGTCCTACAAAAGGGACGTTTGGCCCGAGTGTCGTACCAATCAAGGTTAACTCCCCTTCATCAAACTCATAGGTGTTGCTAAAAGCGGATTGATCGAGTAATTGCTGAATCTCTGTTGCTGCCAATGCTTCGGGTGAAATCAGCTCATCTACACCCAGTTTTTGAAAATCGATGCAGCAATCTTCTTTGATGTACTCTATAGTAGATATCCTGGCGATTGTCCGCTTACAACCCAATTGCTTGGCCAAACTACAAATCATGATATTGGTCGACTCTTCGGAGGTTACGGCAATAAATAGATCTGAGGTAGTAACATTGGCCTCTTTGATAAGTTGCAAAGAACCTGCATTGCCACGAAGTGTTTTGATATCCAGATGGCTTTCTGCATAATTTAGGCGTTCCTTGTCGGTGTCGATGAGGGTTATGTCTAAGGACTCGAAGGATAAGAGTTTGGCCAAATGAAAGCCAACTTCTCCTGCACCAGCAATGATTATTTTCATTTAGTAAATTGAAAATGCAATACAAATATACAAAAAGACATCCTCCTGTCACAAATCCTTTATATTTGCATCCTATGAAAAAGGAGATACGTCCTTACCAGAATCAGCAGGGTTCTAAGAAAGAACAGGTCATTACCATGTTTGATACGATTTCAAAAGAATACGACCTTCTCAATAGGGTCATATCACTGGGAATTGATATAAAATGGCGAAATCGATTGGTCCAAAAAATTGCGGCCAAACAACCTAAAAACATTTTAGATGTTGCCACGGGTACGGGTGATTTGGCAGTAGCGCTTTGCAAAACAGGGGCGTCGTCGATTGTAGGGTTGGACATCTCACCAGGAATGTTGGCCATCGGCAAAGAAAAAGTCTTATCAAAAGGCTTGTCCGATATCATTGAAATGCACATTGGTGATAGTGAAAATCTATCCTACGAGACCGCAAGTTTTGATGCCGTAACGGTAGCTTTTGGAGTTCGTAATTTTGAAAATCTTGAAAAGGGATTGTCCGAAATTTATCGCATACTCAAGCCCGGCGGCCAATTGGCTATTTTAGAAACTTCAGTTCCTACACGATTTCCATACAAACAAGGCTATCGGTTTTACGCCGGTTTTTTAATGCCGCTGATCGGGAAAATTTTCTCCAAAGACCGTGCAGCCTATGGATATCTTTCGGATTCGGCAGCACACTTCCCATTTGGTAAAGCCTTTAACAATATTTTACTAAAAATTGGGTTTATAGAAGTAGTAGATGATCCACAAACCCTAGGGGTCGCTACCATATATAGTGCAACAAAACCCTAAGTTGAAAAAAAGTATCGTCTTCTTATTGTTGGCCATAAATGCAATCGTTTATGGGCAATACCCTACCGTTCGTGAACGGATCAATAACCTGCCCAACTTTGATGAAAGACCCATACATTATGGATACTTTATTGGGATTAATCAATACGATTTTAGAATTGATTATGTTGGAGACTACTACCGGATCAATGGCTATGATGATATTGAAGTAATACCTAAAAAAGGGTTTAATATCGGGATGATTGGAGATTTAAGAATCAACCAGTTTCTGAGTCTTCGATTAGAACCCGGGCTTTATTATAGCCAGCGCGATCTCTTTTATCCTGATTTGCCCGAATTTAAATCCGAGCAGGATCGACTGCGTGAAATCAAATCGACTTATATCCATTTGCCCCTCTATCTTAAAGTAAACGCCAAAAGAATCAACAATTTCAGACCGTTTTTGCTTTTTGGGGTTTCTACAGACTTCAACCTCTCGAGTAATTTTAAAAATATTGACGACAACACCACCGGGGTTTTTCGTACCATCAATCAAACGCTCAATTATGAAATTGGATTGGGGTTTGAATTTTATCTATTTTATTTCAAATTTACCCCATCCATTCGCGGTATTTTTTCTTTCGAAAACGAGCTTGTGCCTGACAATGACACCAATAGTCCATGGACCAGACACCTTACCAACCTATTTAGTCGTGGGTTGGCGATCAACATAACTTTCGAATAATTTAGCCCTGCTGACGTGCATGCTCTGACAAAACAATGGCCGTTGCCGTAGCAACATTGAGGCTTTCTGCACCCGAATTTGGTACAGAAGGAATGGTGATTTTTTCTGTAACCCTACTTTCCAATGCTTTTCGAATTCCATGGGATTCACTTCCCATCAGAAAAGAACATTTTGAGGCGAGCGGCTTGGTATAAATTGATTTGCCTTGAAGCAATGTCGCATAAACAGGTAACGGGTGACCGTCTATAAATTCATTGAGATCCGTATAAAAACAACCGATGCGTGACAAAGAACCCATAGAGGCCTGTACGACTTTGGGATTATAACAATCTACCGTATCGGTACTGCAAACCAATTGATGGAATCCAAACCAATCTGCCAGTCTTATGATGGTTCCCAAATTGCCAGGATCTGCGATGCCATCCAACAAAATACTGGGTCGATCACGTTTTAATCCCTCAGCATCAGGCATAGCAAAAACAGCCAAAGCAGGGCTGGGCGAATTGAGGTGGGTGATTTTTTGCATCTCATTTTGGCTAAGCACAGTCGCAGGAAAAATCGTATCTTCTAGGGTCGTAAAAATATACTGGGCTTGCCAACCCATTTCCCAAAATTCTTGAACGCTTTTAAGCCCTTCTACGACAAACATTCCAGATTGTTGTCGGTATTTTTTCTGTTTGAGTTGTTGGATTTGCTTCTGTTGATTTTTGCTTACCATCCAAATGATGTATTTTTGATATTAATTCTTATAATTTGCGGCATCTTCCAACAAAATTAAGCATTCTTGGGCTGTTAAGCCTTCTTTTTTTTGGCTGTAGTGGTATAAAAAAACTTCAGGAGAATGATCAAATACTAACCCAAAACACGGTGCTGCTCAACGGCAAAAAATTACGCAACCACCCCGTAAAAAAAATCATCAGTCCCCAACCCAATACCACACTTTTCAAAATACCGGTCAAAAGAAACCTCTACTTGTCGGCACAACAAAATCCAGATTCGCTTTTTGAAGTTTGGCTCAACAAAAAGCCCCAGCGCAAAACACGGCTCGCAAATCTTTGGTCTGAAAAACAAATCGAACAGCTCAGAAAATATAAAATAGGTTGGCATCAATGGTTGATGGGATTGGGCGAACCTCCTGCACTGATAGATACCTTAGCGGTTTTGAACTCCCAAGAACGCATTGGCCAATATTATAAAAACAGAGGATATTTTAACACGACAACCACCCATACGATCCTTCCAAAAGGTAAGCAAAAAGCAAGCATTACATATGCTGTTCAAACGGGGCCGCAATATATCTTAGACGCCATAAATTTTTCGAGCAATTCGGACAAAATAGTAGCCCTTCTTGAAGCCCATCGCGATGCGAGTTTTTTGGTCCCTGGAGCTGCATTTAAAATTAAAGACTTTGAGTCCGAAAGAGAACGGCTAACGGCCCTTTTACAAAACAATGGTGTCTATAATTTTCAACAAAATAGCCTCAATTTTGAAGCAGCTATTGACAGCTCTGAAGTTGACCTGAAAGTGCCGGTTCAAATCAACATTGAGGATTATATTAGCCGTGCTGGTGATCGTGTTATAAGTACCCCTTATACGCTGTCGAGGATCAAAAAAATTGACCTGTATATCTTAAATCCAAAATACGAAAGCCTCCCCAGATGGGATAGCTTAAGCCATGAGGATATTACTATTTTTTATAAGGGAAAACTGAGCTATCGGCCCCAAGCGCTTACTGATGCTATCTTTATTTCCAAAGACAGTTTGTATAGCGAACAACAACGAAATTTGACCTACCGCTACTTTAACCAACTTCGCAATTTTAAATACCCCAGTATTGTTTTTGATACTACTGATGACCCAACGGCACTAGAGACAACCATCTATTTAAATCCGAAGGAGCGATTTTCGTTGGGCCTCGATTTGGATCTATCGCATTCCAACATCCAAGATTTTGGTATTGGAAGTGGTATTTCTTTGGCGATACGAAATTTATTTAAAAGCACAGATGTATTGGAGTTGAGTCTCAAAAACACCCTAGGGTCTTCTAAAAATGCTGCCAACCCAAACGATCGGTTTTTTAATCTTTTTGAACTGGGCGTTGACGCCAAGCTCAAATTCCCAAAAATACTTGTGCCTTTTGAGTCCGAAGGAATTATTCCCAAAACCATGAATCCACAAACGGACATCAGTTTGGGTACATCGCTTCAAAAAAACATCGGTTTAGACAAACAGTATTTTGGCGCCGGATATGCCTTAAATTGGGCGCCTACCCGGACCACAAAAATTCAATTACAACTTTTGGATGTCGAATACATCAACAACCGAAATGTTGACAACTATTTTAATGTCTATAAAAACTCCTACGAGCGGCTCAATTCCATTGCCAAAGTAATAGAGGACACTATGGGATTCACCGATCCCAATGGAGATTTGATTATTCCAGATGGGGCCAATCAGTTTTTAAATGCTGTTTTAAATCAACAAACCTCAATTAGACCAGACCAAAACGCATACATTGTTGCCAACCGAGTACGAGAACGACAAGAACGACTTACACTAAACAACTTTATTATGGGGTCTGCATTGGCCTACACCCGCAATACCCAAGTAGATTTGTTGGACGAAAATTTTTCGCAATTTCGATTTAAAATAGAATGGGTAGGCAACCTACTTATGGGGCTCTTTGAGCTGACCGGGCGTGATAAAAATGAAAATAATCAATACACTATCGAAGGGGTTGTCCCCTCACAATACCTCAAAACCGAATTTGATTATATCAAACACATTCGATTAGGCACCCAAAGGGTACTAGCATTACGGTTTTTTAGTGGGTTTGCCCTACCTTACAACAATGCTACCAACATCCCTTTTTCGAGATCGTATTTTGGTGGTGGTGCCAATGACAATAGGGCGTGGAGACCCTATCGATTGGGCCCTGGAAAAAGCAATAACATCAACGAGTTTAACGAAGCAAATTTTAAATTGGCTGCAAACATCGAATATCGTTTTCCGATATTGGGTAGCCTCAAAGGAGCACTCTTTGTTGATGCAGGCAATATCTGGAACGCCTTAGATGATGTCTCAGATCCGTTGGCCCGTTTTGACGGTTGGCGTGATCTTGAAGATATTGCGGTAGGATCGGGAATTGGTTTTCGGTATGATTTTGATTTTTTTGTGTTCCGATTTGACACCGCCTTCAAAACCTACAACCCCGCACGACCAAGAACAGCGCGTTGGTGGAGCGATTATGCGCTAAATCGTGCGGTATTTAATGTTGGTATTAATTACCCCTTTTAATAATTATTAATATTTTTGCGTCAAATTAGAATTGAATGAAAACTACCCTTCCTGCTGGAGTACTCACCGGCAATCAAGTCCAAGAAACTTTTGCTTTAGCAAAACAAAAAGCGTTTGCACTTCCTGCAGTCAATGTAACAGGGAGCAATACAATTAATGCCGTACTCGAAACGGCGGTTGAACTCAACAGCCCAGTCATCATCCAATTTTCAAACGGGGGTGCACAATTTAATGCAGGTAAAGGTCTTTCAAACGAAAATGAAAAAGCAGCCATAGCAGGTGCCGTAGCAGGTGCAAAACACATCCATCAATTGGCCGAAGCATATGGCGCTCGTGTGATTTTACATACCGATCATTGCGCCAAAAAATTATTACCCTGGATCGACGGGCTTCTTGATGCGAGCGAAGCACATTTTGCCGCCACCGGAAAACCACTTTTTAGCTCGCACATGATTGACCTTTCTGAAGAACCTCTTGAAGAAAACATTGCCATCTGCAAGGACTACCTCAAAAGAATGTCCAAAATGGGCATGACCCTTGAGATCGAATTGGGCGTCACCGGTGGTGAAGAAGATGGTGTGGACAACACCGATGTTGATCAATCCAAATTATACACCCAACCCGAAGAAGTTGCTTATGCTTATGAGCAACTTAGTGAAATTAGTTCTCAGTTTACGATTGCAGCGGCCTTTGGAAATGTCCATGGCGTATACAAACCCGGCAATGTGGTACTAACCCCCAAAATTTTGAAAAACTCTCAAGAATACATCACTCAAAAATTTGGCGTTGCCGACAATACTGTTGACTTTGTTTTCCACGGCGGGTCGGGATCCTCACTTGAAGAAATTCGTGAATCAATAGGATATGGAGTCATTAAAATGAATATTGACACCGATCTTCAGTTTGCATTTACAGAAGGTATTCGCGACTATATGACTGACAAAATTGACTACCTCAAAACCCAAATCGGCAACCCTGAAGGCAGCGAAGTACCCAACAAAAAACATTATGATCCACGCAAATGGATGCGTCTGGGTGAAGAAACTTTTAAAGCCCGATTGAAAAAAGCTTTTGAAGATTTAAATAATGTCAATACTTTAGACTAATACAAAAGCCTTAAAATGAGTTGGTTCAAACGAAGCGAGAAAGGAATACAGACCAGTACAGAGGAGAAAAAAGACACGCCCAAAGGCCTGTGGTACAAAACACCCTCTGGAAAAATAGTTGACACCAAAGAACTGGAAAGCAACCATTATGTAAGTCCCGAAGACGATTATCACGTACATATAGGAAGCAAAGAATATTTTGAAATCCTTTTTGACGGCAATCAATTTGAAGAATTAGCCACTGACTTACGCTCGAAAGACTTCCTAAAATTTAAGGACACTAAAAAGTACGCTGATCGACTCAAAGCTGCACACAAAAAAACCAACCTCAATGATGCCATACGCGTTGCAGTAGGGCCCTCCTTTGGAGAAAAAATTGTAGTTGCTTGTATGGATTTTGCCTTCATTGGAGGTTCAATGGGATCGGTCGTAGGCGAAAAAATCACGCGTGCTGCAAAATATTCGCTCGAACACAATCTTCCGCTCGTTGTGATCTCCAAATCTGGAGGTGCTCGGATGATGGAATCGGCTACCTCGCTTATGCAAATGGCCAAAACTTCGGCTATGCTCGCGGAGCTAGCTGAAGCCAAAATACCATATATATCCCTTTGTACCGACCCCACAACAGGGGGCACCACTGCTTCTTTTGCCATGTTGGGAGACATTAATATCGCCGAACCGGGAGCACTTATTGCTTTTGCAGGGCCTCGCGTGGTTAAAGACACAACCGGTAAAGAACTACCAGAAGGATTTCAAACAAGTGAGTTTCTGAAAGAAAAAGGCTTCTTGGATTTTATTGTTCACCGAAAAGAATTAAAAAAGCGAATCAACCTCTACCTAGATTTATTGCTCAATAAACCTTTACGCGCTTTTTAATAGCAAATTATTGCTTTATATATAAAAAGTGTATCTTTGCACCGCCTTAGGCAATACATAATA
>Ga0255760_10003653_pt1 | contig 13737 bp, 10 predicted proteins | sample 071ome_25_FD_179960 | JGI IMG/M metagenome (GOLD analysis project Ga0255760, IMG submission 179960) | Coastal salt marsh microbial communities from the Groves Creek Marsh, Skidaway Island, Georgia - 071410BT metaG (version 2) | ecosystem: Environmental > Aquatic > Marine > Intertidal zone >... | reverse complement strand
TGTGGTTGATCCGTTCTCTGAAATTGCGACACAGGGAAATAGAATGAACCGCCAGCCCCCCGATACGGGTTCAGATTTGCCAAAACTCCTCAAGAGCTACGGCATAGTTTACGATAAAAGCAAAGTGTTAGGCGACAGGCTGGGCGCTCAGCGCGTTAATGCAGGACGTGATTCTCTCGGGCGTCCAGTGATCACGGACTTTATCGCCTGGGTCACACTTCGTGATGATCGACTCAACAAGAACGATGTGGTCAGTGGTCAGTTGGAACAAATCGCCGTTGCCTCTTCAGGGACGCTAGATATCGCCCCTGGTTCTAAACTCAAGATGACTCCACTGCTAACGTCAAGTAAGGAGGCCATGCAAATTGAGGTCGAATCCGTCAAAAAGGACCCCAAGCCAGCAAAGTTGCTCAAGAATTTTAAATCTGCAGATAAAAAGTTTGTTATCTCAGGGCGTTTCACGGGGATGCTTGATAGCGCGTTTAAAAGTGGAAAACCCAAAGATAAAATTCGGGATCAAATAAAAGCCGCTCAGATTAAAAAAGGCGAAAAAGTCGTTGATGATCTGCCACATCTTAACAGTTCCCAGAAAGAGGCGAACATCCTGGTGATCGCCGATACTGATATGCTTGCGGACGGCTCTTGGGTGCGGACACAGAACTTCTTTGGCCGACAGATGACAGTGCCCGTCGCTGATAATGCCGATTTCTTATTCAACGCGGTCGATACCTTTACTGGGTCAGCAGATTTGATTGGACTTCGCAGTCGCGGAGTGAGTGGAAGGCCGTTTAGGAAGGTTGAGGAGATGAAGCGTTCGGCCGAACTCCGTTATCGGGCGAAAGAACAGGGTCTTCTGGAAAAGCTAGCGGAAATCGAAAAAAAACTTAAAGAACTTCAAACCAAAGAAACAGCGGCTGGAACGACGGTAATCCTGTCAGATGATCAAAAAGCGGCCATAGAGAAATTTCGGCGCGAATCTGTCACAATACGGAAAGATCTAAGGGCGGTTCAATTAGCTTTGCGGGAAGATATCGATCGACTCGAAGCTTGGTTGAAAGCCATAAATATAGGATTGGTTCCAGTTATTGTCATGGTATTTGCAATTTGCTTCGGGTTGTTCCGAAGAGGGCGATCTAAGCGGGCCAGAGCGTCCGCAGTCGCAGCTTAATTTTATATTTAACGTGAAGAGAGGACACTTGTAATGTCACCCCGTTCATTTTTCACCTTCGCTGTTCTTACCAGTTTATTGGTCGTTGGTGCCATCTTGGCGGTTTTTTCGCGACCTGCACCTGTAGAGATTCCGAAAGATAGGCCATTGGTTTACTCCGGGCTTGAGACGAAAATTAACGATGTTTCAGAAATTAAAGTAGAGACGCCCTCTCGAACCTTTACCTTGTCTCGTACCGACGTTGGTTGGGGGATTAAGGAACTCAGTAATTTTCCTGTGGTTTTTGATAAGCTTAAGACTGTGGTTGTACAGCTTTCACAACTTAGGTTTTTGGAGCCAAAAACCAATGACCCAGAGCGGTATGCCAGATTGAATCTGAGGGATCCTAGCGCAAAGGGCGCCAGTTCAAAGCAGGTTACCGTTTTCGCAAAAGGCGGGGATGTACTTGCCAAGGGGATCGTTGGAAAAAAGAATGAGGATTTGTTCGGGAATGGCCGAAGCGGAACCTACATGAGGTTTGGAGATGACAAGAAGACGTGGCTCGTTGAAGGCAGCCTTGATCTCGGAGAGGGTCCTGCCGATTGGACGCTGAAAACGATACTCGACATAAAACGAGGGGCGGTCAAAAAGCTCGAGATCAGTTCTCCAAAGGGTGGGGATGTGGTTATCCAAAGGGATAAGGCAAGTCAAAAAGACTTTAAATTCCAGGGCATTCCCCAGGGTAAGCGCCAACGGGGTCAGTGGGAAACCAATGACATGGCTAAATTATTAGAAAAGCTGGAACTGAAGGACATTCGCTTGGCTCAGGACATACCCTTCCAAGGGAAAGCATATTCGGGACGGATCATTACATTTGATGGATTGGTGGTGAATACCCTAGCTATCAAGGATGGCAAGAAGTACTGGATTAATTTGACGGCAGAAGCCTTCCCTGGATCAGATAAAAGGGTTGAAACTAGAGCCAAGGATATTTCCAGTGCCTTATCGAAATATGCATTCGAGGTAGACGAGAAACCAGGCAAAAAACTTACTTGTGAGCATATCAATTTATTGGAGGGTGCTGGCATTAACGCTTGTGCCTAATCGATAATAAATCTGGATAGTTGGAAAGGAAGCATCCTTTGCACGTTCCGCAGAACCGATATGGAGGATAGCTTAAATGAATAAATTCCTTCTGCTGAAACCTGATGACATTCAAGACCTCGTATCTATGGACGAAGCCATTGATGCTGTAGAGCAGGGGTACATTGACGGGATGAATTTTCCAGTGATCAACGCACCTCGCCGTCGAGTACATTCACCTTCAGGCGTGCGCATTAGTAATTTTCCAGGCGGCTCACATTCGATGGGCGTGATAGGTGCGGCTAGTAGAGCTGATCACGTTGTTCAGGAGGATGGAGGAGCAAACCAACATTATGCCTACAGAGAACATCCTGTGCATGTTTTGAATGATTCTGAGAATGGACAACTTTTAGCAATCGTTATTGGCGAGCCTGTCGAACGGACCCTTGGATATACAAGCCTTGTAGCTCTGAGAACAGCGGCAACTTCGGGGGTCGGATTTCGTTATCTTGCACGGGAAGATGTGACTGAGGTTGGTCTCTTTGGTTCTGGAGGACAGGCCGCAAATCAGCTTTTGGCGCTTAAATGTGTTCGTCCAGGGATCCGGCGCGTGAGGGTTTATTCCCGAGACCCTCAAAATCGACGAGCCTTTGCAGAAAAATATGGACCAAAATTTAATTTAGAAATAACGCCCGTGGAAACAGGCGATGACGCCATTAAGGGCGCGGACATAGTATTGTGTGCTACAAGCACAAATGTTGAGTTGTTCGACGGTGATTTATTGGAGCCGGGCCAGCACGTGACAGGCATCATAGGAGGCAACGTGCAGCTGGTCGAAGGAGGGTTTTTGAAAAAAGCCCGGCGTGAAATCGATAACAGAACCGTAGAGAGGTCTGATGTCATCGTAACGAACCTTAGGGAGTCTGTCATTTCAGAGAAGCAAGGAGACCTTTATGAACCCTTGGAGCTTGGAATAATCAAAGAAGAAGATATTCTCGAGCTGGGTCCTCTTGCATCTGGTGTGGTTGAGGGCCGAACAGGTGAGGGGCAGATTACCTATCATAAAAATAATAACGGTACTGCTGCCTCTGAGATCGCTATCGCCATGCTGGTTTACAAAAAAGCAAAAGAAGCTGGCCGTGGTGTTGAGGTTGATTTGGTCTCGGCATCTCAATTGCCTCATGCACTCTAGTCTTTGATTTGGGGATCTGTCCTTGCCTGTTAGTACTCTTAACCACGTGAATATCCGGTGCCGCACCGACAAATTGGAAGAGACAATGGAATTTTATAGGGACTTTCTTTGTCTTAAAGTCGGATATAGGCCCAATTTTGACTTCCCAGGATATTGGATGTACGCCGGCGATCGGCCTCTTGTACATATTTCCAGTCGTCCTCCCAAAGGCAGGCATGATGGGCAGCCCGAGGATATGGATGCTGGTTTTGGTCATGTTGCTTTCTCTGCCACCGGGCTCGCGCAGGTTAAGGAAAACTTGGATTTAAAAGGGCTAAAATACTACGAGAGAGCAACCCCTGATGAAGGTATTTATCAGCTGTTCGTGCATGATCCGAACAAGGTGTTGGTTGAATTTTGTTTCCCGATCGGAGAGGGCGTAGATTAATGATTTTTTTCTCGCATTGTCCATGCAATAACTGCACCGGCTCCCATAAAAGCCGTTCCGGTTAGAAACACAGGTATATAAGAGCTGGTCGAGGCAAAAATTATCACGTACAGGAATCCTCCAGCCGCTTGAATGGTCGTAGATGCCAGAGCCGCTGCTCTCCATACGACAGGCATTTTATCCTTTCCCATCAACTGATGCACACGTCCGGAGAGAATAGCTGTTAAGCCTGGCTGAGCGCCTACAATTAATGAGGATATTATAAGTGCCCAATTCTCATCGATAAGAACTGGCAGCGCTATGCCGCTTGCTACCAGAGCAAAGGCCAAGGGGAGGGCGATATGAAAACCTATCCGATCTGCTAGCCTGCCCCACAAGTATGTCCCACAAATTGCACCAATGCCAAAAAGAGTCCAGTGGAGACCGCCGAAAGAGTTGCTGTTTCCAAGACCTCTTACCAGATAGTCGACCCAATAGATTGTATGTGGAATTAGACCTAACGAAAATAAAGTTCGGGCAGTGATTATCGCGATTGCATTCCAACTCCAGTCGATGGTTGGGTGTACTGTTTCCTGCTCTTTTCTCTCATTGGTTCTTGGTGCCGCTCTCCAGCCCCAGAAAGCAACGAGTGTTGCAAAGAATCCTGCTATTGAAATGCCGAACCACGCTAAGCTAACGCTGAATTGCAGCAAGATGGGCACCGCAGTACCTGCGAGAAGAATACCCAAACCGACCCCTGTATAGGTGATGCTGGTGGCTAAACCTAATTTTCCCCGCGGAGCAAATCGGGTGGTAATGGAAAGCGCATATATCATGATTACGCCTACGGCGGCCCCGGCGACTGCACGCCAGAAAGTGATCCACAGAAATCCCCACGGTAACATGCTACTAACGAGAGCTATTAGAGTAGCGAGCAAGCATAATCTCAGTGCGCCTGTTTCTCCAAAAACCCTTCTTAGCGAAGGGGCGGCGAACGCACCTATTAGATAACCAACGAAATTTCCTACCCCTGCTGTCCCTGCCTCTGTCGCTGTAAGCCAACCTTGTTCTATCAGCGCAGGTATTAACGGTGAGTATGAAAAACGTCCCAAACCCATTCCGACCAAAAGTGTCGCTGCGCCAGCGATGGATAGTCTCAGCCAGATTGGCATATTTTATCCTGCTTTTTATTTACGACTTGTGTGCGATTATAGCGTGGATCCAGAAAGTGTTTAGGCCTAGATCATTGAAAATCACGTGATGGATACCGGGGTTTCTGAGTATTGTTTTTATATGGTGTAGCCAGCTCGTAAAGTTTAGATGTCATGTCTATCAGATGTCTTGCAATTATGTGGATTACGAGACCTTCGCGTTGTAGTTCACCACGTACTAAAAGTAATTTAGAAACTAATGTTTCCTTGCGATATTTTTCAAATACACTCGGCCAAATAATCACGTTTGCACTTCCGGTTTCATCTTCTAACGTAGTGAAGATAACACCACTTGCTGTACCAGGACGCTGACGGCTAATAACTAAACCAGAGACGCTCACTACCCCGCCATTTTCTATTTTTGATAATTTTTTTGCCGGGATTGCACGCATAGATGTCATTAAATTTCTCAGTAGAGACAAAGGGTGATCTTTAAGAGATAGATGGATGGTGCGATAGTCATGGCTGACTTCTTCTCCGAGTCCCATGCTAGGTAGATGTACCTTCTGTTCGACGATTCCCTCACCTGATTCGATAAAAAGAGGTGCTTGATTTGAGTTGACACGTTGTGTCGACCAAAGCGCTTGTCTTCTAGATAAATTGATCGACTGAAATGCATCTGCGTCTGCTAGCTGCTCTAGAACAGATTTAGGTAAATTACTGCGTCGGGCAAAATCATCTATATCAAAGAAAGGCCTACCGTTTCCCATTTTTCTTGCGGTTATAAGTTGATCAGCAAAATCTTCTCGAAAGCCTTTGATTTGTCTAAGCCCAAGGCGGAGGGCGTCCAAGCCCTCGGCAGTTATTTCTATAGTGGAATCCCAGTGACTGTAATTCACGTCGGGTGGATAAATTGTAACCCCATGTTTGCTGGCGTCGCCGACAATCTGAGCAGGGGCGTAAAAACCCATTGGTTGGCTATTCAACAATGAGCAGGCAAAAATTGCCGGGTGGTGGTACTTGAGCCAAGCGGAGACGTATACGAGCAAAGCGAAGCTTGCTGCGTGGCTTTCTGGAAAACCGTAATCACCAAATCCTTCAATTTGTTTGAAACAGCGGTTAGCAAAATCTTCTTCATATCCGCGAGCAATCATGCCACGGATCATTTTGTTTCGATATTGTTGGATGGTGCCCATGCGGCGGAAAGTGGCCATGGCGCGTCTTAGCCCATCTGCTTCTGCCGGTGTAAAGCCTGCTGCTACAATAGCAATCTTCATGGCTTGTTCTTGGAACAAAGGTACACCGTATGTTTTTCCTAGCACTTCGCGCAGAGATTCGGATGGAAATGTGACCTCCTCCTCTCCGTTGCGGCGTCTTAGATATGGGTGGACCATATCACCTTGAATTGGGCCTGGTCTAACAATGGCGACCTCGATAACTAAATCGTAGAAGGCTCTAGGCTTTAGACGGGGTAGCATTGTCATCTGCGCTCGACTTTCGACTTGAAACACACCCACTGAATCGGCTCGAGACAGCATTTTGTAGACTTCTGGATCTTCCGCTGGGACGGTTGCGAGATCGACTTCATGTTGATGGTGTTTTTGTAAGAGCTCAAATGCTTTGCGAATACAACTCAACATACCCAGCCCTAACACATCAATTTTGAGAAAACCTAATGTGTCGAGATCATCTTTGTCCCACTCTATAGTCGTGCGGCCTTCCATTGTTGCATTGGCGATAGGAACAAGGTCATCCAATCGCCCCCGTGTAATGACAAAGCCACCTACATGCTGGGATAAATGTCTTGGAAATCCAGATATTTCACTTGCCAACTGCAAGGTGAGAATAATTTTTGGATCGTTCTCGCTGAGTCCTACCTCTCTTAAAGGAAGTTTGTTTTTTTTTGATAATCTTTCTATTACTGAGGCTTTTGATAGAGCATCTTCTACATCACGACTTAGTCCCATCGCGCGTGCCACCTCCCGCATCCCACTACGGCCGCGGTAATGTATCACCGTGGCTGCAAGCCCGGCACGTTCGCGCCCATATTTTTTATATATATATTGAATTACTTCTTCACGGCGTTCGTGCTCGAAATCAACGTCTATGTCAGGCGGTTCTCCACGTTCAGCACTAATAAATCTTTCAAATAATAAATCGATTTTCGTGGGATCGACTGCTGTTATCCCGAGACAATAACAAACAGCGGAATTTGCGGCTGAGCCGCGACCTTGGCATAGAATTCCCCGGTTTCGTGCATATTGAACGATGTCATGTACAGTCAAAAAATAATTAGCGTATGAAAGTTCATCGATGAGTTGGAGTTCATGTTTTATTTGGAGGCACACCTTATCAGGAATTCCACTGGGATATCGATCCTGAGCTCCTGCCCATGCTAAATCTGTTAAATATTTTTGCGGGGTGGTTCCGGGCGGGGCCTCGTCATCTGGATATGCATAGACCAGTTGATCAAGCGAAAATGAGCATCGTTCGGCAATTTCAACTGTACGAGAAATCGCCTCTTTATGATTAGGGAATAAGGCAGACATTGCATCAGCCGATTTGAGGTGACGCTCTGCGTTAACGAAAAGTTTGTACCCAGCATTATCGACTGTGCATCGATTTTTAATGGCAGTTAAGGTGTCTTGCAATTTACGGCGGGTGAGGTCGTGATAATGCACATCATTGGTTACGACCGTTGAGACATTCACCTTGCTTGCCAAGTTATCTAGTAAAGCAATCCGCCTAGTGTCTCCATATTCGAGGAAATTCTGTAGTGATAGATAGCAACGGTCACCCATTACCCCAGAGAAGCGTGACAGGGTGAAGGATAGGTGGTCTAAATCACATTGGCTCTGCGATAGAATGACAATGATTTGGTCTTTTTGTGCATTTAAGAAATCATCTATTGAAAGATAACACTCACCCTTTGGTGCACGTCTTCGACCTAGGGTTATTAGCCTTGTGAGGCGGCTATAAGCAGCGTGATTTGTGGGCAAGCATAAAATTGATTCTGAATCTGTGAAGTCTAAACGTGCGCCAACGATTATTTTTATTCCTGTTTCTCGCGCTGCTAGATGGGCTCGAACTACGCCGGCCAGTGTATTGCGATCAGTAATAGCGATAGCCTTATGCTCGAGTTCTACCGCTCGGTGGACTAACTCTTCCGGATAAGACGCACCTTTTAGAAAAGAAAAATTACTCGTGGTCTGTAATTCAACATAAGAATTCATGGGAATAATCCGTGGACATACCAACGAGTGGTCTTGCTTCCTTGATTAGTTTCTTTGAATATCCACAATCGTCGACCTCTGCTGTCCTCAACCTGGAAGTAATCGCGTGTGCCTGTATTTCCTAACCTCCACCATTCAGGAGAAATTCGCTCTGGTCCTTGGCTTAGGGTTATTTTATGGAGAACTTTACGCCAACGAAAAACAGATGGTGGCTCGACGAGAAGTTTGGATACTAGGCCGATAGTTTCAACTTCTTCTGGTGGATAGAGTAACCGTACTGGGCGGATTATATTTTTATGCTTTATATCAGCGTTACGGTGTTTCTCTGTAATTGATGAAAGTGTACCAGCACGCTCCGGTATATGACTTTCGGTAATTCTCGGCGATAAAATTTTTTCATTTCCGAATCTGTTTGTTAGTCGGTCGATTAATAGTTCGAAATTATTACTTTTCCGGTCATCAGATAGTTTCGCTTGGGTGTCGTCTAATGCCTCCGTCCTTTCTGCGAATAGAGTTGTCGCATCTACGCCGAAGCCGGGATCAATATCGTTGATACGGTCGTTAAATAAATATTTTAAGGTGATAACGTCGCGAATAGGGTGAGTGGCGCTAGCTAGACGCTGTTCTATGCTGCCGTCAACACGGTACAAGGTAAAAATCAACCTTCTTGCACCAACACCTTGGCTTTCCATCTTCTGGCACAATAAGATTAACATTTTTTCTAGAGCTGCCCGGAAATCTTCTGAATTTCCGATTGGTTCGGAGAAGGAGATCCGAACATATAGTGGTTCTTTATATTTCACAGCGGAGATTGATTCAGATACTTTTCCAATCGCAGCATCCAATCTTTTGAGTAGTGTTGTGCCGTAACGAGCAGATAGTGTTGCACGAGGTAATTTCAGAAGATCACCAATAGTATGTAATCCTACTTTTTGGAGGTTTAATCTGGTGGTAGAGGAAAGTCTTAGAGCTGCAGTTGGTAGCGGAGCTAGGGTTTCTCGTACAGTTCCGAGTGGTGCAATAGTCCAGTTTTTTTGATTATTTTGGCCATAACGAGCTAACGCCCAGGCAGCACCCCTGGTTTCTGCGATTGCAGCTTTAGAAACAAAGCCTATCTGGTTTATTTTGTTGACTAAATCAGTCAGCATTATTTCTTCGCCTCCAAATAAATGACTGCAGCCAGTCGCGTCTATCCAGATTCCGCCGCCACCTGGTCCTTCCAGTATCAAGTTTGGATCTTTTTTTTCTTTTTCTTGTTCATCTTGGATCTCGCTGCTAGAAGTCCAAGGGCTGTAACGAGAACACCAGATTCTGATTTTTTCCAGCATAGCCTTGTCTTTTTGAATCTGTGTTGGTTCAACAGTTAATTTTGGAAAAATTGCACGTGCATCGGCTAGTTTCATGCCAGGGTTTAGTCCTGCCTGTTCTGCTATTGCGTTTGTCGCGAATAGGATGGCTTGGCCATGATGCTCCGTAACTAGTGCAAAAGGTCTATTATGCAATGTCGGCGCTGCACGAGTTATCCGGTCCGTTGCTAGCCGGGGCAGCCAGAGAGAGATTACCCTTCTCATTTTGAAATTCCATTTTCCATATACCGGGGGTGCCCCTGCGGCAACGATAAAGCTCGACTTGCCAAAGAGGATTTCCTGGTTCGTTCAACGTCTTAGCCAGGCCATATGGCCGGCTTTGAGTGGTTTTTATCCGCCACCTTGTAGCTGCGGCAGAATTCCATGTCCCCTGCCATCCGGGATGTAATATGATGGCTGGTAAATCAGCCTCATTTGCTGCCGTCTGAAGTCTGCGCGTCTTTGTTAAATTTGTGTGCGCTATCTCACCTAGAACGCAGGCTGGCCCATGGCTGTTTAGTGCTTCTTCCATCGCCCATAGAATGTCGTCGTCGCGTTTGAGTCTAAGAAAAATCAACCGATCTTGGTCAATTCCATGTTGTATGAGGCAGGGAGGGTAGATCTCTCCCGTATCAAGCATTTCGCTATTCTGACACCAGAGTGCGATCCCCTTACGGGTCCGTAGTAAGGAGGACAGAAGAGACATACAAAAACTGGTTGCGGCAGCAGTGTCTGCAGGAGTGGGTATTGTTATTTCGTGCAGGGCACCCAAGGTTAACCCGCCATCTGGTAGATGCGAGTCTAGTTCTGTTATCCCAGTTCCTAAAACTGACGGGGGGATAAATTCTAACCTAGTGCTCTTTTTTCCACGCTCTATCTGCCCGATGCGCGCACGTAGATCTGAGATCGCAGAACGGCAGTTAGTGCGATTGTTTATCATAGAATCTACCTCTCATAGGTTTTAAATGTTCTTGTTTTGTTCTTATCAAAGATAGATTAAGGTGGTCAAGCCGGTGAAGGATATTTGGACCTGTTCCTTAACACGATGAAACGCGCTAATAATTTGTGTCAATTGTGAGAAATGCTATGGCTGACACAACAGAATTAATAACTGAATCAAGCTTTCGTGGCCGTTTGCGCGGTTTTGTTGAATGCGCTCTATTTCGTCATACAATCCTTGGGTTAATTGCGATTAACGCCGTAATATTGGGATTGCAGACATCTCCCCGCGCTATGGCAGCGATTGGAACAGAATTAATTCTGATTGATCATGTAATTCTTTGGATTTTTGTTGTTGAGATTATTCTTCGCATCATTGTCTACAGATTGAGCTTTTTTCGTGATCCCTGGGGATTATTTGACTTATTTGTTGTTGCCATTGCCCTAGCCCCGGCTAGTGAAGAATTTAGTGTGCTACGAGCCCTTCGTGTACTGAGAGTTCTTCGTATTATCTCTGGTGTGCCAAGGCTGCGACGGGTTGTTGGAGCTTTGCTGCATGCAGTTCCAGGTATTGGAGCAATTGGTTTGTTGCTCGGGTTAGTCTTTTATGTCTTTGCCGTGATTGCAACCAAATTATTTGGCGGAGAATTTCCACAATGGTTTGGTACAATTGGTGAATCGATGTACTCGTTATTTCAAATAATGACCTTAGAAAGTTGGTCTATGGGTATTGTTAGGCCGGTGATGGAGCAATTCCCGCAGGCGTGGGCATTTTTCGTTCCCTTTATTATTGTCTCGTCATTCACAGTATTAAATCTGTTTATAGCTATCATAGTTGATTCAATGCAGACGATGCATGCAGAACGGGAAGACCGGACTGTGGAAAAAATTGAGACTGTTATTGACTCCGATACTAGGTTGGTTTCACAAGAAATCTCGGCCTTAAGAGAGGAAATAGCTGAATTAAAAAACAAACTAGATCGATAGATATCGATAACGATTTTGTGGGGTGTTTTGGGTCTGAATTTAATGGTCTAGTTTTGAATTAAGGGAAAAAAGAAGAAAATGACGGAGCCTCGAGCGCGTATTGGATACACTTCTGTTGCCTACGTTACGGAAATTTTTCCCAAGCTGTTTTACGAACTTGTTCCAGAAGGCGTGTTGCTACAGATACTCACTCAACATGTTTCTTCTCACGCTGATGGTAATATGAAACATCTCCATGAAGAGGCGCGTGCAACGGTGGAAACATTTGTGCGAGCTGGTTCGGACATGGTGATTTTAGGTGGTTCGCCTACGAACCTTTCTAGGGGAGAGAAAGCCTTAGAAGAGGCTTTAAATGACTTATCTGTAGAGTTTGGCATTCCTGTTTCTTCAAGTGCCACGGCTCAAATAAAGGCCCTTAGAGCTGTAAATGCACACCGCGTAGGAATTATTCATCCAGCGTCAAATAGTCGAAATAAAGCCCAGCTGAGTAAGTTGTCGGATTCAGGGTTCGAACCAGTTATATGTTTAGGTGTTGGCGCTACTTTTGAAGATTATAATCGTATCTCCAAAAATACCGCGTTAGATCTTGGAAGAAATTTATTAGAAAAGGATCAAGAGATTGATACCCTGCTTTATTCCTGTCCGCACTGGCCACTGGCGGATACAGTCGAAATCCTTGAAAAGACGTATAATGTGACGGTTGTTACTTCTTTTAATGCAATTATTTGGGAAGGCCTTCGAAGTTGCGGGATAAAAGACCAAATTCACGAAAATGGAAGATTACTAAGAGAATATTGAAAGAGAGTAAAAAATGTTTCGTGTGACATTGATTGGAACGGGTGCTCCACCACCTATTTTAAGTCGATTTGGTCCCTGCACGCTGGTTGAAGTAGGCAACGAAAAATTTTTGTTTGATGCGGGACGGGGTGCATTACAGCGACTTTTTCAGCTGGGGATACCCTTTGGTGATATCACAGGAATGTTTTTAACCCATCATCACTCTGATCATGTAGTTGGGTTTGTCGATCTTTGGTTAACGGGCTGGATAGGTCGTCCTTGGGGAAATAGAAAAACCCCCTTATCTGTCTGGGGTCCAGAAGGGACTGATCAGATGATGAAACATCTGCCCCTCGCCTTTGCAACAGATATTAGGGTTAGAGCACACAGCTACTCTCCAGATGGAGTGATTCTTCGATCAAAGGAAATTGTTCCAGGTCCTGTTTATGAAAAAGATGGCGTTGTTATCACCGCATTTAAAGTTGATCACGGCGGTGAAAAACTATCAGCATACGGTTATAGAATAGATTTTGATGGTTGCTCTGCGGTGATTTCCGGGGATACGACGTATAATGAAAATTTGATTGAGCATTCCAAGGGCGTTGATTTACTCGTACACGAGGTTACCCATGGGATGGGAGAAGGGCAGGATAAATCAAATCTTGAGCGTATCCGTCGAAACCATACAATTCCCGAAGATGCTGGAAAGGTCTTCTCGCTCTCGCAGCCGAAACTTGCGGTTTACACGCACTTATTACTTTTCGGTGGCGCTAAACCGGAGGACTTAATACCGGCTACGCGTCCAACTTATGACGGGCCACTGACAGTAGGTGAAGATCTGATGCAATTTGATATTACTCGGGATCAGGTAAAACAGTCTCAGTTTCCTATTCCTCCCCCTGAATTTGATCGCGTCGGCTTCTGAAAATTTTTGTAATCTATTTGTTAGATATAGCTGGATTGACCCAACTAGGAGAAGAAAATATGGCTGAGGAATGGATCGAGATAAAAAGTTGGCCAGAGCTAATACTAGATAAACTCGAGGGCGAAGGTGTTGCTCGAATTACTTTTAATCGACCAGAAAAAAGAAATGCGTTAAACGAAGCCTTATTGAATGCTTTTCTTGACGCCCTAGAAATAATTCGGTCGGACGTTGAACTCAAATGTGTAATAACTCGAGGTAACGGGGTTAACTATTCGTCTGGTCTTGATCTTACTTTCTTGCGTTCCGTCAATGAAGCGGGGCTACGAGATTGGGATAGGCCGACGCCTTCGATACAGTTGGCAGAAGCGGTTCGGGCTTTTCCGAGAATCATGATTGCTCAGGTGCATGGTTACTGCCTGGGAGGTGCCCTCGGTATTATGAATTGTCATGATATGGTTTTTGCCGCTGATGATGCACAATTTGGTATGCCTGAGATCCTGAGGGGGAGTTTTGGTCAACTTGTGACCTCTACTCTTTTGCACAGCGGTATT
>Ga0255760_10003646_pt1 | contig 13751 bp, 8 predicted proteins | sample 071ome_25_FD_179960 | JGI IMG/M metagenome (GOLD analysis project Ga0255760, IMG submission 179960) | Coastal salt marsh microbial communities from the Groves Creek Marsh, Skidaway Island, Georgia - 071410BT metaG (version 2) | ecosystem: Environmental > Aquatic > Marine > Intertidal zone > Salt... | reverse complement strand
TATAAACCGCCATCAAATCTTCAGGCTTAACGCCTTCCGGCCGCCACGGCATTTGCTCGGCGGCAAAGATAGTCAGGTCACAGCCATTCGGAACCAGCTCAATACGCTCCTTGGCAACACCTCGTGCTGCAATACCTTCAACAATTCCAGGGGAAAGCCCGATACAGCGGTGTGCAGAGCGATAAGTTACCCACTCCAGCAACGACATGGCTCCCAGCACCATGGGATTGGTGATGACACCCATCGCCTTAGGTAACTCCGGCCAAAGGTCGCGTACTTCAAACACAAACGGTTTGCGCCTTAGCCAACGCGCAAAAATTCCGGGAATACCTGCCGTCAAAGGGGTTGTAGTAGCAAACACAAGATCGTACTTTTCGCTAAAGACCAAGCCGATACTACGCAAAGCAAACTTTGCAAAGGTAAGCGCCCGCTTAATGAAGCCATCACTGTTTGAATAGGCAAGATCGAACTCGATGATATCAATACCATCCACCTTACAGCGGCGTTTACCTTTGACAAAAGGTTGCTGTATACCAGTTTCACCACCGCCATAGCTGCCACACACCAGGGTGACCTGATGACCTCGAGCTATGAGCTGCTGAGCCATTTCATAGGAACGTATACCCACTGATCCCTTGGGGGTAGAGAAATGCTGGTGGAAATATAAAACTCTCATCAGTTCCAACGATACTCCGTTGTCAGTATGCCCGGTTGATTCACTTCAACCTGTAATACGGGCACCGATTGTTTATCCTGATAAAAACGTGACTCCCAGCCCTGAACCAGCTCACAACGCTTGATGGGCATATCACCGACAACCTTGACCGTGTGCGAACCGTTAGCAAGCAGATCGTTTCTCCTGTCCCAGCCACCTGGCTCTAGGCGCCAGCGCAGTACCGCCTTGTCCTTGAAGCCAGTCACTTCGTCAGTAACCCTAAGTAGCCCAGAACTAAAGCAAACCGTCCGGGTATGCCGTACGTTATACCTATCCTTGTAACCTGCAGTCACCGTCTGCCCTTCAGATGTTCGGGATAAAGGCTTAAACACACTGGTTTTAACCCAATCACCAAACAGGAAGCGGCTCAGACGTGGCATTTGGTCACGATCATCAAACTGAATCGTATTGTGGCTTGCAGTACCCGGGAAGTAACTCAGCCATCGGGCTTCCGTGTTGTAGCTGTATGTACCCGCATCTCGCAGTAAATTACGCCCTTGGAGCCACAAATCCAGATGTAAGGCGTCAGCTTGGCTGGGCCTGAAGCGGAAGCGAGGATAGCGAAGCAGTGCTTTAGCATCACCATCACACAAAAGTGCAAAACCGCCTTGATCAAAGACTTCACTCTTTGGGTAAGGTAGGACTACCTGTGGTGCCACTAAACCTAACCAACGCAAGGGTTGATCCCACACTCCTTCATCTGGGTATGCCCTTGCACCAGCAAAAAGAACAGATGCCAATTGGACAGAAGGACGAAAATCACGATAGTCCGAATCGCTCAACTGCAGCAGCCTAGCCCCATCATTCGCACCTAAGTTAGGCCCATCACCATTCCAAGGATTGGTCATCGCATACTGCCAATGAGCAGCAGCTTGCACCCGTTGTTGCCAACGTTCCGAAAATTCTGGCAATGACAATTTTTGCCGCCAAACTTCAACCATGCTGAAGGTATCGAGCATGACGCGGTGATAATTCAGCGAATACTGGCTAAAACTGCCATCTTCACCAATCAGGCGTTTAGCACGGTTTTCCAACCATTTTCGCCCGGCTGCCGTCCACTTTGCACCCCTTGGTCTACCTAACTTCTCTAGCCAACTGCCGCCAATAAACAGGGCTGCCGCCTCTGAGGTTCCATGGTTGTTGTCCTGCGCCATGGCATAACTGATGGTAGGAGTGATGCGCTGCAGGTGCAGTTCAATCAGGTCGGCTAAAGCTTTTGTCGGGGTTTTAACCTGCTCCAGTATCACCCCAGCAATAGCCAGATGCATGACACGAATGGACGCCTCCTGACTACACTTCCAGTTGGGGCCTTTATACGGCGGATTATGCTGACACCAATCATTCAACCAATTATTTAGGCGCTCCAACGACTTTGAGTTACCCGCACGCGCCTGCTGCGCATATGCGAGCACCCAATCAAAGCGTGATAGCTCCCAAATCAGTTTGATATCGCCAACGGCAGGATCAAAGTCGGGGATTAACCACCAGTCACGTTCAGGCTTTACTAAGCGCTGCCCCGTTAATGGATTGGAGTGCCAATCAGGAGGTGCATCCGAAACCGAGAAGGGATAATGGCTGAAAATTCGCCCGTTTTTCTGCCAATGGCTTGGCGCTGATAAATTTGCCGATGACCATGTATCAGCAATGAAAAAGCTCCCTTGGGGCGTGCTTGCCTTCAAACGTCGAACAGAATTAAAGCCTAGTTTGACACCAAGCCGATAACATAGAGCACGGCAAAGGTTAGAAATGCCTAAAGAAACTGCCGTTTGGAACTTAATAATCAGTAACAAAACTTATTGAGATCTGAGTAGGTCAGCAGCTTCTAAACTTACACGCGCGACTTCAAATATCTCATCTACAGGTATAGCAGCTTTACCCGCCTGAATGCCTTCAAGAAAAGCAGCAGCGCAGGCGTTTTGGCCTTTGTCCTGCTTCCACAGGTTCATCTTCTTAAAACCCTTCCAGCCAAAACCTTTCAGTTTGCGGAAGTTATCCAACTGCAGCACGCCACCTGCAGCGAACACCTCTATGCGCTCTTTCGGGAAGTTTGACGCTCCGTTGGCAAGGTACAGGATGGTACCAAAGGAGCCATCGACGAAGCCAAGGGTGATGCTGGCCTTATCTTCGGTCACTGGCATACCGGGATAATCACCCATACGTCGCGCCTCAACAGATACAATTTCGCAGCCAGCCAGATAGCGCATCAGGTCGATGAAGTGGCAGGCCTCGCCAATGATACGACCACCGCCAACGGCGTTATCCTGTGTCCAGTGATCGGCAGGGATGACACCGGCATTCATGGTCATGATGAACGACTTTGGTTCTTTCACCGGCTCCAGTAGGGCTTTCATTTTCTGCACCTGCGGGGAGAAGCGGCGGTTAAATCCGACCATCAACTGTGGACCATTACCTGAATCATGCGCTCTTTTGTAAGCGGTTTGGACCTGCCCAAAGCCATCAAAATCAATCGCTAACGGCTTTTCAACAAACACATGCTTACCGGCTTCCAGTGCTTGCGCGACAAATCGAGCATGACTGTCATGCCGTGTAACAATAGCTACTGTATTAATTTCATCATTAGTTAACATGTCATGAGTGTCGGTAGAAGCATCAAAAAAACCTGCCTTTTCACCGTGCACCACGCTATTGATACCACCTGCAGTGGCAAGCGTATGAAACTTAGCACCCGCAGCTTTAAAGGCTGGAATAAGCACCCTTGAAGCATAATTACCCGCACCGATAAAGCCCATGACCGGCTTGCTTTTATCGAAGCTATCGTTTGCGCTCAAACGCACCTTACGCACTGCACGACTAGCAACATCTGAGGTGTAATCTAGCAATATGCCCAAACCACTCTTATCTTCAGTGAGCTTGGCATAGGCCTCTGGCGCCTGTTCAAATGCAAATCTGTAGCTAATCAGCGGTTTAACATCAAGTTGTCCGCTCGCCATTAAATCCAATATAGCTTCAAAATTACGTTGTTCTGTCCAACGGACAAACGGCAACGGATAGTCTTGACCACGATCCTCGTACACAGGATCATAACGCCCTGGACCATATGAACAGGAAACCTGGAAACTCAATTCTTTTTCATAAAAATCAGCTCGACTTAGCTCTAATCCGGTCACACCCACCAAAATAATGCGACCTCTTTTCCGACTCATTCTCGCTGCTTGGGTAACTGGATCATTCGATTTGGTTGAAGCTGTAATGATCACACCATCAACCCCCCTGCCCTGACTAAATGCCATGCCTGCGGCAATTGGATCTTCACCGGCACCAGGGTTACATGTCTCTGCACCAAATTGACGGGCCAACTGCAACTTTTTTTCGTCGTAATCTATCGCCAGAACACGGCAGCCTTGCGACCTGAGCAACTGAACAGTCAGCAAGCCAATCAGACCAACCCCTGTAACCACAAAAGACTCACCCAAGGTCGGCGCGGCAAGTCGAATACCTTGTAAACCAATACTCGCAACCACCACAAAAGATGCCGCATCGTCATCCACTGAATCAGGGATACGCGCGCACAAATTTTGGGACACCTTCACCACATCAGCATGCGGGCCATTCGAGACAACGCGATCTCCTGGGCGTAAACCTTCTACATTCGCGCCTATTTCAGAAACAATACCAACATTGCAATACCCTAGCGGCAGAGGCTGCGCTAATTTTGACTTTACGGCGTCAATAGTTGTCATCAAGCCATCGGTCGAGACTTTTTCTAAAACCATTTTCACCTTGTCTGGCTGCTGGCGTGCCTTCTCCAGATAACTAGCCTTACCAAAATCCACTAACATGCGCTCTGTCCCAGCTGAGATCAAAGACACAGAAGTATTGATAATCACAGCATTACTCGATACTTGCGGGGCTGGTGCCTCTGCAATGGTCGTACCACCTTTAGCCATGTCTTGAAGTATTTGTTTCATATCAAAATAGAATTTAAATCTGAGAAGTAATTAATTTGTATTGAGAGCGCCACAAAAGTCTAAAACTTGTCTTTTACATAATACACTTTGAATCAGTGGTTCTAAAAACTCTTTATGCTTAACCAATATCACTATCAAATCAGCTTCCATTAAGGCAATATTTAAATCTGAAAGTGAAATTTTTGGATGGTCGGTAATATTTGGCTCAACCGCTAAAACATTGAAATTTTCATTAGTTAACCTAAAAAAAACTTCCAAAGCAGGTGATTCACGTAAATCATCAATATCAGGTTTAAAGGCTAATCCTAAACAAGCAACTTTTATAGGGCTGTTTCTATCCTTTTCAATTTCAGTAACTGTTAATTTTATCTTTTCAACTACCCAATCAGTTTTAAGATTATTAACTTCACGAGCTGTCTTAATTAACCGCGAATTCTCTGGATCACGGGAAACAACAAACCATGGGTCAACAGCAATACAGTGGCCACCCACTCCAACACCAGGCTGAAGGATATTTACACGAGGATGTCGGTTTGCGAGCTGAATTAAATCCCAAACATTAATCCCTTCCTTATCGCAAATAAATGACAATTCATTTGCGAAAGCAATATTAACGTCTCTAAAACTGTTCTCAGTTAATTTGCACATCTCAGCAGTTTTAGCATCGGTCTCTAAAACAGCACCGCGCACAAAGGTGCGATAAAAATCAGCTACGGCTCGTGTGGCGAGCGGCGTAATCCCACCGACAATTCGATCATTCTCGACCAACTCCGTCATAATTTTTCCCGGTAACACGCGCTCGGGGCAATAAGCAATGTGCACATCGTCCACTTGCACCCCTGCCGCACGCAGTACATTCTGTATCTCCTCCGTCGTACCGACCGGTGAAGTCGACTCTAAAATCACCAAGTCACCCGCTTTCACAAACGGCGCAATACTTCGGGTTGCCGTCAATACATAATCGATATTTGGCTGCGGTATTGCGCCTCCTTCGTGAAATGGTGTCGGGACGCAGATCATGTACACATCGCCCGGCTGAGGTTCGATAAACGCCTGCAAGCGACCCGCCGCCACAGCTGAGCGCACAAAAGCATCCAAATCGGGCTCAACAATATGAATCTTGCCCAGGTTAATCGTCTTAACGACATGCTCGCTCACATCCATACCGACGACCGAATACCCGCTACTTGCGAGTAACGCGGCCGTTGGGAGTCCGATATAACCCAAACCAATCACACTGACTTCTTTTGTTTTCATAAATCCTTACGAGCCATCAAATTTTTCGCAAAATATCCACAATGCGGGCACATGCATTCCCATCGCCGTACGGGTTGTGTGTGTGCGACATAGCCGCATAATGCACGTCGTCCTCCAACAATCTGGATACACCCGCGACAATGCGCGCCTGATTCGCCCCCACCAATCCTACCGTGCCAGCTTCGACTGCTTCCGGTCGCTCGGTCAAATCGCGCATCACCAACACAGGCTTGCCAAGGCTCGGGGCTTCTTCCTGAATGCCACCACTATCGGTCAGTACCAGATGCGCATGCTTTAACAAATAAACAAAGGGTTGATATTCCAATGGCTCGATCAGGTGCACGTTATTCAAACTAGCAAGAATATCATTCACAGGCTTGCGTACATTGGGATTGAGATGCACCGGATAAACAAAATGCACTTCTGGATATCGGGTTGCCAGATCTCGAATCGCGGAGCAAATCTGCAGAAACCCATCGCCAAAATTTTCACGACGGTGTCCGGTTATTAAAACAAAACGCTCAGAGCGCCAATCAAAAGGCAACAAGGTGTTCAAATCGCCATCTAACCGCTCACGCCTCTGAGTATCGGAATCGATCCGCGCCAACACCCAGAGTAAGGCATCAATCACGGTATTGCCCGTTACAGTAATGGCGGCAGGCGGCACTTGCTCTGCCAGAAGATTGGCTCGGCTTAGCGCAGTGGGCGCGAAATGCCAGCGCGTGACTTTGCTGGCGACTTGGCGATTGAACTCTTCGGGAAAAGGCGCGTAGAGATCATGCGTGCGTAAACCAGCTTCAACATGGCCAACCGAAACGCCCGCATAAAAACCAGCCATCGCAGTAGCCAAGGTTGTTGTGGTATCACCATGCACCAGTACAGCATCGGGCCGATGCATCGCAAACACTTCACGCATGCCCATCAGAACCGAAGCTGTGATATCAAACAGATCTTGCCCAGGCTGCATTACATTCAAATCAATGTCCGGCGTAATCTCAAAAATTCGCAACACCTGATCCAACATCTCTCTATGCTGCGCCGTCACGCATACCAACACATCAAAGTAGTCTGACTCTGCTTGTAGCGTATGCACCAACGGCGCCATCTTGATCGCTTCGGGACGCGTCCCGAACACCAGCATGATTTTTTTCTTATTCATCAGAATCCCAATCGATGAGCACCCGCGCTCTGTTTTTACCCAGCACCACTTTCAAGCATTGCGTCTCAAGTCTCATGCCAAATTCAGGCGAGTAATGGCTTGGCGACCATTGCGGAATTCTAGCCTCAACGAGGCGCGAGACACAGGGACTTCGGCCACCTCACTAGCGCCGGTTTTCAGGGATTGGAGGATTTGTTTCAAAGCACTTCCTTAAGTTTTTCTAAAATCAATACGAAACAACGATCTATTCTGCTCTAGGGCCTCGCTCGTCTGAAGGTACCGTTGTGCATAACCCAAAGCCGCGGCGCGCATCTGTTCAAGCTGCTGTCGATCAAACCTCGCCCAATATTCTACAGCCTTAACCCACGCTTCGGTATCTTCTAGTGGCAGAACCTCAACCGCTTTATCGTCGGAGGACTGCCAGGGTGTGCGGTCACTGATCAACACCGCCGTACCTGCTGCGAGTGATTCTAAAACCACGTGCCCATAGTTCTCACCCCGCGTGGGGAATATGAAAAGGTCTGCGCTAGCAAAAGTCTTTGGCACATCCAGAGGTATTACCTCGCCACGGTAGTCGATCTGAATGTTGCTCGGTAACAGAGCAATCAATGCCTGACACTGACTCCAGTAATCGGGCTCCCGAAGCGGCCCATAGATCAACAACTCAATTGGCGCGGCAACAACTCCGAGTACCTCCAACAAAAAATCCAAATTCTTCATAGGCGAAATGCGCGACAAAAAAATGATGCGAAGCGGCCCATCGATGCGAGGCTTGTGGGACGTAGACTGAAGCCCCGCAGCCTCGATAGCCGGAGGCAGATCGGGCGCCACAGAGATCTCTGCTGCCAAGCTCCGAAGCTCGCGTTTTATATCACTGGCTTCGAACTCGCTGGAGGCTTGCCAATGCAGACCGGAATACAATCCCATCATTCGTGTAACGCGCATATAAAAGCGTTTTTTCCAAGCTTTGAGGGCGATCGCGCCCCGAGAGAACTCGCCACGCGGCGCAATCACGCATGGTGTCTTTGGTGCCCACCCCAGTCTGCGAGCCAACAGCGATAATGTAGTAAAGCCAAAAGCGAAGAAGCTGTTGAGATAGAGAATATCATGCGGCGTTTCGCGAATGAGCTTTGCAATACCGCGAAGATTGACCGTCTTTTTGGAGGCATAGAAGACTTGCGCCTTACCCACCGTGTTCCTGTTCCAAGCATCAATCTCGATACTGGGATACGGCTTGGTATCCAACGCATCCCGGTCGCGCGTCACAATGCGGATATCAAACTCATCGCCCAGATGATCGACAAAATTAGCAATTGTCCGAACTGGCCCGCCAGAGCGATACCCGGGGAGATAGTAGGTGACGAAGCAGAGAATAATTGGGCGCGCATTTCTCGATAAGGACAATTCGCTTTTATTCATTTTTTCTCAAGGATTAACCCGCATGTGACTCAAGGCTTTAAGGCAAATTTTCATTTAAGATTCCTGCTACTGCACTCTCAATGCAGATACGGCTATCCCAAAGTGTGCTTGCGATTTGGGAGGAACGTTCCCCCATCCTTAAACGCTCCTTCGCCGTCAGCGATTTAAAACGTTTAAGCGACTCACGTATTTCCTCCCCATCGTAGGGATCGAAGCCAAAACCGTTCTCCTTGTTAACCAAGGCCTCCTTGAAATTTCCGACTTTATGAGAAAGTAAAAGTGGCAAGCCGGAATGAAGGGCTTCCACAACAGACAGCGGATTCGGATCACGCAGAGAAGGTAAGAGGAGCGCATTTCCAATACTATAGACCGCAGGCATCAATTCGTAATCTAAATATTCGGTTATAAGTTTAACGTGGCAGTTTAAATGCTTCTCAAAAATTTTCTCCTCAATTTTCTCTCTTAATGGACCCTCACCAAGAATACGTATCGAATACCCGTTAAGCAACTCCCTGTTGATATGACCGATAAACTCTAGAATACCTTTTTCAGGATTAAGCCTTGCCGGCCAAATCAATACAATATCGTTAGCCTCAGCCAAATCCAATTTCAGAAATTTTCGTGTCCTCGTAATAATCTCGGGTTCGATCATGGATCTGAAATTCATTTCCGATACAATATTAGGTAGGATAACTGTGCGTTGTTTAAGCTCAGGTCCAATGTAGCGATCAAGGAACGATAAACTTTTTTGACCAGGTACTAACAGGCACTCGCAGCGTTTAAGTAGCCAGCGCTTTAAGCCCCGCGATAATGGACCAGATCGTCCAGGAATATCTTCGTTAAACTCTAGCCACCCAACACGTTTTTCAGGTCTCGCTAATATTAAAGCCAACAAAGAGGTAAGGCTATCCCATATCCCACCATGCACTAATATCTTAGGCGGACTGGACATTAAGTGCCAGACTAGACCCGGATTTAACCTCAGCAACAAGCCTCCTCGGAACTGAAATGAATATCCATCCCAAATCCTGTAACTAAAATTGGCATCATCCAACGATTTACGCCAACTATCTGGGCGATCAGGGTTATTTGGTGCAAAAAAATGGATATGTAGGGTATAGCCCTTTTTTCGAAGCAAATCTGAAAGGCAATTGAACAAATGTATTCGATAAGGTGCAGGAATATTATGCAGTATCTCAAATCGTTTTTGACTCATTTATGTCATACCTCATTTTAAGTTTTAATGAACATAGAGCAGACAGTTATATTTATAACAAAATGACAACCTTGGATTCTGATTACCATAAGTTAGCCAATCCTTATTTATTAAAGGATAATTAACTCTGGCAAAAAATAGTTGAAATTATATATGTTCAATTTTTTGCAAAAAAGTGCATAGCCTTTGGGCATGTGTCAACCAATCTTTACCGGCACTAAGATTTGTTATCCTTTGATACGAACCTTCTAGTACTTTCGTCATCAATTTTGCTAAATGTTCTGGATTATCTTCAAAGACTTCGAGTCTATTTAAATACTCCGGAGAAAGACCATCGGTCCAAGTGGAGAGTATCGGTTTCCCCCACCCCATATAGTCTAGCAACTTAGATGGGAAATTATTTTCTCCAAATTTTACTCGGGTTGGTCTTGGATTTACAAAAAAATCTGCTTGCGCATAAACTGCCATTAGGTCCGGCTCTTTTAGTAAGCCCAAATAACGAACACGTTGGTCGACATCCATCTTTTGCCGAATGCGAGGCTCGGGGTAAGGGCCTGTTACAACGAGTTCAAAATCCGAACGATCTAAAAGTGATAGTGCTTCAAATAATAAATCCACCCCACCCCAACTCCCAAGGCTACCTGAGTAGAGAAATATTTTCTTTCCTAAGGTTTTACTCAACAGATTGAACTCCGTTAAAGCGATTGGAGGGTAAACACCACCATCAAGATGTAATTTATGCTTACAAGAAAACCGCTGATAATAGCCATAAGATAGAAAGACATAGCCATCCGCTCCCGCCGGGGCAATACCATCAGCCACAATGCAAATCCATTTAACTTCGCCCAATACACGTTGCCGCCGGATTGATGCCTGAAGCCAACCCGGTGCATTGTAGGAAATAACTATAGGCAACGCATCGTTGTTTAATGATTTAGCACGCGCAAAGGCAGACAGAATTTGTTCCCTAAACGTTAGCGACCTCATTCCTGGTAAATTGATGTACTTCAGTTCATGACAAAATCCATCAAAATTAACTGCTTCTCGACGGGACGCCCAAGGTGCAAGACGCCCCTTAGGCCAAAATGGATCAGGTCGATAGTAAAATAGATCGACATTGCATCCGGATTCCCTCAATGCGGCCAACAAATGACTTTGCCACTTAATGGCGGCTGGACTAGCCGCACGCCAAGCGCGCAGATTTTTTACAGGCAAGTATGGCCCTACCCAAATGACTTGCGGTTTCGAATCAACTGTATGCATTAAAGATTCTCTTTTCTCTAACCTGAACGCACCCAATCTTTATTTATGTGTGGAATAGTTTGCGGTCCCTAGGGTTTTGCCTAGCGTCGAAACGCTAGCATTCTTGTGTAATGCACTTAGTGTTATGAAGGCCATTGTCGCAATAGTTCCAGATGGCAACCCATAAAATACAGAATTACCAATTGCCATCAGGAGTATAGCCACAATGAAGGGTCGTAATACAGGAACCTCCAGGTAGTACAGACGAAGCATCAAGCCCAGGCCAACAACCCCAAGTAATCCTGTTGCACCTAACCAATAGCCATATTCCGCATCAAACTGACGTGAAAAATCACCCCCAATAATTAGTGCGGTGAGATCCGCATTTTGCACATAGTTCCAAAGTATTCGATATTTTATATTTGCGCTGCCTTGATCCTCAAAAATGCCTTCCGAAACTTTCTCCCCTAAATAATAAATAGAAAAAGCTAAGCCAAAAAATCCAAAGAGAATGGCGCGTTTATTATTAAGGACCGATTTTAGTGATAAGCTTGACCCTAAAGAATTTAAAAATAGAAAAACAAGAAGTGCAATTAATGATGTCCTCGAGCCCGTTAAATAAGTAGAAAAAATAACGACAACACTTGTTAGTTTGAAGATTGCATTTTTTGACCATAGAAGACGACGCCTTACACTCGCGTCCATTGAAGATACAATTGATGCGTATAAGAAAAAATAAAGCGTTACGTAAAGACCTAAAAGATTTGGGTTGTAAAAAATACCGGCAGCTCGAAACTCTCTAAACTCGAAAAATAGTGTATCAGTGTTACCATATGCCCATGCATTATTTTCAATCGGGTACCATGCATCACGAAACATTAGGGCTTGGACATTTCCTAATGCAATGAAAATCTGAGTGACAACCAGATATCCAATTATAACAATCAATGCATTCATGAGAGTTCGATTAGATAAAGTAAGCCCAGAAAATGGGAACCCAAATATCAACAAGAGCACAGGCACAAATCGACGAAGGTTTTCTGGAGAGGTATATGCCGTGACTGCGATACCTGAAATTAACAGTGCAAAGATAATCGCTTTATGCGGCAATTTTTTTTGCCAACTCGTCGCCATCAACCTCAAAACAAAAATCCCAAGGAAAACTATAACGAGTTGCTTCGCATATATGCTTGGCATTATTGGGGCAGCAAGTGCCGAAATAATAATTGATGTATCTAAATAGATATTTTTCATGGATTTAAAGCCAAAATAAATATATTTAATTAGTTAATTTATAAAAACTTTTTACTAAAAGCTTATTAAGAAAGTACTAAAGCAGGCTATTATAAGGTATTCACACTAAAACAACGTTGCAGGTTCATTGAACTGTTGAATTGCAGGGTTAGAACATAGCAGTAGTTTTGAAATCCAAAATCAAGCATCTTTTGACGCAATGGATCCAGCGCATCAGCATACTGTCAAGCGCGAAGTCGTTGAGGAAACGCAGCATCACCATAGGCAATGATTCATCTGTAAAATCGTCGAACGCGGTGATGCCGCGTGTTGTACAGATTGACTGTGTAGCGTCAAAAAGCATGCAAAGTCTGTGCTGATATTTCTGGATCATTTTGGTTTCAGGCGTTTGTAGTTCGTGCTTCGCCATGTGATCCAGAATCAGAACCAGCTTCAACAGCCGCCTGCGAGGATGACTGATTTCATTTCTAATCTTCTTTGTTAATCCCAACAAACTCTTTTTTTATAGAATAGTTCGACCACATTTCTCAAGACCCCTATTCGATCCATTGAATCAAAATACTTAAGACGCTCTGTACCCGCTTCGATAAGTCGCATGCGAAGCTGCGGATCATCAATGAGATTTTTTAAATGATCCGCCAGTGAAGCTGGGTCATTTAAATCCATCAACAAAGCCGCATCCCCCACTTGATCACGTAATCCGGCTTTATCCGAATACAACACTGGGACACCCAATTCAAATGCCTCTAACGGCGGTAGATTTGTGGGTCCGAAATAGCTTGGCATCACAAGAGCGACTGACTGTCGATAGAGCTCTGGAATCACATCGTTATCAACAAACCCAACAAACCGAACTCTGTCTTCAAGATTCATCTTGCGAACACAAGACTGAACATGAGCAAAATTACCTTGATCACCTCCTGAGAAAATCGCACCGATACGAATCTCGTACCGTTCTTCTAAGACCCGCAATCCCTCTAATAAATAGACATGGTTTTTATGCGCCCAGAATTGCGCAGGATAAAACACATAGGGCACATCTAATTTGTATTTCGCACGCACATCAATAGATGATCGGTAATCTGAAGAGGGAGATTCCCGCGTTGCAGTTGCAGCCTGAAAAGGCATCACATGCACCCGCTCCTCATCAATTCCGTAGCGATGAACAACATTTTTCTTTCCTAGCTCAGAATCGACGAAAATCGCCGTGGCTCTAGGCAATATGGCCCAATAATATTTTTCACGAGCTTCAATTTGACGGTCCCAGCGTACCTCTGGAAATTCCGGATCATCTCGATGGGAAAGATCCCAAACTGTCGTAATATAATTCAATTTTTCTAAGTTTTGCGCCCAACCGCTCGGGGACAAAAAATACACAAGGTCAATTTTCTGTTCGATCAGTTGTTTTTCAAGCGGTGAATACTGTTCAATTTTTTGAATGAACTTAAGCAATCGTGCATCAGTAATTCGCCGTCTAAAATAGGCTCTTGTTTTTGCAAACAAAGACAAATGAATCGTTTTAGCCTCAATACCATGAATGGCAAGCGTATTAATATTTTC
>Ga0255760_10003644_pt1 | contig 13755 bp, 10 predicted proteins | sample 071ome_25_FD_179960 | JGI IMG/M metagenome (GOLD analysis project Ga0255760, IMG submission 179960) | Coastal salt marsh microbial communities from the Groves Creek Marsh, Skidaway Island, Georgia - 071410BT metaG (version 2) | ecosystem: Environmental > Aquatic > Marine > Intertidal zone >... | reverse complement strand
ATTTACCGAGAGAATGAATACTTCATTCAAGTCAAACAAGATAAATTTATTTGCGTCACCCTCACAGTTAGCCCTATACAAAATAATAAAAATTTCCTTATCGAATTCTTACCCATGGATCAACATTTAAAAGTTGCCAAAGAGGAGCGCATGATCCTTCAACAGCAAGCTAACACTCAATTATTAAGAAATCTTGCACACGAGATAAGAAATCCTCTTGGAGGATTAAGGGGTGCTGCTCAGTTACTCGAGGCTGAATTAGGTGACAAGCAATTAACTGAATATACCCAAATCATTATCAAAGAGGCCGATCGATTACAAAGCCTTATGAATAAATTATTATCACCTAATCAGTTACCCAAATACGATGAGACTAATATCCACGAGGTTATTGAAAGGGTTCGCGGCTTAATACTCTCTGAGTTCAGTGAAGAAATCAAGTTTGTCAGAGACTATGACCTTGGTCTACCCGAAATCATTGCAGATCGTGAGAAGCTCATTCAAGCTATATTGAATATTAGTCGTAATGCAGCTCAAGCGCTTAACAAATCAACAAAAAAAGAAAAGTTTTTAAAAATTACCACTCGAGCTGATCGTCATATTATTTTTCAACAAAAAAAATACTCTACAGTGATCAGAATTGATATTGAAGATAATGGGCCTGGGGTACCAGAGGTCATTAAGGAAAAAGTTTTTTTTCCCCTTGTATCAGGTAATGATGAGGGATCAGGTCTAGGTTTATCCTTAGCACAAAATTTTATATCACTTCACAAAGGCTTAATTGATTTAGATTCAAAGCCAGGAAAGACTATTTTCACCATAATCTTACCCATTCAAAATGGGTTAACTAAAAGTAAAGAAAGTAAATCATGAGTGCTGTATGGGTCTTGGATGATGACAAATCGATACGATGGGTATTTGAAAAAGCATTAGAAAAAGCAAATTTACCATTCAAAATTTTTTCAAATACTAACGAGGCTATCAATCAATTTAATCACGATAAACCTTCAGTTATTGTAAGTGATATTAGAATGCCAGGAGAGTCAGGGCTAAGCTTTCTTGCCAAGGTCAAAGACAAGTTTCCTGAGATACCAATCATAATCATGACTGCCTACTCTGATTTAGATACGGCGGTAGCCTCCTTTCAAAAAGGAGCTTTTGAATACATTGCTAAACCATTTGATATTAATCACGTCATTAATATTATTAATAAAGCTCTAGAAAAAAATATTAATCCTGATAGTCATGAGGCTGAAAAATTTGATCCAAAAAATTATCCTGACATCATCGGACAGGCCCCTTCCATGCAGGAGGTATTCAGAGTAATTGGTAAATTGGGTGAGACCAACGCAACTGTTTTAATTAATGGTGAATCAGGTTCAGGAAAAGAATTAGTTGCTAATGCCATTCATAAAAATAGTAAGCAAAAAAATGGCCCTTTCTTAGCTATAAATACAGCTGCAATTCCGAATGAACTCCTTGAGGCAGAATTGTTTGGTCATGAAAAAGGAGCTTTCACGGGTGCTAACCAACTTAAAAAAGGGCGTTTTGAACAAGCCAATGAAGGAACACTCTTTCTTGATGAAATTGGTGACATGCCGGTAGATCTCCAAACAAGACTATTAAGGGTGCTTAATGATGGTTACTTTTATCGCATTGGTGGACAGGATCAAATCAAAGCAAATGTTCGAGTAATTACAGCAACGCATCAAAACCTCGAGAAGTTGGTTAAGGAAGGAAAGTTTAGAGAGGATCTATTTCATCGACTCAACGTTATTAGAATTAAAATACCTTCACTTCGAGATAGGGCTGAGGATATTCCAATGTTATGTGATTTTTTTCTCAAACGAAGCGCCAGTCAGTTGAATGTTAGCTCTAAAATAATTTCCCAAGATGTCCTTGAATTCTTTAAGAACCTAAGTTGGCAAGGTAATGTAAGGCAATTAGAAAACACCTGTCATTGGCTCACCGTCATGACCTCAGGAAAAATAATTAATATCTCTGACTTGCCTAATGAAATAAAAAATGAAACAACCCTATTCACATTGGAAAATGTTACCTCATGGGAAGATGGATTAAAAAAGGTTGTTTTTAACGCTATTGTAAAGGGTGAGGAAAATATTTATTCAAACCTCATCAATGAGGCTGAGAAAATAATAATTCAACAAGCATTAAAACAAACTAAAAATAGAAAAATTGATGCAGCCAAAATTCTAGGTATTGGAAGAAATACCATTACCAGAAAAATTAAAGATCTCTCAATCGAATAGATTCATTAATTTTTTTTTCAATGTAAAATGAATTAATGAATGATGATTTATTTCAAAAAGCAACCCTTGCACACAGTAAAAATAATCTTAAAGAGGCGGAAAACCTCTACCTTAAACTTTTAAATAAAAATTCTGAAAATCATCAGGTGCATTTCCTATTAGGCACATTATATTTACAAAAAAAATTACCCAAAAAGGCACTAGGTCACTTAAAAAAATCAGAGGATGATGATAAAAATAATCCCCATTTACTAATGAATCTTGGATTGGCTTATAAGCAAGCTGGGGATATGGAGCTATCAGAAATCTATCTTAAGAAATCTTTATCTATAGACCCTAAAAATGCTGATAGTATGAATAATTTAGGCACTATTCAACTATCAAAAAAAAATTATATTGATGCAGAATTTAATTTCCGAAAAGCACTTGCAATAAAACCGAATGAGGATGCTTATTTAATAAATCTCAGCGAATGTTTATTTGTTTTAGGCATTAAGAATGAGCCTATTAATTTGCTCTTAAAAATTCAAAGAGGAAGTGATTTTTATCAAGAGGCTCAAACAAAATTATTTAATATTTTTTACGAAACCAAGAACTATAGACAATGCATCATAATTGGTGAAAATTTAAAAAAATTAATAAGTAATAAGCAGGAATTCCAAAGCAAAATTTTCTTAAGCATGCTTGCTTTAGGTGAAATTAAGCAAGCAAAAGAGCAGTTGAATTCATTTACGAATAATGATGAAAAAAAACTGTATAAAGCATTGTTATTGATAGAGGAATTAAAATATGAGGAATCTAGACAAATATTAATTTCACTCTCCTCAAAAAAAGATTATGAACTTATATGTCATCATAACTTAGGAGTACTTAATTTTAAATCTAATAATTTTGAAACAGCAACAGATCATTTTAAAAAAGCTTTACAAAAGAATTCAGATTTTATTGAATCTCAAATTCAACTTGGTTTATGCCAATTATCTCAATGTAATTTTAAAGAGGGATGGGATAATTTTAACCAATATCAAAATCAGAAATTTTTTAATTTAAAATTACCCAAGGATCTCAAAAAGTGGGATGGTCTTAAACGCAATTGTAAAATACTAATTTTTTTTGACCAGGGAATAGGAGACCAAATTTTTTTTAGTTCCCTTATCAATTCACTTCCTAACTTAAATCAATATTATTGCTTGGTTAACAAAAAGCTTTTAGATATTTTTAAACAATCCTTCTCAGTAAATATTCATTTTTTAGATGAAAATGGTATTGGTAATTTAAAAGAATATGACTTTTATATTAGGGCAACTGAATTAGCCAAATTCTATATCACGGACATAAATGATTTAAAAAAACAAAAAAAATACTTAAAAGCAAAAAAATTAGATTTTATTGAAAAAAGAGCTATTGGTCTTTCCTGGCATAGCAGTAATCAGCGCATTGGCAGAAAAAAATCAATTAATTTAGAGACACTTATTATTAGTTTAAAAACTAAAAGTAAATATTTCGTGAACCTTCAATATGGTGATTTTGATGATGAAATCAGAAGATTGTCTTTAAAGCATGATATAAATTTCATCAATCATGATTCCATTGATAATTTTAATAACATCAATGGCTTAGCAGGATTAATTCTTGCCTGCGATGAGATTTACAGCATAAGTAACACTACCGCTCATTTAGCAGGTGCTTTAGGTGCTAATGTAAGTTTACTTTTGCCATTTAATCATAAATCCAATACCTGGTACTGGTTCTCAAATCAGAATAATAGATCTCTTTGGTATCCCAATATTAAGGTTATTGAAGCAGGTACTAATCAACCCTTATCTTCAGCTCTAAAAAAAATTAAATAAAAAAAACCCCTCAAAAGAGGGGTTTTTAGTTCTTGCTCTCTAAGAAGTAATCTTAGAAGAATAAGATCGCACCTAAAGATAGAGCGCTTGACTCGATCTCTGCATTACCCTGAGCAGTTGATTCAACAGCGTTGTACTCAGCAACTAAGTTTAAGTGCTTAGTTAATGGGTGATATGCACCAACAGTCCAACGTTTGTTTTCATCAAGTAAACCAGCAGAATCAGTTGTTAGAGCATCAAGCTGAGATACACCGTATGCTACACCAAGTTTTGTACCTGATGGGATTACGTATGTAGCTTGAACATAACCACCGTCTGAATCACGTGTAATGCCAGCAGCATCAGCACCTAAGAAGCCAAATGTTGTTGTACCAGCTCCGTCACCAGAGTAGTAGTAAGCTGTAAGACCGATGTTACCGAAGTTAAGGTTTGCACCAATATCGATAGCTTCTGCATCATATTCAAGAGCAGCGTCTGACACATTGTATGAAGCACCAGATACCCAAACTTTACCTGAGTCAAATGCGTATTGAACTTGACCTTCAACACCAAAACGATCTTGGTAAAGAGTTAAACCAGCATCGCCAGTTGAACTTGTTGCACCGTTACCAGAAACTTGGTTCGGGTTTGTAACACCAATGGTCGCTGTAAAGCCGTTGAAGTTTGGAGTTGTATAGGCTATTTGGCCTTTCCATGCTGGGTAGATGTAACCAGTACCGATACCACCAAGAGTAGTAGCTGTACCTGAGTTACCATAAGCACCACCAACACCTAGAAGAGTCATGTCATTTAAAATAGCCTGACCAGCAAAGATACCTAAATCTTTACCCATCTTAACAGAACCCCATGACTTATCGCCAAATGTTAAGAACGCTTGACGCCAGAGAGTTGTTGATTGGTCACCAGTTGTAACGTTACCTGAAACAGATGGTTGCATAGAAATTGTGAAAGATACATCTAAGTCATTTTGACGAGTTGTACCAGTAAAACCTAACCATGCTGGTAAAAGACCAGTGTTAATAGATTGGTTAGAGCTTTCGCCACGTGTATCTTCAGTACCAGCAACACCGCCAGTAACAGTAGTACCGTTAGCGTCGTCAAAGTCCTGGAATGTAGCGTAAACGTTAACGTTACCGTTAACATCTAATGTCCACTCACCAGCTGGGATAATGATACCAGCATTAGCAGCTGTGGAACCTAAAACTAAAGCAGCAGAAGCAACTGCAGCTGAAATTTTCTTGTTCATGTTATATCTCCTAATTAATTTAATTAACTTACCTACCAGTGGCAGGATCGTTAGGCATATTATCTCCTCAACAACATAGGATAATCAACTTTTTTGTTACTTTTATATCAAAAAAACTTAATTTTGTTGTAAAAATACAACAATCACATCTACAGGCTATATTGTTTGACGAGTTGATTAGCAAAGCGATCAGTCATGCCTGCAATATAATCAGCGATACTTCGTTCTTTGGGCTGACTCTCATTCAATCGATACGATTGGGGTATCCTTTCATAGTTCTTCTCGAAAAAATTAAACAGGCTTTGGATTGCCCACTTTGCTTGGCTACCCATCTCCTTAACCCGGATATGTTGATAAAGATGAGTTCTTGAAAAACTCTTGAGCTCTGAAAAATGTTTTTTCATACCCACCGAAAAACCAATCAACGGCTTTAGCAGCCTAATTTCCTCTGGACTTTGAGGGTTATGTTGCCTGATAACCTCTAAACTATAATTACAAAGATCCGAAATAATTAGATTCATCATGGCTCTTAAAATCTCGTTTAAAAGCTGCTCCGGGGCAATATTTTTGTATTGATTTTTAATTTCATCAGAAACCTTGTTGAAAAAATCATTTGTCTCTAAAAGTTCGAAATTGAAAATGCCTGACCTAAAACCATCATCTATATCATGATGAATGTATGCAATTTCATCAGCAAAATTGACAATCTGCGCCTCAAGGATTGGCTCATGCCCATGAATAAATCTTTCGCCAAGCTCGCCCAGGTTTTTAGCATTTTTCCTAGAGCAATGCTTAAGTATGCCCTCTCGAACCTCGTAGGTAAGATTGAGGCCGTTAAAATTGGCATATTTTTTCTCAAGAACATCAACCACTCTTAAAGACTGAAGGTTATGCTCAAAGCCACCATAATCTTTCATGCAATGATTGAGGGCGTCTTGTCCAGCATGTCCAAACGGGGTGTGGCCCAAATCGTGCGCTAAAGCAACAGCCTCACATAGGTCCTCATGACAATTTAGGCTTCTAGCAATAGCCCGAGCAATTTGAGAAACCTCTAAAGAGTGGGTTAAGCGACTTCTAAACATATCGCCCTCATGATTAACAAAAACTTGCGTTTTGTATTGAAGCCTTCTAAATGAGGCTGAATGGATTATGCGGTCTCTATCTCTTTGAAAATCATTTCTGGATGTAGACTTTGATTCTTGATAAATTCTTCCTTTTGTTTTTGCTGGATTAGATGCATAAGGTGCTAAATTCATCTTAAAAAGTTTTAGTGTTTAAGGTTTTTTCCAAAATTTTCAAATCATACTCTTCTGTTTGAAAGGCATGCCCTAGCTCCTTGAGCAATATAAGACTTATTTTTCCATCCTTATTTTTTTTATCAGAGGCCATTAAATCTAAAAATTGTTCTTGACTAATATCAGGTGGATTTGTGGGAAGCCCTGCAGAATCAATAATTTGTTTAACACGATTGAAGTCTTTATCATCTATAAAGCCCATTATCATGGACATATATGAGGCCATAATCATTCCTGCAGCTACTGCTTCGCCATGGAGCCATTTTCCATAACCTAAAGCTGTTTCAATCGCATGCCCAAAAGTGTGGCCCAAATTAAGAGTGGCTCTGATACCCATTGCTGTCTCATACTCATCCTTTGAAACAACATATGCTTTATTTTTACAAGACCTGATAATCGCCTCTACTAAAAAATCTGAGTTTTTATTTATTAAACAATCCATGTTTTTTTCAAGCCATTCAAGAAAAGCAAAATCTCTAATCAATCCATACTTGATTACTTCAGCTAACCCTGCAGACAATTCAGTATCAGGAAGACTTTCGAGACAATCAACATCAATAATTACTAATTTAGGCTGATAAAAAGCTCCAATCATATTTTTACCAAGCGCATGATTGATCCCTGTTTTCCCTCCCACGGAAGAGTCAACTTGAGATAAAAGTGTTGTTGGTACTTGAATGAAATCAATACCGCGCATGTATGTTGCAGCGGCATAGCCTGTGATATCACCAACCACACCACCGCCGAGGGCAATTAAAACTGAATCTCGGCCATACTTATTTTTTAAAAGGGTCTCATAAATAAAATCTAAACTCTCTTGATTTTTATACTTCTCACCATCTTTAAGAATAATATCAATGGTAGATTTAGACTTAGTAAGGCCTTTTTTTAGTTTTTCAAGATACAGCGGGCCAACGGTTTCATTAGAAATGATAGCTACATTCTTATTCGATATGTGCCTTACTAATAAATCCTCTTTTGACAGCAGCTTGCTTCCAACACAAATATCATATGCCCTCTCACCAAGATCAATTTTTACGATTTCCATTTATATTAGTAATTCCAAAATTTCTTTTTTTATGTCATTAATTTTTTTATTTTTTGTTTCAATTATATAGTCAGCGACTGCCAAATATAAAGGATCTCTCTCATTAAAAAGATCAATAATTTTTTGAGATAAATTTACATTCTGAATTAGAGGTCGAGTTTTATCATCTTTTAACCTCAACACTAAATCTTTAATATTTGATCTTAGGTAGACAACACAACCCATTTCTTTTAACAGGGTTCTGTTTTCTCTGCTTAATACAATTCCGCCACCAGTGGCGATCACTAATTTTTGACTGCCTTTTAAATCCCCAAGAAAATTATGTTCTCTAGACCTAAAGCCTTTCTCACCCTCTAACTCAAAAATAGTAGATACATCAACACCAGTTTTTTCCTCGATGGCATGATCAGTATCTAAAAATTTCCTTTCCAAAGATTTGCTTAATTGTTTTCCGATGGTCGTTTTTCCAGAGCCCATCAATCCCACCAAAATTATATTTTTATTTTTATTCATAAAAATCAGCAAAACAATATTTGATATAATTTGAAGCCTCTATAATAACCCTATATATAACTTTACATAACACTGCTTTTATAATAGATGTTTTCATCATTTAAAAATTTTCTTTTTCTCTCGATCATCGGTTCGATTTCAGTCTTAGCGTTGATTTTCTTTATGGTGGCTTTGATTTACCCAACCCTTCCAGAGGTCAAACATCTTGAGGAATATCGCCCCAAACAGCCCTTACAGGTTTTCACCAAAGAGGGCTCATTAATATCAGAGTTTGGAGAGGAGCGAAGAGAATATATTCCAATCAATAAAGTCCCTCAAAAAATGATTAATGCAATTCTTGCCATTGAAGATCGACGTTTTTTTGAACACCCTGGCATTGATGTTATTGGAATTGCCAGAGCAGCCATCAGAAATATTACTGGTCAATCAAGCGAAGGAGCAAGCACGATAACCATGCAGGTAGCTAGAAACTTTTTTTTATCCTCAGAAAAAACTTTAAAAAGAAAAATTAATGAAGTTCTTTTAGCTATTAAAATCGAAAAAAATTTAACAAAAGAGGAAATTCTAGAGCTTTATATCAATCAGATATATCTGGGCCAAAGATCGTTTGGATTTGTTGCAGCTGCAAATACCTATTTTGATAAAAATTTAGAGGAAATAAATTTAGCTGAAACTGCATTGCTAGCAGGATTACCCAAAGCCCCCAGCAAATATAATCCTTTTAGAAATCCTGATGACTCAATTAACCGTCAACATGCAGTTTTAAAAAGCATGTTTAGGCATGGATTTATTGATAAACCAACCTACCTTCTCGCACTTGAAGAGCCAATAAATTTAAGAGAGTCTTTTACCAAACGAGAAGTGAAAGCAGATTACGTTGCAGAAATGGTTCGTCAAACATTGTATGAGGAGTTTGGAGAAAAAATATATACCAGTGGTTTAAAAGTTTACACAACAATTCGTGATAAAAATCAAGAATATGCCAACCGTGCCGTTCAAAATGGATTGATCAACTACACATCAAGGCATCCGATCAACCAACCCGAGGCACACTTTGATTTATCAGATGAAAAACTAAAAGATGAAAAAAATCTTAAAGAATATTTAGTTAAAAAATTAAGAATGTTGCCTACTTACAGTGAGTTTATTCCAGGTGTTGTTATTGCAATGCAACCACTAAAAGTCACAGCACTTTTGAAAAACGGGGAAATAATTAATGTTTATAAAAAAGGATTGGAGCTTTTAAGAGATGATCTCAACATTGAGGATCCAAAACTGAAAATAATTAAAGTTGGAACGGTATTAAGATTTGTCAAAAATAGAGGTTATTGGGTTGCCACTCAATTACCTGAAGTTGAAAGCTCTCTAATTTCTATTGATCCACAAACAGGAGGTATTCTTGCCCTTGTTGGTGGTTTTGATTTTTATAAAAATAAATATAACCATGTAACCCAAGCTGAAAGGCAGCCAGGATCAGTTTTTAAACCCTTTATTTATTCAGCTGCTTTAGAGAAAGGTATAAATGCAGCCTCTCTGGTTAATGATGCTTACCTATATATAACAGCCGACGAATTGGGCTCAAATAAAAATTGGGAGCCACAAAACTATAATGAAAAATTCTCGGGTCCAATCAGACTTCGAGACGGTCTAGCATTATCAAAAAACCTAGTAGCTATTCGCGTGCTTAAAAATATAGGTACAAATTATGCTCAAGATTACATTACTCGTTTTGGTTTTGATGCAAAAAAACATCCACCTTTTCTATCTATGGCTCTTGGGGTTGGTCAAGCCACTCCCTTAGAAGTTGCCTCAGCTTATGGCGTATTTGCAAATGGCGGTTACCTCAAGAAACCATACTTCATTGAAAAAATTATTGATAGTAAAGGAAGAAAAGTTAAGCAAAGTACTGCACTATTTAACCAGGAAACCCCAAGGGTAATTGATCCAAGAAATGCCTTTATCATGACAGATATGCTAAAGGAAGTAATAAACTCAGGTACTGCAAAAAAGGCAAAGAGATTAAAGCGAAGTGATATTGCTGGTAAAACTGGAACAACGAATGATCAATATGACGCATGGTTTGCAGGCTACAATCCAGATATCGTTACTATTACCTGGGTTGGTTTTGACCAACCTAAACCCTTAGGTAAATTTGAAACTGGATCGAGGGCGGCATTGCCAATATGGATTGATTACATGAAGCCTATTCTCAACCAATATCCAATAAGATTTATGGTTGAGCCTGAAGGTATTATGCCGGTTAAAATTAGAAAAGAAGATGGTGTTGTTGCACTGCCTGAAGAGAACGGTATATACGAATATTTCTATGAAGAGTTTTTGCCTCAAAGCAATGCTTACTATTTGATCAATTAATGGGAAAAGAAAATACTAAACATATTAAGCTTGCCATAGCATCTAAAGCGGCAGAACTGATTTCTCAAGAGGGAATACGTGACTATCATTTTGCAAAAAAAAAGGCTGCCAAATATCTTGGATTTAGTGAGAACGAATTTCTGCCATCAAATTATGAAATTGATAAAGAACTTATACTTTTTAAAAATCTTTATCAAAAAGTTGATCATGACTTAGTGCAAAATTTAAAAAAAGAGGCGCTGAAAATTATGATACTTTTTGAGCGCTATAAACCTTTTATATCAAATCAATTTTTAGAGGGCATTATTACAAGATACCCAATCATAGAAATTAATTTATTCACAGATGATATCAAAGAGATTGAATACATTTTGCTCAATCAGAATATTCATTTCGAAATTAGTGATGTCAATATACATAAAAAAAACACTTTAAAAACTCTAAGTATCTACAAAATTGATGGCTATGAATTTCCAATTGAACTTAAAATTTTTGATGCCAATGAACTTAAAATACAAAACAAACAAATTTTAAAGGCAAGAGGATTAAGTCTAAAAGAATTGAAGGAGTTTGATCCTAGCGATGTTGCTGAAGAATCCTAGCAGCCTGTATCGCAAAATAAGTTAGTATCGCATCTGCTCCCGCACGCTTAAATGCAAGCAGAGATTCCATAATAATTTTATCCTCATCAAGCCATTTTTTTTCGCTAGCAGCTTTGATCATCGCATATTCACCACTAACCTGGTACACGAAAGTAGGTTTAGAAAAAGCCTCTTTAACTCTGAAGACGATATCTAAATAGGGCATCCCAGGCTTCACCATGACAAAATCAGCGCCCTCATCAATATCCAGTTGAACTTCATGTAACGCTTCATCACCATTTGCTGGATCCATTTGATAAGTCTCTTTAGATGCAGAGCCTAATGATACTGATGAACCAATAGCCTCTCTAAATGGACCATAAAAAGATGAGGCATATTTTGCTGAATAAGCCAAAATTTTTGTATCAATAAATTTATGTTCTTCAAGGGCCTCACGAATTTTCGCAACTCGACCATCCATCATATCTGAGGGTGCAACCACATCACAACCAGCTCTTGCATGAGAAAGTGCCTGTTTAACTAAAACCTCAACCGTTTCATCATTCAAAATTTTATTACCAGAATCTATAAGGCCATCTTGTCCATGACTTGTGTAAGGGTCCAAAGCTACATCAGAAATAATACCAAGATTGGGTAATTGTTTTTTTAATTCCTTAATAGCCTTGGGTATCAAACCATGGTCATTATAAGCTTCAGAAGCGTCCTCTGATTTTAATTGTTGATCAATCACAGGAAATAAAGCTATGGCTTGAATTCCAAGCTCATAACATTCTTTTGCTTCTTGAATAAGATTGTCTATGCTTAACCTACAAATTCCCGGCATTGATAAAATAGATTCTCTAACATTTTGACCGTCAGTTACAAACATAGGATAAATAAGGTCCTCAATCATCAACCTATTTTCCCTCGCCAAATTTCTAGAAAAAGGATTATTTCTGATACGTCTAGGTCTTTTTTTTATAGCCATCACTTGCCTAAAAAATTATTTAAGGAATTGCCAGGGTCCTCATCTCTCATGAAGGCCTCTCCAATTAAAAAAGTAAAAATACCATGGTCATTCATTAATTTTAAATCATCATGAGTAAATATTCCGGACTCAGAAATGACAATTCTATCTTGGGGAATTTCTTTTTTTAAATCAAATGTTGTATCCAAGGAAACATCAAATGTTTTTAGGTTTCTATTATTAATACCAATCAGCTTAGTCTTTAATTGCAAAGCATTGTTAAGTTCCTCTAAATTGTGAGATTCAACTAATACATTCATATTAAGAGTGCTTGCAATCTGCTCAAATTCTTTCATTTGGCTCATTTCAAGGGCGGCGGCAATTAAAAGTATACAATCTGCGCCGGCTGATTTAGATTCATAAATTTGATAAGCATCAATAATAAAATCTTTTCTGAGTACAGGTAACTGGCAAGCTGCTTTTACCTCTTTTAGGTAACCAAGCTCTCCCTGAAAGTAATCCACATCGGTCAGAACTGATAAACAAGCAGCGCCGCCATCTTCATAGGATTTCGCAATAAGTGATGGATTAAAATCTGACCTTATAACGCCTTTTGATGGACTTGCTTTTTTAATCTCAGCAATCACGGCAGAAAGCTTTTTTTCATGCCTGGAAATAATTGCATTTAAAAAATCTCTTTCGTCATTAACTAAATTAATTTCAGACTCAAGCTCTTTGATTGATTTTATCGATTTAGCTTTTTTTACTTCATCCGATTTTGTTTGTAAAATTTTTTCTAAAATATCAGACATGAGAATTAACAATAAGCTCCTCTAATTTATGTCTTGCCTGACCACTATCAATCATTTTTTCAGCCAGGTTAAGGCCTTTTTCAATACTCCCGGCAAGCCCTGAAACATAGATAGCAGCACCCGCATTCAGGACAGAAATATCTCTCGCAGAACCTATTTCGCCATCTAAAATAGCTAGAATTTTTTGTTTTGACTCTTCAACATTTTCAACAGTAATGTCTCTCATAGAACCATTCTTGAAACCAAAATCATTGGGTGAAATTTGATAATGACTTATTTGATTATCTTTGAGTTCAGCAACTGTAGTTTTACCTGTGATCGAAATCTCATCCATACCATCCTCACCATGGACAACTAGTACATGTTTACTTCCTAGTTTTTGCAAAACCTCCGCAAAAACCATGCACAAATCTTTACTAAACACACCGATTACCTGCCTTTGAGCTCCTGCTGGATTAGTTAAAGGGCCCAACATATTAAAAATTGTTCTGACCCCCAATCCCTTTCTAACAGGAGCCACATATTTCATAGCTGGGTGGTAGTTTGGTGCAAACATAAAACCAATACCAATCTTATTGACAAGCTTGGATAAATTTTCAAAGCCCAAATTAACATTAACACCCAATGACTCTAAAACATCTGCGCTGCCACATTTCGATGAAACGGATCTACCGCCATGCTTTGCAACAATCGCGCCTGCAGATGCTGCAATGATTGATGAGAGTGTTGAAACATTAAAAGTCTGGAGGCTGTCACCACCTGTCCCACATGTATCAATTAAATGAGCTGAACTATCAATC
>Ga0255760_10003638_pt1 | contig 13761 bp, 7 predicted proteins | sample 071ome_25_FD_179960 | JGI IMG/M metagenome (GOLD analysis project Ga0255760, IMG submission 179960) | Coastal salt marsh microbial communities from the Groves Creek Marsh, Skidaway Island, Georgia - 071410BT metaG (version 2) | ecosystem: Environmental > Aquatic > Marine > Intertidal zone > Salt... | reverse complement strand
CGGCGCGCGACGACCCGGCGGTTCGAAGAAGCGAGAGTCACCCGTTGATTGGTTTCGTACCCGCCCGTGGTCGTCGTAACGTCGTCGTAACGTCGTCGTAACGTCGTCGTAACGAACGCGAGCATGAGTGGGAAAACGTGCAACGGCTCGTCATGCGTGCGTTTCGCGACGAGCGATACGGATATATATATAGGGTGCGCGCGATGGAAGACGCGAGACTCGGCGGGAGAAAAACGAAACACGCGCGATGGAGTTTGATTGAGTGATCGGGTCGCGTCGATCGCGGGTTTGAAGGAATTCGTCTGGAGAGAACGCGCGCGAGAGAGAGCGCGCGAGAGCGGCGAAACGGAAGTTGGTTCGCGGGATTTCGCGCGAAATGGAGCGAGAGACTGACGTGACGTGGGGTGTTTTTGAATCGTACGCGTAGTTTGATTATTTATGCCGTGATTGCGTTTTTGGGATTGACGTTGTTCGGGAGCGTGCGACACGTCATGCCAATTTATTTTGGACGGCTACGGTTGCGTAACCTGACGGCGCCGCCGCCGCCTTTTAGAACGAGGAAGAAAGAGGGGACACCAGAGAAGCGCGTTGGATGGTTTAAACGCGCATGCCAGTTTTATTACGGTTGGATTCCGCACGTGTTAAAAGTGGATGATAAGACTTTGATTTCTACGGCGGGACTGGATGCATTTGCGTTTTTGCGCGTGTGTCAGTTTGGTTTGCAACTTTTTGTCCCTCTGTCTCTCATGTCGTTGTTGTTGTTGCTTCCGGTGCATCTCACGGGAAAGGATATCGTCACACAGCATAGGGAGTACGTTGCGAACTATCCCGGCACGTCAGAATCGGAGCCGACCGGTTTGATATTGACTACGGTGGCCAATATTGAAAAGGGCGAGGCGATTCTTTGGTTGCACACGGCGTGTTTCATAGTCGTGGTTCTATACTCGACGTGGCTTCTCAATCAGCACTGTCACACGTTTGTGGTGCTCAGAACGCTCTATTTAACGACGCGTGGTGACACCAACCTTTGGCGAGCGGTACATCAACCGTCGAATGTCATCGAGCAGTTGCTAATGCAAGGAACGAAACAGGCCACAGAAATCGATGGAGAAGAGTTGCGTAAACTAAAGAGTGCGACTTCGGACGATATCAACGAAGCGTGCGACGCGCTCGCCATGATGAATGAATACGAAGAAGAAGATAGAAACCTCCTCTCTCGCACAATGTCTGTGGGCGCGCAGACGGCGAAAACTCTCGTGTCGGCGACGGCACATTTGGTCGGCAAGTCGACGAGAGAGTCTGCTAGAGCTAGCGGCGAGTTGCGTCGAGATGAAGACTCGAGGTTAACCTCGATGCACTCGACACCAGTGTTGACATCTACGCCGACGTCACTACCACACATCAAGACTACAGCTTCCACGCGGCGTTTAAGTCCGTATCTCACAGAGTCGAGCAACGTCGTCGCGACGCTCAAGGGCGCCGGGACGCTCAAGTCACAAAAACCGGGTGGGACTCCAAAGTCTGCAGAGTCGGACAAGAGATCATCGTTCTTGAAAGCATCTCCTCAGTATTCACACGATTCGCCTCCGACACCGAGGCTCAGTGGCGCACCGACGACTCGCCATACTCCGGCTTCCGAGGCGAATAGCCGACTGAAAGACGGACCCGGTCCAGTGAGCGAGTCTAGAGTTTTCGCCTCGTTTACTTCTGGGGACAGCAGTGAGGAGTTTGACTTGAGCATAAACCCTCCAGTCTCGGAGCCACCGAACAAGTCGAAGAGGAGAGATAGGAAGCTTAGACTCGGCTCTTTCGGTTCACTAGGCTCGGTTCCGCAGTCGGTGAGCGCTGCGCTCGCCGCGCAAGTTTCAAAGGACACTGAAATGAAGCCTGTGGCTTCTAGTGAGGACCTGAACAAGAATTTGATGGGTTCGGTAATGTATGGCGAAGCCCCAGGTCCATCGTCTCTTCTGAGCCCTCAGAGAAAATCGCCACGCAGGCGTCGCGCCCCGACACTCGAGAACATTGATGTCGCAAACTTCGAAGACGTCGCTCTCACGCCTGCGGTTAAGAAGGCTCTAGAACGAGTGAAATCGCTCGAACAAGCCGGAGAAAATGTTCGTGCTGGTGGAATGTCTGATCAAGGCGCGATAATACGCGCATCGACGTCGATTGCGCACGAGTGGTGGACAGGTATGGATATTACGCAAGAGTATGAGAAATCGCAGCGGGTGGCTCACCAGCAACAGCACAGATCGGAAAATGACGCACCTCCAGCCCAAACGATGGATACAGAAATCAAACGCAAACTCAGCGATGCGTTCGATGAACACGTGATACCCGACTCGCCTGAATCTATGAATTCGCCAGTCACGAGAGCGTCGTACAATGTCGGTAACCACTTGTTTTACGCGCCGGCATCTGTGCCGGACGTAGACAGTATTCGTACGGTGAACGCGTACGATGAGCATACGAAACAAATCGTATCCGTCTGGGCATCGAGTTATACTGTTCTCATCACAGACATTCCCTTCGTTCGTAGCCACGATGAAGATGGTAACGAGGTGCGGGTGAGAGGTCTTCGCGAAGTAGAAGCCACGTTGGAGTACATTTATGGAGACGAGTTTAGAGGCTTGATTCCTATTTTCGATCACAGGCCTGTCGATGCGCTCCTGGATAGTCGCGACGAGTGCGTCAACGCTATCGCAAAGCTGAGTTTGCAAATGGCGCGCGAGGGAATCTTACCGCAAACCAACGCGAGCGCGCATGGCATGACGTTTGGTGAAAACATTCCGGCGGTGAAGAAACGAGACATTCAAGTGGGATACAATTTCCATTCGTTTGTCAAGTACTTTCGAGATTTGCTCAAGATGCCCAAGCGTCTGAAACGGCTGCCTCTGCAAGACAGGTTGGCTGTTTTAGAAGCTCAACTTTGCGCCATAGATGAAGCAATCGTTGAGGTGCGTAAATCAACCTGGGAGGGTTCCCCCGGTCCGTCGTGCTTTGCCGTTTTCGAAAATCAAGTAGCAGCGAGCACGGCGGCGCAATGTATAATCTCGCGCGCATCCAATAGAATTTATAGGGCTCTTCCTGCGCCGGGTCCCGATGACGTCAACTGGCAGACGCTTCTCTTCCGATCGTCTGATAATAGCGCTAGGGCATTGGCAGTCTGGCCAATCATATTAATGGTGATGCTCTTCCCGACGGGTATGTTTGCCACGGCAGTGACGAGCGTGTGTCAAGTGAGACAAGGGAACGACATCGTGGGCGGAGCCTTTTTCGATTGGTATTGCTCGGACGACGCCGCGGTGTACACCGGTCTCATTTCCGGCGTATTGCCGCCAGTCTTGCTCACCCTTTGGGAAGTGTTTGTCATTTCGTTTTACATGCTGTACTTGGTGCAAAAGCAAAATGCGCACGTGTCGCTCTCAGCGACCGACCGACGTTTCTTGAGGTTTTATTGGTCCTGGGGCGTGGTCAACGTGCTGATGGGTGGTATTTTTGGCGGAGCGATCGGTGTTTTCACTGCGAGCCTGAACAGCGGCGCAACCTTTAGCGACGTACAGGAGCAGATTGGACGCGTCTTACCGTTAAGTAGCAATTTCTTTTTGCTATTCATCGTGTTCCGCGCAGTGTACCTGCCGGTCCAGCGCTTACTTTTGCCTCACCCTGGCTCAATTTGCATGGCGTTTGACATCTTTTGGTGCGAGAAGCGTGGCAAATGCGCGAGAACGCCGCGCGACAAGACGCGTTTATACTCTCCGAGAGCGGTGCGCATGGGCCGTGAAATCGGCGTCTTCATGCTCATTCTTCTTCTCGGATTGACCTTTGTCACCATCGCACCGCTCATACCGCTCGCAGCCTGCGTCTTCTTCGTCACCAACTTTGTCATTTGGCGTTATCACGTCTTGTACGTCTACGAGCGAGGCCACGAATCGAACGGCGCCGTCTGGTTTCCAATCAGTCAGCTCGTTCTACTCTCCCTCCTCATCGCCCAAACCTTCCTCTCCTGCGTCCTATTCAGTAAATCCGCCTACTTCCAAGGCGGCGTGCTCTACGTCACCGTTCCATTCTACTTGAACAAGGTAAACAAGCGTCTCCGCAAGGAATTCGGCAGTTCTACATCCTGGAGCGTTCCGCTCAGCGAAGCCACCGCGGCGCCGCCCACCGATTTCGGCGGGGAGATTTACACCCACGCCGCCCTTCGTCCCGCCGCCGAGGGTTGGTATCCCGACATCGGTAAGGTTTGGAAGGGCTATCCGGGCGTCACCAGCAAGAATTTCGCCTCGGGCGATCGATGACGACGCGAGCCCGTTGTGATTAAAATGCAAAATGCAAAATGCCCCCCCTTGGTGACCGATGCGTTCGTTCGTCCCATCCTCACACCACGGCGCACCGCAAACCATGCACGCGATCTCACGCACCGTTCACGCGAACGCCACCTCTGCCGCCGTCGTTTCGCCGTCGTCGCGCGCCTCGAAGCGCGTCGCGCGACCGCGCGCCCCGACGACGCGTTCGAACGTGACGATGATGATGACTCGGACGCAACGACCGATGCCGCGCATCGGACGACACGCCGACGCCGCGGCCCGGCGACGACACCCGATCGTCGCTTCGAGTGACAGTACCGCCGGTGCCGTCGCGTCTTCGTCACCGATGGCGGTCGCGTCGGCGCAGACGCACTTGGTGGCGAGCGTCGGCGCGCTGTTCGCGTTGGATAAAACGCTCGAACACGCGCTGTGCGTCGCGGGCGTAACCTTTCCTTCCGCGTTGATTGGTATGTTTGGGATTCTCGCGACGCTGTTGGTGACGGAAAAGATTGGTGGTGAAGACGCGGCGAGCGCGATGGAAGGAACGATCGCGCCGGCGTTGAACTGGATCACGAGTTGGTTGCCGGTGTTTTACGTGCCGAGTTTGGTGGTGACGCCACTGGTGGTTACTAAGATTGCCCCGAGCGCGTTGGCCAAGGTTTTGGGCATCGTCGTCGTCGGGTTCGTGACGACGATTGCGTTCAGCGCGACGAGCGCGAATTTTATCAGAAAGTTTACCGGGACGGAGATGTTGCCAGTGCCGCCGGCGAAACCGGCGCCGCCGACGGAGGATTACGTGTACAAGTTGTGGATGGGAGTTCTCGCCATTTCCGCAATCTCTGCGGTGACGACCGGCGCCAACGCGGCCAAGGTGATTGCCATGCTTTCCGCGACGGTGTGCTCCTTCTTGGTTGGTAACCTTCCGGATTTTAAATCCAAGATGAATCCAATCGTGACGACTTCTGTGCTCTCCAACGTCGCCGCCGCGGCGCTCGGGGCGCTCACGGGCGACGGTTGGATGAAGATGCTCAGCCTGTACCGCACCGGCGTGCCGTTTGGACTCGAAACCATCTCCGGGCTCGGCGCGGGTGACATTTTGATGACGTTTCTCGGCAGCGTCATCCTGAGCTTTGCGTTCAAGGTGTACGGCGCCAGAAAGATTATCGCCCGTCACGCGGTGGAAATTTTTGGCTGCCTCGTCTCGACGTCTCTGTTCGCCATGTTCTCCACCGCCTTGGCTGGTAAGGCTCTAGGCTTATCTTCGGCGCTATCCGCCGCGCTCGTGCCGCGATCCGTCACCGTGGCGCTCGCCATTCCGGTGACGACGCTCCTCGGCCACCCCGAAATGGTGAGCGTTACCGCCGTCGGCGTCGTTCTCACCGGCTTGATTGGTAGCTCTTTGGCTGTTTCCATCCTCAACAAAGTTGGCGCCAAGGATCCAATCACTCGTGGTCTCGCCACGGCTGCGTCCGCGCACGGGCTCGGCACCGCCGCTTTGGTCGGCGGCGAACCAAATGCTTTGCCGTACTGCGCTTTGGCGTACGCTTTGAGCGGTATCATCTCCTCCGTGCTCGTCGCCGTTCCGTTCATCCAAGCCGCCCTCCTCGCCATCATTGGCACTGCGTAATACGTTAAACATGGGATGACAACATTCGTTTCGTGTAATTGTACACCAATACAGTACATTGATACATGGCTATAGCGCGGCGTCGCGAAACGCGCCGCAATTTCAATCCTACTCTAAATTCGCTAGCGGAGGGAGCGCGGCTGCGTCCGCGTTCTTACTCCGTCGTATGACGTAAAAATCCAACGGTACGTCCTCGCACTCATCCTCGATGCCGACGGTGATTATCGAATTCGTGATCGACCTCTTAACGACGTTCCAATCGCCATCCGCGAGCAACGATTGAAACGTCGCCGCCCCTCCGCGAGAATGCGGCGCGGGATTCACTACGAGCGCGATTCCGTCCGGTGCGAGATACCTATCGATTGCTCGAACGACCCCACCCGCCATGTCTTCCTGATGTACGACGTCGGCGCCGAGAATCACGTCAAAAGATCGGCTCTCAAAGGACTCTTCGTCGTCGTTCCAATCCAACGTATCCACCTCTACGTTTTGCGCTGCAAACCTCTCTACATGCCTCCTCTGTTTGTGTACGTTATACCGCGCATTCTCCACCGCGTTCGCGTCACCATCCGTCAACACGATGGACGTCCAACCGTCCCCGCACTGCGCCGCGAACGTCATTCCGGCCACCATCAACCCGCCGCCGATTTCCAGGCACCGTCCGCCGCCGCCGCGTCCTTCCCGAAACTCCCGCATCCAATCCATCGTCTCCCGCCGACTCAACCACCGCCCCAAACACAACGACGAGTGCCAAACCATCCCCGATATCGCCTTGGTCGTCTCCCCGACCTCCTCTCGCGGCAATCGCAACCGCAACTCCAACGGACGCGCCAACGAACCAGTCGCGCACCGCGCAAACCGTCCATGTTGCGTCTCCCCAGCGCTCGGAAACCGCACCCCACGCGGGGCGCGCGCGCAACACGTTTCAAAAATCTCCGACGCGAGTTCTGACACGACGTCATCCGGATCACCGCAGGCCATGCGCTTCATCAATACGTCCGCCTTGCGTCCGACGCACACGATGTACTCCTCATCGTCTCTGACTGCGTCCAGCGTCGCCCGCAGACTCGTTTCATCGCACGTCGACAACCACGCGTCGACGCGCGCGAACCGCTCGCACTCTTCCTCGACGCACGCTTCGCACTCCGTCGACGCCATGCGTCGATGTGACGCGCGTTCGGCGTCGTTCCCTGCATCTTGTACTTTTCTTTTCATAGAACATACTGTTTACCCATATAAGACACGCAACTGGCGGCGCACCTTTGGCTCACCTCGGCGGCACTTTCACGCGCGTCGTAGAGTCGTCCGACGACACGCGACGCGACTTTGCGGGTTCAGTAAATCGCACGCGCACGCACACGTTCGCGGGGACGCTCGCGCGACGCGACGGCGCGTGAAAAAACCGACGCTCGGTCGGTTGGTCGTTTCGTGAGATCATCATCATCAGTCGCACACAGAGAGAGTGAAGAGGAGCGCCAATCATGTCGGACAGCGTGATGGACAAGATCGCGACGCTCGAGCTGGAAATCAGCCGAACGCAAAAGAACAAGGCGACGGCGACGCACCTCGGGTCGCTTCGGTCGAAACTGGCGAAACTCCGACGGGAACTCATGGAACCTTCGGGTAAGGGTGGCCCCAAAGGCGAGGGCTTCGACGTCACGAAGGTTGGTGATTGTCGCGTCGGTCTCGTCGGTTTTCCGTCCGTGGGCAAGTCTACGCTGTTGACGAAACTCACGGGGACGTTTTCTGAGGCGGCGGCGTACGAGTTTACGACGTTGACGTGCGTGCCGGGGGTGATTCGTTACCGCGGGGCGAGGATTCAGCTGCTCGATTTGCCCGGTATCATCGAAGGCGCCAAGGATAACAAAGGTCGAGGTCGTCAGGTGATCTCCACGGCGCGAACGTGCGACGTGATTGTCATCGTGCTCGATGCGGTGAAACCCTTTACGCATCGCAAGCTCATCGAACACGAATTGGAAGGAGTGGGGATTCGATTGAATAAAACGCCGCCGGCGATCACCTTTAACAGAAAGGAAAAGGGCGGCATCGCGTTTACGCCCAATCCGAATGGTGAGACGACGTACTTGGACGAAGAAACCGTCAAGGCGATTTGTGCCGAGTATAAGATTCATAACGCCGATGTTAAACTCCATGCCGATTGCACGGATGAGGATTTGATTGATGTCATTGAAGGGAACCGAATTTACACGCCGGCGGTGTACGCGGTGAACAAGATGGACTCTGTCTCGCTCGAAGAGGTACAGTTGATGGAAGATATGCCCAACTACGTCATGACGTCGTCCGAAAAAGAGTGGAACTTGGATGGTCTTTTGGAAAAGGTTTGGGAATCGCTCGATTTGGTACGCGTGTATACGATGCCGCGCGGTGTGCAACCCAACTTTGACGAACCCGTCATTTTGCACAAGCGGGCGTGCAGCGTCGAAGACTTTTGCAACAAGCTTCACAAGACAATCATTCGTACCTTTAAGCACGCCTTGGTGTGGGGCACGAGCGTGAAGCACAGACCGCAACGGGTCGGCAGAGAACACGTGTTGGAGGATGAAGACGTCGTGCAAATCGTCAAGGCGCACGGTACGTAGGGAGGGTCGCGCCGGCGCTCGGATGAACGTTTTCGCAAACGACATCTTTAGACGGAATTATTAGAAGAAATCCTAGAAGAAACCATGAAATTGCTATTCTAACTAATCATTGACTACCACGACCAAGACGCGAACACGGCATCGGCGCGCTCAAACATGGTTGCGAGGCGTCGAGCCTCGTCGATGTCCGCCCTCGTCGGCGCGGCGGGCGCCGCGAATTTCGACTGTTCGACAAAGAGCTTCTTCGCAAAGAGCGCCGACGAGTTGACGCTTTGAAGATTATTCGGAGACATCATCTTGGTCACCGCACTCTTCGGGTACGAATTCACCGACGCGGGCGCGACTGGGGATCTCCGCGGCGGAGGAACGGTGCGATTGAGTCGCTCATCAAAGGTAACGCGAGCGCCGCCGCGTCTTCCGGGCGACAAGAGCGCGGCGACGAGATCGTCCTCACTCTCAATCTTCTTCGCGCGTCCCGGCGACGTGGTCTTGGCAGGCACGCTCGCGGGTCGCTTTGGCGACTCTGGCACCGCCTCAGCCGCGGGTTGTCTCGGCGGCGTCTTGACGTGTCGAACCGTGTGAAGCTCTCTGAGCGCCGCCGAACGCGACGCGCTCGTCGGCGACTCGAGCGCGTCGTTCAACTTTGACTGCGCCGGCATCGGCGGCGGCGTCACCTCCACCGTATCCTCCGCCGAATCGTTCGCCCACGCATCGAACATCTGATTATCGTGCACCCGCGTCGTCATCGGTTTTCCCTTTTCCTTCTCTGACGACGTCGGCGACGTCGGTTGTTCAGGAATGGTTTCCGGTCGACCGCGCGACGGTTTCAGCGCCGCTCTCCATTCGTCATCCTCATCCTCGCTCCCATCAAAGCCCCGCGCGTCGTCGTCTTCATCATCCTCATCCCCATCCCCATCACCTAACCCTCGCATCGGCGTCATCGACGTATCCACCGAAATCATCCCGCTAAAATCGCTCTCCAAGCTCTCGTCCAAGTCGGTTCCGCCCGTGGCCTCAACCGCCTCGCCCGGTTCGACATCCGCTACGTTCGCGGCGAATGAGTCCCGCGCCTCCTTCTCCCCCCGCCGATACCGCGCGTTCAACCGAACGGTCCCACCCTCAAACTTCCCCCCTCGTAATTCCAGCGTCATCTCCCGCATCCCGTCCCCGCCCGTCGTCGTCGTCGTTTCTTCCACTTCGCAATCCGTCAGCGCCACGCGCGCGCTCCCCATCAACTTGTGCCCGCTTCCTCGCTTATCCCACACGCTCACCCGGACCTCCGTCGCCGATTCGTCCTCCAATGGCGCGCGGAACGCGAGCGTACCCGACGCGTTCCAATCCGGTCCGTTTCTCGAGCGTCGCGACCGGGTTTTAAACCGCACGCCGGCGCACTCGACGACGCAAAGGAGCCGAAGGATGCGCAGGGCGGATGAGGATTTGATTCCTCGGGCGTTCAGGACCAGCACGTCGAGCGCGCCGAAGGCGGCGCCGTTCGCGGCGGTGCCGTCGCCGGAATGTGCGCGCATCGTCGCCGATCGCGCGACGAGCGACGACCGAAGACGCGGACGACGACGACGTGTGAAGAGGATGGATGCATGGATGCATTTGAGAATTTTAAACTGGGCGGCGTTTGACCTTCATTGGTGGTTGGTTGTTTATTGATACAAACAAAGACTGCGTACCGTCCTTCTCTCTCTCTCTCTAAGCCCACGTCGAGGCGTGGTAACAGTTTAATATAGGCTTTGATCCCGGCGGCATGAAATCAGTCTCCCCGAGCCCGCGCATGTTCCAATCCTTATCCTTGCCGACGACGCACATTTTGCCGAGCAACCAAGCGTCAATCATGTCGGCGCCCTTGTGCGCGATGTATTCGTGCACCTTGCGCACGAAACTCTGCGTGATGACGTAACACTGTAACCCAGCGACGGCTTGAAATTGGTCCCATTTGTACAAGTGTGCCTCAACCTCGACGCCGTCGTCTCCGTGTCCGGGCCACTTGGCGACCAAATCGCCGCCGGGCGTGTTGCCAAAGGATAACAAGAGCAAATCGGCGTCGCGCGGAAGCTTGGAGATGGCTGTGGGAAGCTCAGTAAAGGGCAAGTCAGCCTTGCCGACGCCGTCGGATTCAAAAATCAACGCGTGTTTGAGACCCATATCCTTGACGAGCTGCCACTGCGCGAGGTGCGCGTATAAACACCCGACGTGGTGCGCCAACCGGCGCCACTCGACGGGGAGCTTTCCATCCTTGGTTTGCTTGGAGAGCTCCATGATTTGCAACCAAGGGAGATCCATGATGGTGTGGCCGAGTTCTCCCGCTTGTTTACGCACGTCACGAACCGCGTACTCGGCGAGGTGCATGTTATCCGGCCACGCCGTCGCGTCGACGCCTTTACTAAAAAACACAATGTCCTTCAATTCCTCTGGCGTCATGGACGTGCGCTCCATCAACTTTATCAACGATTCCTTCGCCGCTTGATCGTCATCCGCCGTACCGAGGGTAATCATGATGATTGGAATGGTCAATTTCGTTCGACGCATACCGAGCGCGGCGTTGCGGCGCTGCGGCGTTGCCGTCTCGATCGCGTCCAACGACGCCAACACCCCGGCGGGCGATCCCCTTCCCGCGATCCCCTTCCCGCTCTGCCCGCTCGCTCCACCACCGACGCGCAACACCGCCCGTCCCAACGCGCTCACGTGTTCGGAAACCCCATTCGCCGTGCTCAACAGCGCCAACGCCGCGCCGAGCACGCACACCGTCGCTATGACAACCACCGCTTTAAAGCGGTCTCTTCGCAGCGCGTGCGCCGCGCTCGTTCCGTCGCGCATCCACGTCTCGACGGCGCGCGCTCGACGCGCTCCTTGGGCAAAGGGCGTCGACATCGCGCGCGTCGTCCTCGTTCGGTTTTCGCTTTCGTGTCCTCTGTCGCCCAAAGGTTCGTTCGACGCGGCGGCAACTGACGACGGGTGCGTGCATGTTGATCAACGTGTTGGGTGTTGAGACGCGCGGCGCCGAGCGCGCGAAGAGGAGCGAATATCACATCGTCGACGTTACAAGGGTCGTATACGAACGAACAAAGGAGAGAAAAACACTCACGCGTGAAATAAAACTCATGAAATCAATCAAATCGCGCGCTTCTTTGCTCGCGCCTTCTCCAGGTTTCGCCACTTGTCCTTCAAGTCGACTTGGCTTCGGCCGTGTCGCTCGAAAATGTGCGAGTACGCCTGGTGAATGATGGCCCAACTGCCGACACCGTGACGCGCGACGCCGGCTTCGAGTGCGACGACTTCGTCGGGTTGCCAACGAGCGTTGCGTCGACGGATTTTGGGTGCGGGTGGTTGACGCGGGGCGATGGAAAACGGTGATGAAAGCGGCTTTTTGGCTCGAATCGGAGCGCCCGAGCCGCCGGGTGGCGAAGACGGAAGCGGAGGTTCGACGTCTTCAATGTCATCTTCCGTGACTTCTTCCGCAGAGGCGCTCGGAACGATGCGTACCGGTTGCGTGGGTAACTCATCCATGCGTTGCGTCGCCGTCGGGGTTTCTAATTCTTCGTCGGCTTGCGTCATTTTTGCATCTTCTTCTGGTTCATCTGATTCCGGCGCTTCGTCTTCTTGGTCCTCTTGCTTTTCATTCTCTAGTTCTTCTTCTTCTTCGTCGTCGTCTTCAGACGGTGGAGCGTGAGCGACTTGCGTCGGTATGATATCCTCCTCTTCATCGTCACTCGACGCTTCTGGAAGATCTTTCTCCTCGCCCTTGAACGATTTCACAGGCGTGCCGACGCCATCGACGCTTTTGCGTCGACTCGCCCACGAGAGCGTTCGCGACACGGCGGAAACCACGTTGCCAAGAAGTCGACGAGTGGGCGTTACGACGACACCGTCTGGTTTGTCGGCGGCTTCACTGGTTTTCATCTGCTTCGGCGGCGTCGACATCGTCTCCTCCGCGTCTCTCGGTCTCTTACTCGGCTTGGGCGCGTCCGTCTGCTTTGTCGTCTCGTCGGCTTTCATTGTCTTCTTACTCGGCTTGGGTGCGACGGCGGGTCGCTGCCCGACATCATTCCATCCCCGCGCTACCGGCTCAGTCGTCTCCGTGTTCTTCGTCGCTTTCGGCGCCGGTTTCGGTTTCGGTTCAATCGTCTTCGTCTTTGGCGTCGGTTCGATCGGCTGCGTCGACGTCGGCTTTGTCAGTCGACGCGCGTCCGCGGCGCTCTTCTGTACCAAGGACAAACTCGTCGGCATCTTTGACGACGTAAACATCTCTCGAACAAACCCATCGATCGCCATCGCGAGCGTTTTCATCCTAAACGCCGGCGGTTCCTTCTTTCGTTTGTTCATCGGCCCGCGCCGTTCGGCGACGCCGCACTTGACTGCGAAACTCTCCGCCGCCGTCGCGTTCAACATGTTTTCAACCACCAACGTCGCCTCACCCACCGCCGCGGCGTACGCCTCGTAACTCTCACCATTCACATCGATGCAAAACCCCCCGACGCCGGAACCATCCTCCTTCGCACCGTTCCCGGCTAGAACATCCGCGACGGTTTCAAACGCCCCGACGCACCGTTCCGCGTCCTCGTCCTCGTCCTCGTCCATCATCGTCGGCACCCACGCCTCCCCCCGTCGTCCAACCATTTCATCACACGTCTCTCTCACGGATACCAACGCCAGCGTGCGTCCGATTCGTTCTTCCACCTCACCCGTCGTCGTCGTCGTCGTCGTCGTCGTAGATTTCCCGACGGATTCGTCTCGACGCACAGCTGACGTCCCGAGCAACGCGGTCAAAACCTTCGCGTCCGCCCCGAACGCCGCGAGCTCCTCGATGCACCACACCAAATCCCGCGGAATCATCGACGCGCTCGTCGACGCCGTCGCGGGAGACGATCGCGGCATGCCGTCGCGGGAGACGATCGTTCGGCGCGCGCGCGGATCTGCGCGTTGTTTCGAATCGATCCGTTTCAGTGTGTGTGTGTGTGTACCGTATGTGTAAACCCTACAAACTGTTTACACATACACACGTGTCCCAAAGCTGCCTCGAACACATCGGGCGATGTCCACCCATCGAGAGTCCCTGGTACGTTTTAAGGGTCATGACTCGTCAAAACGAGAACATCGGCGTTCGCGCCGGTTCGAGTCGCGCATGGTTGGCGACGCGACGCACGCCCACGCGAACGAACGACCCGCGGTCGGCAGATCGCCCCGCGGGGACTCCCGTGAGCGATGGGCGCGATGCGAC
>Ga0255760_10003636_pt1 | contig 13764 bp, 15 predicted proteins | sample 071ome_25_FD_179960 | JGI IMG/M metagenome (GOLD analysis project Ga0255760, IMG submission 179960) | Coastal salt marsh microbial communities from the Groves Creek Marsh, Skidaway Island, Georgia - 071410BT metaG (version 2) | ecosystem: Environmental > Aquatic > Marine > Intertidal zone >... | reverse complement strand
GAGGCCGTCATTCCTCACATGAAGGCTAACCGTCGGGGCAAGATCGTCCACATATCCTCTATTGCCGGGAAAGTGCCGTTCTCCGACAAAATGCTCGAGTACTTTGTGCATCATTCTTATGGTGCGATGAAGGCCGCACTGATCAGTTTCACACAGACTCAGTCCGAATTACTCGGCCCCTTCAACATCAACGTGAACTCGGTCTGTCCTGGAGTTGTCTACACTGACTCTTGGAGACAAAATAGTGAAAAGGCTGTCTCGATGATTGACGAGTTCAAGGGACAGGATCCACGTGAGTGGTTTGAAGGTATTGCTCGAGGCGATTACCCCCATATTTTTGACCGGACGCCGCTGCGTCGAGAGCAAACGGTTGAGGATATCGGTCGAGCGGTGGTGTTTCTAACCTCGGATCACAGCATCAATATTACCGGCCAATCTTTGATGGTGGATGGCGGCATGGTGAAGGTTTAGGCTTTTGATGATTTCGTTTCTTCGTAGACGATGGTGGTTGCTACTGTTGGTCGTCACCTTGCTGGTGGTGGCTGGCATGAAGTTTCGGGTATCCGTCGTCAATGAGCGGGTGATCGAGGAGATAAAAGCCAATCCCACGGGCACGCTTGCCCTGAAAACCATGATTGTCACGTTACGTGATGGCCGAATTTTTCCCGTCAATTACCTCGTTGAGGATGGGCGCGTGTATATGGGCATCGACGGCCTTTGGTGGCGCTCCTTTCAAGGCGAAGGCAGGCCCGTCACCTTATTCATTCAAGGTGAGCAATTTGAAGGTCACGCCACGGTGATCCTAGATGATCCTGCGCGGGTCAAAGACGTGTTCTCTCGCCTCCGGCCCACGGTGCCCAAATGGCTGCCGGATAGCCTGAATGGCAAGTTGGTTGAGGTAAGGGGGCTTGAGGGGGCAGCATCGCTTTAATCAAGCTAGCCAATCTTCGATTCAATCCTTCGTCAGCAACATCGCTGGTAGCTGTCCTCGCAGCGAATTGGTGACGAAGATTTTCGAGGCAACCTTCAGATGTTCGATCATGAGTACGCGTTCCTGGGCAGCGCCGGCTCGCAATAGTTGCTCACGGTAAACGCCGGGCAAACACCCAGAACTGAGCGCTGGCGTCCAGCAGGTGCCATCGATCACTAAAAAGATATTGAAGATCCGAGTCTCCATCAGTTCGCCGCGCTCGTTGAACAGTAAGATGTCATCTGCGCCGGAGACAACGGGCTCAGCCGATTCATAGCACTGGCGATGGGTGGTTTTGTGGCGCGTAAAGAGCGTGAATGAATCCAAAGGCGCTTTGGCGAGAGACAAGCGAACGACCTCCATTGCCTCGGGGATGGGTGTATAGCTGATTTCGATCTGGCCGCGACGCGAAACTAAGACGCGAACGCGACTAGGCTCGTCGACCCGAATGTCGTTCAGCTGGTCCGCAAGCAAATCATGGTCCAGATCAAATGCCAGTGTCTTGGCGGATCGCGCGAGTCTTTCTAAGTGAAGAGGGAATCGCTGGATGCCGGTGCCCGGCTCGAAGCGGCAGGTTTCGATGAGTTGAAAGTCTTGAGCGGCCTTCAGCAACTCTGCCTTATCCAGAGTTTCGGCCCATTCGTCTTCAAGTTGTGAGTCCCAAACGACGCCGCTGCCGACGCCGTATCGCCACCGCCGCTGGGTTGTATCTATTTCCAACGTCCGGATGGCAACACCAAGGTCAATCTCTTGCCCAGGGCCTATGCGACCAATCGCGCCGGTGTAAATACCCCGATCTCTGGGTTCGAGTTGTGTAATCAAGTCCATTGCGGCGGTTTTCGGCGCGCCCGTAATCGAGGCGCAAGGGAAGGTGGCCTCGAAGATCGCCGCTAAGGGCGCCTCAGTTTTGCCGGAAACTGTCGACGTCATTTGCCAGACCGTAGGGTAAGGCGAGATCCGAAATAGCTGGTCAGTGGTAACTGAGCCGGGTGATGAAATCTGGCCAAGATCATTTCGCACCATATCGACGATCATGAGATTCTCGGCGCGGTCTTTGGCTGATGTCTCAAGGTCCATTCTGGCGGCCTCATCGAGCGCCGGAGTCGCGCCTCGAGCTCTAGTGCCCTTCATCGGAATCATCTGAACGGTGTTTCCTTGTCTCGTGAGGAATGTTTCGGGGGTCATCGACATGACAGTGAGATCACCATGCTCGATGTAGATTGCGTGCCGCGTCGGTTGTGCTTCGTAGAGTTTGAAGAAGATCGACAGCGGATCGCCCCAGTACTCGCCCGTGAGTTCATGCGTCAGATTGATTTGGTACACATCGCCCGCTGCAAGCGCTGACTTGACCCTGGAGAATTGGTCTGCGTAGTCGCGAAAGGCGATGGGATTGCCTTCGCTCAAAAAACCCTCAGTTGCGGATAACTGCGGCGTGTACTGAGTGCCCTCAGTGAACACTCCAAAGCTCAGTCTGGGCGCGGTCTCGCCAAAGGGCGTTGGGGTCGCTTGCTGAGACGACGCCTTCTCATACTGCACGAAGCCAAGGCATGTGAATCCGGCGGAGGCTTGCGCTTCGATGGCATCGAGCGCGGGGGAGAGATCCTTTGAGCTGAAAACTTCAATGATCTGCTCGGGGTTTTGGTATAGACACCAGTCCGTATCTTGCGCGCAGCGTGTAATGACTCTCATGGTCGTATTGACTTCCGACATCGGGCTTGGGCAAAACACCAGGCAAGTAATGGATTAAGCCATGCCAGCATCAGCGAGCGCTTTTGGGTCGAAACGAGCAACGCTCGCTGATTCGAGATCTTCGTAAGGCAGCGCGGTCGGATTCTGGCTATTGTATTCGCATCGTTAAAGTCTAGGCCGCGCGCGCTTTAGGCCAAAGCTTGAGAAAGTTCTCGCTGTAAAACTTGGTCTTGGCTACTTCGCTCGTGTCGGTCAAGACTGATTCAAACTTCCCGATAGGATCACGACCTCCTTCGACGTGCGGATAATCCGACGAGAAGAGGTAAAGATCTTCGTTTGATTCGCTAATCAAGCGACCCACATCTTCATGGGGAAAGGGTGTGAAACCCATCTGCTCGGTCAACTGTTGGCTGGGGGGGCGTTCAAAACGAACGGACTCGTCAACTCGGCTGTAGATGCGGCTGATTGAATCCAATCGACGTAGCATTTCGGGTACCCAGCCAGCACCAAGCTCGACCGCGGCGCCCCTCAATAACGGATGGCGTTCAAATACGCCGTCGAAGACCATCATGGAGACAAACGTTTCTGGGGGTTGATGCATCAGAGCTGCGTCTTTGGTGCGGACGTTTTCGCCGCCGCCCATCCAGTCTCTGACTTTGGCGCGCCCATTGTTGCTCCAAGCCTTTCCGAGCTGCAGGGGGGCTCCGCCCACATGGAGGACGAACGGCGTACTTGTTTCGGCGAGCAATGCCCAAAAGGGCTCTAAATCGATGTGGCCGGGCGAATGCTCGCCTGGCGCTCGATGAGGGACCCAAATCGCTTTAAGGCCTAAGTCGAGCGCGGCTTCCAACTCGTGAATGGCCCGCGCTGGGTCATCGAGCGGCACGATGCCGACGCCGAGGAATCGATCATCCGCCTCACAAAAATGGGCCATGTGGCGATTGTGAGCTCTCGCAGCGCCGTAACGGAGCACGGGATCTTTTTTCTGACTGGGGTGGAACGGGAATGCCACGCTGTGAGTGGCAAAGACCAACTGCTTTCTAAAGCCGAGCATGTCAAGTGCGGTGGTTCGGTCTTCGCGAGCAAAAGCGCCGAGTGCCTGAATTTCTTTTGACTTGGCGATCAGCTCGTCGCCCATCGCGATTTGGGCCTTAACGTGGTCTTCGCTGTGCCGGCCGCCTTGCTCAAGAATGATGGCGACTTCTTCGTCGGTCACGAGTGATGCACTGTAGCTGACCTGCGGCAGTTCATCGCGCAATTTTGGATCTGCGAAATCCCTCAAGAAGTCTGGCAGCTCCATGATGTGACTATCAGCGTCGTAAATAGGCAAGTGGGCGGGAGCATAAGTCATCGTAAGTCCTTGAGCGCTTTGGTTCCAAAGGGTGCACGTTGATCCACCAATCAATTGCTGTCAAGGAGGAAGAGACGGTGGAACGGTCTTTGGTTTGACTCCGAGACGGATTAAGCGCGAAAAAATTGCCCATCGAAGGCGATAGGCTCTTGAAAACCCAAGTCGTGACCCCACCATGTCGTCAGGTCTCAAAAGGGCCGCTAATCGAACAGCTGGCCTAACCGGCCTAAGGAAATATCATGTCCAAAAGACGACTCGTGCGGTACACCTCCGCCTCCCTAGAACTGTCATTGATCATCGCCTCAGTGGTGGTCTTGGTCGCGGCCTTCTAGCCCATCCTTTGCCAACGCCGAGAGAGTGCTTACTACTCACATTTTTATTGGTTGGTGACTTATGCGGTCCACATGCGCATGATGATCGCGACAAGCGAACCCAAAACTAAGATGTAAATGGGAAGCATGCTGATGATTAACCCTATCGTCCGCTTCTCGGCGGCTTGGTAATACCCGAACGCATAAAGCAGTCTGCCTATGGGCCATGCGGCGCCGATGATCGCTGCCCAAAGCCCAGAGCCAAAGATTGCGAAGAGCCACAAACCAGGCAGAAAAAGAATCAAATGCTCGGCCGTGTTTTGGTGCGCGCGGACGTAGCGCACGTAAGCCTCCGGACCATCGTGGGAGGGCGCCGGCACGTTGAATCGTCCTCGTGCCATGCCGGCCTTAAACAATGTGAAGTAATAAACCAGTAGAGCGGCAACGCTCACTATGCCTGGGTAGTAGAGCTCTTCCATCATTCCGTTCTCCTACGCACGCTCTGCGTGCAAAACTAAAAACTAAGGTTCATGCATTTGCACTGAAGTCCAGTGGCCGATAGGCCGCTTACGTGTGGTTCCGCCGCGCTCTGCGGGCCATTGCCAGGACTCTGGCGCGCCGAGGCCCCTGTCGCTGACCCCCTAATTGTTCTCAGACTGTTGGGAGGCAAAGATAGTCGGGACCCGCCCACCAGACCAGTCGGGCGCGCCACGGAAGACGCGCCCCTCAATACTAAGGGTCTGCTCGTTATCACCTCCGATTAACAGACCCCCAAAGCGCCCTAGGTTGCCGTTCGCGCCGATGTTCTTAATGGGGTAGGCGTCTGCCCGAGAATACGTTTGTAGCAGTAAGCGTCGAACCCTGGGCGAGTGATTTGGCATCGATCCATGAACCGCGCAACAGTGATGCACCGTAACTGATCCCGCGGGTCCGCTGAGCCATCGAACATCCTCGAGGTTCAATCTTTCAAGGTCCTGGTCGCGAATAGACCCGAGCCAGCGGTCCTCATCATTGTACTGGTCGAACAAATGCCCCTCATGGCTTCGAGGGATAATGCCCATGGGGCCCATGGCAGCATCAACGTCATCTAGGTAAACCCCGATGGTGAGTGGGGAAAAGTCTGTGTGAGGCCAGAACTGAATATCTTGATGCCATTTCACTTCCTCGCCGCCCCCCGACCACTTGTAATTGAGTTTGCTGTGATGGAATCGAACGGGGCCACCCAAGATTAATTGAGCGAGTTGCGCCGCCGGTCCCTCAAGGGCAAAGGCTCTGAATGTTTCATCGTGATCGACGGGGGACACAAGTCTCCGTAACCGGGGTTGATTGGCCGTATGATCAGGTTCAAGGTCGAGACCTTGCCCCGATACTGTGAGCGCTCGACTGCGCTCAACATGACGATCTGAGGCGGTTTGCAATTGCTCGAGCCAATCAGGGTTGACCCACCGTTCCAACAAGAGATAGCCCTCTTGTTCGAAGGATCTTTTCTGAGTGTCGGTGAGCATGGTTTGGACTCGGGTTGGGCATGCATTGGGATTTAGCTTCATGCTAACTGCTCAGCCGCGCCTCGGTCCATGGTTGGCGATCAAATGTTGCGGTGGGCGTTTTTCAGTATTCGACTGGCATCGTACGCAGCTCGATCGCGGTAAGCCATGTGAGTGGCGATACGGGAATCTCGAGTCATGGGGGATTCAGGATCATCACGCCTTGTTCGGCGGGTTTAATCCATAGCCTCGCAATGACAGGGATGAGCAAGGGCGCGCGGTGGCCCACTTTCTGGTCAACCTGGAAGAGATGTCGCACCAAGTGCGACGCCAAGGCGTGCGTGCGGGCTCGGCTCTTAACCCAAGCTGGTGGAGGCTTGCCCGATGCCCATCGCCACTGGGGTGTAGGGCGGCTATGGTGCTAAGATTTTGCCAACAACGGAGGCTGATATGGCAGAGCGGTTAGGCAGGAACGAATTCCCATCGTGTCACGGTGGGCTTGAGAATCTGGACCAAGAGTACGATTACGTCATAGATGAGATTGAAGGCGAGGTGCCCACGGATCTGGTGGGCACCTTCTTTAGAAACGGTCCGGGTCGGCAGCGGATCGGCGAGACCAAGTACGGACACTGGTTTGATGGCGATGGCATGATTTGCGCCTTCACCCTGGGGGGTGGGCAAGTCCATTTTAAAAACCGGTATGTGCGGACGCCAAAATATCTTGATGAGACGGCGGCTCAAGCGATCTGCTATCGCGGCTTTGGCACACAGATTCCGGGAGGACTGCGCAAGAACCTTTTCAAGATGCCTGCCAATCCAGCCAACACCAGCATTATTCATCACGGCGGTCATCTGCTGGCCCTGAACGAGGGCGGTAAGCCCTGGGCGTTGGATCCAGCCACGTTGGAGACCAAAGGGGAGTTTACTTATGACGGTGGCTTAGGCCCGAGCCAGGTATTTAGTGCGCATGGCAAGATCCACCAATCGTCAGGCGATTACATCAATTTTGGCGCAGGGATCTCGGGTTTTGGGCTTAAGGGGCCAAAGCCTTGCTTAAACATGTATCGAATCGGTGCGGATGGCCAAATGAAGATGAATCATCAGGTCCCGCTGGATGGATTCCCTTTTTGCCACGACTTTGCGCTGAGCGAGCGCTACGCCATTTTCTTCATCGGTTCGATTGTGTTTGGCAACATGGCGCCGGTGATATTCGGCGCGAGGACAATTTCGGACCAGATTAATTTCGATACGCGCATTCCGATGCGCGTGTTGGTAATCGATCTCGAGACGTTTGAACTGGTGCGACAGTTTGAAACTGACCCGGGTGCCATTATTCATTTCGGTAATGCTTATGAGTTAGGCGATGAAGTGATTGTTGACGGTATGTTTCAAGACAACTTTGAGGCCAATGACACGCTCTCTGATGTGTTTAACCCGGACGCACGATTTGGTGGCGGGTACTACTATCGATACACGCTGAATATGGCGACCGGCGCAATGTCGCGAGAGCAGGTGGTAGAAACGGAGTCTGAATTCCCGACGTTTAATCCCAGATATGCACAGCAGCGCAATCAATACACGTATACCGCCTGCTCCGTGCCTAATGAGGCGGACAGCTTCTTTAATGGCATCGCCAAGGTGGACGAGAATGGTGAAGCACAATCGTTAACGCTTGATCAGGGCTACTATGGATCTGAGCCCGTGTTCGCGCCGAGACAAGGAGCAAAAGACGAGGATGACGGTTACGTTCTGGAAGTTGTTTACAACGGATACAAACACGTCAGCGAATTGCTGATCATGAATGCGAAGCAACTCAGTGACTGTCAGGCCAAGTTGACCTTACGACACCACGTGCCGCATCAGTTTCACGGCCTGTTCGTTGAGCACACGTTTTGATCGCTTAGCTCGAAGTTAGGCAGGTCGAGGGGAGAGCCCCGTGATCCAGGCAAACGTCTTGCCGCCGTTGACTGGGTAACCTGGTGTTCGGCATTTATGGCACACGCGGCCTCTGTTGGGGCCATTTTGGGGTGAATGAGTCCCGCAGTGCCAATGTTGATGACTGCAATAAGCGTCTCGCTCAGCATGGTTGATGCTGAGGGATCAACCCAATGGCGGCTTAAGAAGGACTCATCATGCGTTTAGATGAAGCATCAGCAGGGAGAATCTCGGAAACCATCCGAGAGGTTGAAATAAAAACCGATGCCGAGGTGGTCACCGTCCTCGCGCCGATGGCGGATAACTACTATTACATTCCAACGCTATGGGCGAGTTTGCTTGCCTTGCTGACCCCCTATGTACTGACCTTCACACCCTTTTGGCTTGAACCTTCAGACCTGACACTGGCCCAGGTGCTGGTGTTTGTCGTGCTTGCTCTCACGCTACGGCTTCGTGTGTTGCTGCAGTTCCTCATTCCAAAATCGGTTCGCTACTGGCGAGCGAGCAATTTGGCGAGAAGGCAGTTCTTGGAACAAAACCTGCACCGAACGGAAGCATCTCTCGGTGTGCTGATTTTTGTCTCCGAGTTAGAGCGCTACGTAGAGATTCTGGTTGATCAAGGCGTGGCTGAGCGTGTTGATGATGCAAAGTGGGCCGCAATTGTCCAATCGTTTACGTCTCTCGTGAGAGCTGGCAGGGTAGAAGAGGGCTTTATCACCAGCATCCAGCGAGTAGGCGAGGTGTTGTCCGAGGCGTGTCCACCGACGCGCGAGAAAAATGAGCTCCCGAATCATTTGATTCAGCTGGGTTAGAAAGGACTAGTGAGCCGCACTAAAAATGCGCTTTTGGGATGAGAGCAAGAGCGTGCGCTTATAGCCCATCATTAACACTCGGCCTAGATGGCGTCGTCACGGGTGACTCACGTGCTTGCCGGGAACGAGTCTCAGGAGTCTGCTGTGAAGACCATAAATCAACGAATCGCGGCTGAGATTGAGGGCGACTTTGTCGTTTTTTTGATCGGCGCCAGAGTGAACAATTTGCTCAAGCTGCCCAAATTCATTCCCGTCGCGCGGGCGATGGGGCGAATGGTCAAGGAACTTAAACTGAATCCTCAGCTTGGCTTGCTGCATGTGGAATCATGGTTTGGTCGCACAACGCTCATGGTTCAGTACTGGCGGTCCTTTGATCAACTGCACGCCTACGCTCGGCAAAAAGACGCTGAGCATTTGCCAGCCTGGGCAGACTTCAACCGCCGAATCGCATCTAACGGGGACGTCGGCATTTGGCACGAGACGTATCTAATTCGCGCTGGAGAGTTTGAAGGCATCTACAACAACATGCCTGAGTTTGGTCTCGCTAGCGCCGGAGGATGGCAGCCCGCGGAAGGCAGGAAAAGGACCGCCGAGGGCCGCTTGGGTCGATCGGACGGAGGCGATGCGCCGCTTTAGCCCGCCCTTTGAGCGCCAGCGGACGTTTCGTCGGCATTGGCGCCGAGGGCAAGTGCGAGGGCGGTCCGTGAAAGGTGCCCAAAGTCGTTAATGCCCGAAGAAAGGGTCTTGAATATCCTCAGACGCGCGGAAGACGGTCACATTCCGATGTTGTTTCTTCAAAAGATCCTGATGAGTTCGAGAGCCAAGAGCGAATAAATCGAGCTCAGCCGCTTTGGCTTGATCAACTGCGCCCCCGATTCTTCTGCTGAAGTTGGTGGCGTCTGACCCGTGAGATTAAGTGCGGGGCTAATGGGTTCTCGGGCTATTTGGCCTAGCTCGTTGTGCCAATTCATTGAATGCTTCCTTGTATTCAAAATCTTTAAAGCAACGATGTACGGTCGAGGCGTGCAATTGGTTCAATCAACCAGACATTTTTTAATTTAGTAAGTTGGGTAGTGCGAGGAGTCAGTTAAGCCGTCGCCTGATTCATGGACAAACATAGGGTTTCGGCTCAGGGACAGCGTGCGAAGGGTGACGGGAAAACGATCGAAGGGGGGATAGAATCTCGGGAATCTAATGCAAGCTTTGGTCACAGGCTGTCAGTGACTATAGAAGGAAACTAGAGGACCATAAGCAACGAACCCTCCGGTCCAGGAAAATACCAACGTTAAGCCCCGGTAGAGCCGTGGCCTGCGGTGACGCCGGTGTCTGCAAACAACGTTAAGCCCCGGTAGAGACACAACCCTGCAGCGACGTTGGTAGCCGAGAACAGTGTTAGGTCGCCGGTCAGGTTCTGAGTCACACCCCCTGAGAATACCAAAGGGGAGGCTGAGTCAAGTCTGTAATCCGTAGCGTTCAGCGGGACTTTTAATGCTTAAGCTTTTTCGTTCGGATTTTTTTGCGTGATGCTGATCGAAACCTGATGCAGGCGATGAAATGCAAGAGCTCAGCAGACTGTATCTAAGGAAGATAAAGGACGCTGGCGCTTGCAAGCCAATAGCGAGCGTAATCGTACAGAGGCAAAGAGGCTTACGATTTCGATGACAAAAAATGGAGGCGGGAGTCGGAATCGTCTTAGAGAAAAACATGCTGATAATTATGGAGATTATGCAAGTTTTGTCTAAATTACCCCCAATTCTCCCCCCGCCCCAACAACATTAAGATAGCTCCGATTTTGTGTCAAAGAATCTACTGAGAGAGATCCTAGTAATAATAAGGAGCGGCTGGCAGCTCCTAAGCGATCAATCTCCCCTTTCAAGATAATTAATAACTTCTAAACATTTGTGCTACCGTATGGTCCTTCTTTAGTTTTTTTGATAGTGCTCACAATGTTCGTATCAACAATTAGCTTTGCTCCCGTCGTAACTGGAATCGTCGCGGTGCTGATTGTTACAGGGTTGGCTGGAACAAAGTTCGAAGTAAAGGGTGTCGTCGGGCCCTATTTTGGAGCCTTAGCTATTATGTTCGGTCTGTTCGCTAGTTTAATGGCGGGAGATACGTGGAGAGAAATTTCCAGAGCTAATGCATTGTTAGCGAAGGAAGTTAACTCTCTAAGAGCAATAGACACCTTGGCAAAGAGCGCTGGGCAAGGCGGTGAGGAAATCCGGGCTCTAGCCTCGAGATATGCATTAGAGGACCTAGAAGCTGAGCAACAAATGACTGCTCATCAGGGCACGAAACTCACAGAATTGCCGGCTTTGATCGAGCTCCAGAATTTTGTACTCAAGAATGACATTGGTTCACAGCTGCTAGGAAGCAGAATGTTCCTCCACATTGATGAGCTCAGGGATGCAAGACTTCAGCGTCTCGAAATAAAAAAGAATCATAGTGGGCCAAGAAAGCTTGCCATGTTATTAATACTAGGAGCGCTCACACAGCTGGCCATTGCAATGTGTCATTCTGGGAATAAATTGGCGGCCAGCTACACAGTCGGATTGTTTACTGTCGCCTTTGCGTTGGTAATGCATTTTGCGACTGTCTTTGACGATTCCCGAAATTTCGACCAAGTAGTAGATTTGTCGGTTCTAAAAACGGTGATTCAATAGAGTATCAAGCTACGAATTTTTCTTTTCGTATTCCGTGCTTGTCCATTAGGCGAGAAAAAGCGCGTCTTTCCTTCTGGGCTATTCTTGCCGCTTCGCTTATATTTCCCGAGGTTCTAGCAAGAACTCTCTCGATGTACTGCTTTTCAAACCTTCTAATCAATGCCTGCTTCTCTGACGAAAAACTGCCAACCTGAGACGCTAGAGCTTGATCATTCTCGTCACTGTCGGAAAAGAGCAGCGACGGATTTCGTATAACGTGCTCCTCAGTCATTAGAAAGGCTCTTGTTAAAGAGCTTTCGAGTTCTCTGAAGTTTCCAGGCCAATCATAGTCAAGAATTGTGTCAATGACGTTTTGTCCTAATATCTTGGGATCCTCATCCATCTCTTCGCTGAGTCGAGCTAAGATTTGCATGCTGGCAATTATTGCATCCTCGTCTCTAGAGCGAAGAGGGGGCAAATTGACGCTCAGGACATCTAGCCTGTACAGCAAGTCGTCTCTGAATTTTTCTCTTCTGACTAAGTCGACTAATTTTTTGTTCGTTGCAGAGATAACCCTAACATCAACTTTCCTGACAACCTTTGATCCAAGAGGGCGTATTTCCCCTTCTTGCAAATAGCGAAGCAGCGAAACCTGAGCTTTGGGCGATAGTGAGTCGACCTCATCTAGAAAAATTGTTCCACCGTCCGCCAGCTCTAGAAGTCCAACTTGGGTCTCATCGGCGCCTGTAAAGGCACCTTTTCGATGCCCGAACAATTCACTAAGCAATAGCTCATCATTAAAAGCACCACAATTTATTGGCACAAAAGGTCCATGCGCACGAGGGCCAATGTAATGAATTGCTCTCGCCACGAGTTCTTTACCTGTACCAGTCTCACCCTTAAGTAATACTCTAGATTCGGTTTTTGAAAACTTTTCTATATTAATTAATGCTTTAGTAAACAGTCTTGATGTTCCAAAGAGGTTGAACCTCTTTGAAAAAGATTCGTACTTCTTGCGGGTTAGAGTTGGAGATCTTTGAGCTAGAAGTTGTTCGGCTCTGGAAATTGAGTTCTTAAGGGACTCGTTCGAGTCACTAACCACAATTTCGTTATGAGGAGAAATAGAATGTTTTGAGTGTGAGTGAGGTAGAAAATCAACGAATTCGATGCCGAATGGTTCTATGCGTTCTGACAAGGTTTTTTCTAGCTGAGCCGCTGTTTGATGCGCTTGAATTACGACTGCAGGCTTTGAAGATTCTGTCGACTGCAGAAAATCGAAGCAATTCTCAAATCTCACTTCAAGATTTTGACCAACCAATTTGTTAAGAAATCTGATTGTTTCAGATTCAAGCTTGCCAATCAGAATATATCGGGTGGTTGGAAGGTTCATCTAAAAATCCACGTACGGCCTTGGATTAAAGCAGACCCCGGGGGCGCACACAACATCAACCTAATAAGGAACTTTTGAAGTTGCTAAGTTGATTCACCTTAGCCTCGGACATGCTATTAACGAAGTAAATGCAAAGATCGGCTATTGGCTTAGAGCAGAGATAAATCCGTGTCTTAGCTTCATTTCTCTCTCGCGAGAAGTACCAAAAGCAGGGACGCAGAGCTTGGCCTTTAGAGCTGACCTGACATACCCAGATGTCTGCTTCATCCGGGTTTGAGGTGACGTGAACTCTTAGGTTAGCGTCAGCAAAGGAAAAAGTTTGGAATACGACAGCCATCACTCAAACCAGTCGAAGACTGAAAAAAAATCGTTGATTAGGCAGTTGATGGGGACCTTCAAAATAATTTCCTTTCGAGATTAGGGTAAGTCTATACGCATGGGTAAAAAATCACCCAGCAGCCTAAGCGATTGATTTAAATCTTAACAAAGGATCTTTGATTACCCATTGGGGTAATTTTGCCTCTTCTAACTCCTTATAGAATTCTTTCCAAAAAACAAAAAAACAAATAAAAACAATAGGTTAAATATTTTTTTCGATTCTGGCACGACTTTGGCAATGTCTACAAAGTTGTGACTAGGAGAGCGAAAGAGGTATGAGCACTGTAGAAACCGTGGGTCAATCGAAACCTAGGTCATATCGAAAGATATCTAGTGAGATGGTCGATCAGGTCGCGAAAGATATTTCAGAGCAATTTTTTAAAAGTCCTGGTGCTGCCGATACTGCAGAGGGAATCACTGATTGGTGGGTTGCTCGGCAGAAAAGGGCCAATTCACTTCCTCTCATCAAGAAAGCACTAAACCTTCTCGTGGAAGAAGGAAGAGTTAAGAAGCGAAGCTACGGTAATCGTACCGTGTACCTCATTAGGGAGTGAGGGCAACTAATGAATAAGAATTTTCGAAGGAGTTAGTCTCATGGCGTTAAGTTCTCAGCACAATCTCTCTGGCGCCAAGGCACCGAGAGTTCACATCACATATGACGTGGAAACCGGTGGGGCCCCGAGGAGAAAGGAACTGCCGTTTAAGGTCGGGGTGTTAGCACCTCTTTCTGGAAATGGTTCGACGAAAGCTACCTCCTTGAGGGAGCGCAAGATGGTTTCAGTTGAACGAGGAAATTTTGACT
>Ga0255760_10003631_pt1 | contig 13769 bp, 3 predicted proteins | sample 071ome_25_FD_179960 | JGI IMG/M metagenome (GOLD analysis project Ga0255760, IMG submission 179960) | Coastal salt marsh microbial communities from the Groves Creek Marsh, Skidaway Island, Georgia - 071410BT metaG (version 2) | ecosystem: Environmental > Aquatic > Marine > Intertidal zone > Salt... | reverse complement strand
GCATTGGTGTGCGGCCGCGTATTTGATGATGGCTTCATCATAGCTTAGGTCATGGCCCACGTCGATGGCTTGGGTTTCTATGCCGGTGTTGCGGAGGTAGCTCTTGGCAAAGTTTAAGTTGCGAGCGATGGTGGCACCGAGGAACTCGTCGCTATTATCTTCATAGATGAGCAGGACTGCGGCGCCGAGGGGTTTGGCGATGGCCGCTACGGTGCTCAGGATTTTCTTGTCTTCACGCTCTAGGGTGATGGGCACGGCGATGCGGTCGAGGACCTCGTCGTCGTAAACTTCACGTTGGGTGATGATGTGTGGGATGTTGCTGCTGCTCACCACTTTCATAGCATGAGAGCCGACGAGTTTTTGGATGCCGGTGGCGCCTTTGGTGGCCATGATGATCAGGGCACATTGCTGGGCTTCGGCTTCTTGGCCTATGGCTTCATTGTAATCCCCCACGGTGATGTTGTGGGTGATGGTGATGCCGGCGGGGGCGTCGATGGCGCAGAAGGTGTCTAGCTGGGTTTGTGCAGCGGCGAGGTCGGCTTCTTTTTCGACGGTGTGGAGCACGTGGATGTGTCCGCTGCCGTAATTGGCCACAAAACTAATAGCGTAGTGTAATCCGCTTGCCGCGGTGGCACTAAAATCGGTGGGAACTAAAACTTTCATACAATCTGATTTAGGATAAAAGCGTTGCTTTCACACCGTAAAGTTACGATGTGAGGCGCGCGTGAACCCGAACATTTATCACGTTTTAAAAACGGCCTTAATGCAGGATTTGAATGCGCTGAATCCAAGGCGTGGGGCCGTCGAGCACCAACACGTAGGTTCCGTTCGGCAGGTGTGCCACAGGGAGTCGTCGGCCGTCGAGCAGGCCTTGGTCCATCACGCGACCGCTAAGGTCGGAGAGGGTGTAGGTCGTGCCTTCTAGGGCGCCGGCGATGTGGATGAGATCGCGTGCCGGATTTGGGTAGAGGACGAGGTCGCCGAAGCACTCGATGATGCCGATGCCGTTCACTTCTACGGTCACGGTGGCGGTATCAGAGCCGCCATTTGCGTAACCGATGAGGGTGAAGGTTCCGGTAGCGTTGGCAGGGCCCCAGGCGATGTCAAACTGAGAATAATCCGGTTGCCAAGTAACCACTGTCCCGTTCGTAATAGAGAACGAAGCGCTGTCGAGCCATTGGTAGTTCAATACGTTGTAGGTCGCGTTCGCACCGTAGATCGAATCTGTCGGACCGACCAATACCGGTGGAGGTGGCGCTACGAAGAACGAAACGGTGTCGATGAGGCGTTTGCCACAGTAGCCGCTGATGGCCATGGAATCCATCACGTTCTCTGCGAAAATCATGGTGTACGGGCCAGGCTGCAAGGTATCTGCAGTGTGGAAGGCGAAGGCTTGGTAGCTGCTGCTCATGACCGTGCTTCCGGTGACCGTGTTTGCGTTGCCGTTGCCGTCGAAGAGTTGTACTTGGACCCCGTCGAAGTTGGCGCTGGTTGGGAACACAGGCGCGGCTGTAGTTACCAGTATGTCTTTGGTGCCGTAGCTTCCTGCGGCACCCGATGCACTTACGTTAGTAGGGGTAGAGGTTGGTGCTGCCACAATATTGAACAGAATTTCGCGTTCTGTCACCCCCATGATTTTGAAGGTGCCGGTGGTGTCTTTTGACCACTCAATAATTTTTACGTTTACGACCGAATTTTGCTGAACTCCTGAATTCACGATAACCAATCTATTCGTAGTGTCAATAGTTACGCTATTTCCGGTGCCTAATGGGTTTGCATTACTATATCCAGTTGCATAAGGAATGTTGGTAGTTGCGGTGCTTTTAGCAGGAACAATCTGAAAGGAAAGACTATCACCATCGGGGTCTGCCTGACAAATTTCGAAAGGAAAGGTGTTGTTTACGTAAGCCGTTGATATTCCAGGTTGAATAGGAGGGCTATTATTATAGGAACGAATGGCCGGTTTACCTGTAACGAGTATGGAAGTAATATAAGTTGATTGGGAAGATGGACTAGATAAATTTGAAATGGAAGCGGGTCGACAACAAGTAGAATAATAGAAATCATAACCGCTGTTATTATCCACTGTTAGTGTGCCTTCATAACTCACCACACCAACACCAAAGCTTGACCCACAATTCGTGGTGAGATTATAGGAATTACTGCTGTTTTGATTCAGTGTAATACTACTCGCTGTAGTCTGATTTAATTTTTTATAATATACCGTTGTACTTGAAGGGAGATTAATCCCGTTGAGGTCCCGGTATAGGTGCAGGGTCACTTTGTAGGTACTGGTGTTGGCACTGGTGCTCTGATGCTCAAACGAAAAATGGCCCGTCAATAGGTGTGAAGCGGACAATGAAACACTTACAAAAACTGCAATAGCAAGGAAAACGTTACGCATGGGGCGAAGGTTTATTGATTGGACTACAATATAAGTCAAAATATGACCCATTTGAGAGGTAATGAGTGACCGATTATATCTCCCGTTCCTCCCGATATTCCGGCAAAGCCACCCCCATCACTTGGCGGAAGGCGAGGTACAACGAAGCCCTAGTCGAATAACCTACTTCTTGGGCCAATTCCTCTATGCTCCCTTCCACTAAAAACCCTTCCTCCATCAGGGCAATGGCGCGTTTGATCCGCACAAACTTCTTCAAGAAATTCCAGCTCGTACGTGTGTCTGAGAAGAATTTTTCCCATTCCTCCTTCTCAAAAGGCGATTCCTTCACAAACCCTTGCTTTGTCTGTAAACCCGACGACAAATGCGCTCCCGAGGCCTCACATAATTCCTCAACATAGAAGGCGAGCGATTCGTTTTGCACCTTTATAATTTCAGGATATTGAATGGTTTCTTGGACCTCTTCGTCCACCGATGTGACCTCCTTCGGCTTTGGCTGCTTCACAATAATGACATCCCAGAAAATGATAAGTACTGCAGGCAGCAACAGGTAGCGCTGTAAATCTGGATCCTGTATGAAGAACCCATAGCCGTAGACATAATCATGTACGACATCAAAAATCAGAGGTGTAAAAATGAGCATCCCGACAGGCAAGATGTACATGTTCCGTGGCGATCCTTGCTCTCGAAGCTTTCGTATGCTCAGGATATAATACCCTGCTGTGAAATACGGATACCCCATCAAAATGAACTTATCGGTAAAGGGCCAAAACATGTGGTTGGTCTCAAACTGAAACTGACGGCCGTTGAACACGCTTTGGTGGTAGTTCGGCTCGTCCAAAAACCAATGAAGGGAAATCATGATATACCCAATAAACATGGGCAGGTAATGAATGATGTGCCAAGGGTTGCGTCGCGCCTCGACGGGTTGAACGGATCCATAAATACCTGGACCAATGATATAGAGCACAGGTACAAAAAGGGGATAGAGAACAGTAATAAATTTGTCTCCAACCAATGCAGGATCAGTTAATAGAAAGGAAGCGATTACAATTCCGGTCAGAAAGTAGAGGTAGGGCCAATTATACTTGCGCACTCTAATCCCAGCAAAAACCAGCGCGATGACCAGCAGTGCGGTGGCCATGATGATGTAATCCTTGTACATACCTTCTCAAAATGTTATATACACTAAAATAGGCGGAGGGGATGGGGATTGCAAATGCGGTAAGGATAAACGGTTTTTGAATAATCAAAAACCAAGAAAATCTCAATAGACGCACTATGAGCGCTTCTTTTGTGAAACTTCACTCTCTTATATAAGAACCTTGTTATTGTTAATAAACGAAATATTTAATCATTAAAAAGTCTCATATGATACATTTGAAATAAAGATAAAAAGACAAATAAGACACATATGCTGCTTAAAATCAATGATTTACGCAGATTATTTTAAGAGGATTAATAGAGTCAAAAATACGATGTACGGTCTCATACGATACACGTCGGTATTGTTAATAATCTTTACTTTTAAACAAATTCAATGAAACATGAAAAGGCTACTATCACTGTTTGGTTTAATGACGGTTTTGTCTATGAACGCCCAAACGGATTGTTGGACAAACTTAAACACCCAAAATAGCGGTATCCCTTCGTCCAAGTATAATGCGATCGTTCAATTGCCTAACGGTTCATTCTTACTAGGTTCTGATAATGGACTTGTTGTATACAATGGAACTACCTTTAAATTTTTGGGCTCATCGGAATTTCCATTAGGCTCACAAGGAGTCAATACAATAGAGCTTAGGGCTGAAGGTGTATACGTAGGCACGAATCATGGATATACGTTTGTGGACACCCTAGGCGGCAGCGCACTCTTTATTGAAGGACTTACAGGTTTAGTCGGCGATTCTGTCAGAGCTATCGATACGGATACTTTAGGAAGAGTTTGGATTGGAACTGAGCAAGGAGTTTCCATAAAAACAGGATTGAATTGGTCACATTGGGACGATTCTGTATTGCCATCAAACAAAATCTCGGATGTCATTGTGCGTGCCGACGGTTCTTTAGCGATTTCTACAGATAATGGTTTATCTCTTGCATCTTGGTCAAATGGTTCTTGGGCCCACAATACTTATACGAAGCAGTCGACATCAAATGGACTTGCTAATGATAATATTACGTGTTTGTTTGAAGACAACAACGGATTGCTTTGGATAGGAACCCAATTTGGGATTTCTACATTCGATGGTTCAACTTGGACAAAATATAACGTCGCAAACACCATTGGGCTAGCTTCTAATGATATTCGCTCTTTTTACCAAGATCCTGATGGTAAAATTCATGTCGCTACGGCTTTTGGGCTTACCACATTCGATGGTTCAACGGTGAGCCATCTATATGCTATTAATGGTTTAGGCGAGAATATTCTTTCGGATGTGGTCTATTCCTCGTCCGATTCCTCATTATATATGGTATCAAGTAATCCGGCAGCAGGAAACAATAATGGATTACATATTTTTAATGGCTCGACTTTCGACAACTATGAAAGGGAAAATACAGGAATGCCAACGAATCAGCCGTTGCATTTAGCTGTTTCAGGCTCTAATGTTGTTTCCGGTTATGCAGATGGGCTCTTTATGAGAGGACCTGCTGGTATTGCCCAATTATCTACCTCAAACACAAACCTCCCGCACAATAGTATTCGTGATATGGGTCAAGATGAACAGGGAAACCTATGGGTACTTACCTCACAAGGAATGTCCAAGTGGCAGAACGGTTCGTGGCAAAACTTTGGCTCAGCGCAGGGGCTTACTTCATCTTACTTTTTAGGTGAGGCTTTGACGGATTCTTCTTTCGTTGTTTCGAATGCCTTCTCCACAGGTGTGGTTTATTACGATGGATCTTCTGCTACCTCATACAAAAGCTTCAACACCTCTGGATTGGCGACAAACACTCATAATGACTTTGAAAGAATGCCGGGTGGTAAAGTTGCAATTGCCACACAATCAGGACTTAGCATTTTCGATGGCTCGACATTTACTCTATACCAGACAGGTGCCGGACTTTCTAATAATAATGTGAAGTCTTTAAAATACGATCACAATTTGAATGTGCTTTGGATGGGATATAATGGCGGTTCTAACGGATTAGCCTCGATGAATCCTGCGACTGGCGCAATAACAAACTATTCTGGTGCCGGAGTGAGTGGAAATATTAAAGAATTGGCCATAGGTCCGGACAGTGTCCTATACTTCATTGCTGGCTCGAATTATTATAAATATGATGCGAAGGTTGATTCATTATCGACGTTCAACAGCTCAACTACTCCGTTGACCTCCTCGGTAATAAACGACATTGAGTACTTGAACAATCAAATTTGGATTGCCGCAGGCAATCGTTTACATGTTGTAGATGATTTCGAGCGTACAGCGGTTGCCTTAACACTCGGGGATCAAGCTACTTGTGATCTTGATTCGGTCATTGTAACCTCACTGGGTAACTTTAGTAGCATACAATGGAACTCTGGAGCGACTACTGAGTTTGTAAGTACGGACACAACAACGACATTCAGCTACATCGCTACTGATGCGAATGGTTGTTTGTATGCAAGCAATCCGGTAAATGTGACCATCTTTCCAAATCCTATTGCGGATTTGTTCCTGACAAATGATACCACCTTCTGTTTGGGTGAGGATAATACCATTACGACTTGGGATTATTTCGATACCTACACATGGAATAACGGGAATACCGGTGATTCTATATATGTCACTGACAACGGTATTTTCTGGGTAGAAGTGATGGATACGAATGGTTGTTTTGCAACTTCAGACACACTGCAGATCAATGTGTGGAAGCCCTTCGAATTAGATTCTATCTGTATTCTATCAGTAGATACTTCAAATCACAACCAGATAATTTGGAATAAAACTACTGGTGTACGCACTTATGAGTACGGTATCTACAAGCAAAATCCAACGACTGGAGATATGGATTTGATTACCACTCACCCCGCTTCAGGAGTTTTATCTGTCTGGACAGATGTGAATTCAAATGCAGGAGTCACATCCGCTCGATACGCGATTTCTGTGATTGATAGCTGTGGAAATGAAAGTGAATTGAGTCCAATTCACAAAACCATGCACCTAACTATAAATGAGGGTATTAACGGAGAAGTTAACCTTATTTGGGACGGTTACGAAGGAATTGATATTGTCACGTATGAAATTTGGCGTGGATCTGCTCCAAGTCAAATGTTTAAAATTGATGAAGTTCCAGCAGCGAACTTTACATACACGGATCTCAATGCGCCGGTAGGACTACTATTCTATAAAATCGTTGTTGTAAACCCATATATCTGTAATCCTACTGTTGGCAAGACCGGCGAGGGTGATGATTTCGGAACTACCCAATCAAATATTGTTGACTACGCTTTAACAGATAATATCATCATCTATCCGAATCCATTTAGCACCCAAACAAGAGTGGTATGGAGCAATCCGGATCTAGATCCATATGATATCCGCATTTACGATGCCATTGGCCGCTTAGTATTCTACGAGCCGGCCGTATCTCAGACATATTACGAACTCTATAAAAACAATCTTCCAACGGGTGTCTACTCCATCGAAATAACCAACGAGGAGCGATTACTCAAAGCAGATTTCATCATCGAATAAACCTATTAAGATCCAACCTTATTATGAATCCTAACAAAACCAACAAACTTAAGCTCCTTATTGTAGGGGCTTTTGTTGCTTTCTCACAGTTTGCTTTTGGACAGTTTGCGCCATATGCTGTATTTATCGCTAATCAGAACACCTCCTTAGATATTTGTCAGGGTGACTCGGCGTTAATGACAGCCATCTCGTTTAATAGTACCTCAAATACATTCAAGTGGTTCTATGTTGCTTCTGGTCAAGCCGGGGTTCAAGTTTCGACGGCATCTAGTTGTTATGCTTCTAAGCCAGGTCACTATGAAGTTCAGGAATTTGATGCTAGCGGCAATTACGTTGGAGGTGCAAGTTTATATCCCAGTTTCGAATCGAATTCAATTAATTTGACAACATCTTCCACCACTAGGAATCAATTAATTTCTCAAGGGTCAACAACGAACGCGTCTCAATATCCGCCAATTTTAAGCTCCGGGGCATCAAATTCGGATTATGCTTCTGCGCCTTGGGGTTATTATACTTCTAACAGAGCAGTTAATCAAATGCTTATAACGAAAACGGAGTTAGAAGATTTAGGATTCAGAAGTGGAAGTACTATTGAGTCAATTCTATTTGAAATAGATCAAATGGGTGATTATGGAAATGGCTCAAGTTACATCAACGAGATGTTAATATATATGGGAGAAAGTTCCCAATCGAATTTGGATAGTTGGTACAATGGCACATTAACCCAAGTATTTAATGATTATTGGTTTTATCCCACCAACTATTCAACAGGATGGCAGGAAATATCGCTTCACACTCCTTATGTTTGGGACGGAACGGATAACTTAATTATTCAGTTTTCTTACCGTCACAATTCAGGTACCCTATCGACAAAGAAAAATCCAAAGTTTAAAAACAAGGAATACTCTCAATCGAGAGCGAGATGGTCCATTAATGACTTTGTCGTTTCGAATATTGGAGATACTACAAGCCCGTTTACTAATGGAGCAAGTGCAAACTTGTTAGCACAATCGTCAAATTATCTTCCGAACCTAAAATTTAAGGTGCGTCAAAGAAGTTTTGATGATGTATTGGTAAGCTGTGTTTCAAATCCTACATTATCGATAGGTTCTGGAAGTAACTATCAATCATCAGGCGGTTCTTATCTATGGTCTGATGGTTCAAGCACAAGTTCAATAACAGCTTCTTCTCAAGGCTCGTATTGGTTGGAGTTTACGTCCTCTCTTGGCTGTAAAACATCAGATACAATTACATTAATTATTGCATCAAGCACCGCCGACATTGTGGCGACTGATACTAGCTTCTGTTATGGTGACTCAGTGGTTTCAACCATATCAGGTTCGAATTCCTTAAACTCTTACATATGGTCTAATGGTGATTTAGGAACAAGCTCTTACATTAAAACTAATGGTTCCATTACAGTAACGGAGGTTGACACATTTGGTTGTAGCAATGCACTGACTCAAGATTTCTTGATGATTCCCCGACCAAATGCTGTTTATTTTAATTCAGGTCAGACCGGAAACGCGCCAACCATTCAGGGTTACGATTACAAGGGCGAGTTAAATGGCAACTACATATACAAGAGTAATTCAAGCCTGTCTTGGATAGACGCCAACACTGCTGCACAGTCAGCGGGAGGGCATTTAGCGAGTTTTCATAGCCTAAATGAATGGAATCAGCTTAAATCGTGGGCTGGAGGCAACTGGTGTCATATAGGGCTGAATGATTTGGCGACAGAAGGGACCTGGGTGTTTACTGATGGCAGTCCTTTTGATTACCAACCGCCTGGTTGGCTTCAAGGAGAGCCCAATGGTGGGACTGGTGAGAATGTTATCGGAATTTACCAACATTCATTTAATGATTATGGTGAATATAATGGAGCTCAATATTTGTTGGCTATACCATCGTATTCTGATGCTGATGCCATTGCTGAATGCGATAGTGTAAAATTATTAACGACAAGTTCGTATGATTCTATTGCTTGGTTCTCAACAACGGTTGGTTACATTACTTCTGATGAAAAACCATGGGTTGCAGTAGATGGTAATTACTACAGTGTTGTATATGATAACGTTATTAATTGTATTCTAACTTCAGATACAATACAAGTCCAATTAAATTCCTCACCAAGCTACACATTTGCTTCAAGTAATGGTGCAGACCTTGGTGGCTCGATCACGAGTACAGTACTAAGTGTTTCTGGCGCTCCATCATCATCAACATATTTGTGGTCAGATGGATCAACATCTTCAAGTATAACGGTTTCTTCTCCAGGAGAGTATACTGTATCAATAACTGACCAGGGCTGTTCTGTAAGCGAGTCATATAGTGTTTACGAGCCTATCTATGTGGCGAAGACAGGTAATGACAACACCGGTGATGGATCATTCACGAGTCCTTATTTGACCATTCAAAAAGCAGTTGATGAATCTAGTAGCGAAGGAAAAATATATGTATTACCTGGGACATATTCAGAGACGGTTGATGTTGACAAGAGTGTTACGATTGAATCTGATTTCGTTCGCCTTGACAATACCAATGCTAAGAACACTACGATAATTGATGGAAATGGGGATCCTTGTATTTCGATTGACAATGTTTCTGACGATATCGTCGTAACAGTGAATGGTTTCAAATTGCGCGATGCCTCACACACCTCTAATGCTAATCAAGGAGCTATTCACATTTACAATTCATCAAACACCACCTTCAGTTTAAGGAATTCTTCTATCACTCAATCCGCAAATAGTGGAGATTGTTGTGGAAGAGGGGGAATAATCAATGTTCAAACTGCGCGTAGAGTTGAATTTGTCTCGGTAGACATCCACAATAATGGTTCTCTTACTCAGGAGGCTAGATTCCCAATCAACTTTGAATGGGTAAGTTCAGGTGTGCTGTTTGAAAATTCAAAGATTCGTTCTAACGGGTTTACTCAATGGCTGTTCCAAGTTTATGGTACAGATTTGACGTTTACCAACAGCATTATAGCTGAGAACACATCTCAATGGGGAGATAGAGATATATTCAACTTAGAAGGCAACGATGTTTCTTTAAACTTGAATCACACTACGGTTTATGGTAATGATCAAGGTCAAGAAGCCGGACTGATTAATATTAACTGGGGTACTCCGTCGATTGAAGTGTACAACTCAATCCTTGATGTGAATGAAGTGATTAACACATCAGAAGACTACACGGTTTCAAATTCGTTGTTGCGCGTTGGAAATGTCTTCAAGGGAAATGGGTCGAATTTGGGGGCGAATAATATCCAATCAAATATTCAGTTACAATCTGGTTACAAATTGCCTGCGACATCTCCTGCGATTGGCTTGGGCGACATTTCATTAGGCAATGTACAAATAGATATTAATGGATGGAGTCGACCATTACCTGTAGGCAGCAATCCCGATGCAGGTGCAATAGAAGATAGTTTAGCAGTAGGGAACTTCGATATTTCGTTGTCTCAATGTGGCTATTTATTGGAGGCATCTGTTTTAAACTCAAATGCCTATTCAGTTGCATGGCTGTTCAACGGAGATACAGTAAGTACATCGGAGTCTTTTACTGCAACATCTCTTGGTACATATACATTCTACGCTGCGAGTACAGATCGCAATGATACCTTGTCAGAAAGTATTGCTTTGACAGACCCATTACGTTATGATTTAGTCTATGTCACAAATAACTGTGATGTCTTATCATCTAACAATGGTGAGGTCCGTTGGGGAGGAGCTACTGGTGGTGCTCGTAACACTGTTGATTGGTGGGAATATCGCACAGGAATCAATAATGAAAACGGCTCTGGATTTGATGGAGTTTGGAATATTGATGAGGATACATGGTATCATACTAGAGGCTCCATGGCTTCTGGTAAATACTATGTTTATATCGAGGACAATGTGGGTTGTATTGTAGGAGATACAATTGTGATTGAGGACCAAAATCAAGATACTTATTATGTAAGTACTTCTGGAGATAACGCTAATGATGGTACCTCAGAGGTCACTGCTTTTGCTTCGATTGAGTATGCGCTTACCCGCTCATGTACTCAGGATACGATTATTGTATTAGATGGAACTTATTACGAGGACAGTTTGGAAGTTCTTCGAAGTGTTGTTATAGGTTCTAAGTACTTAATTGATGGAGATACAAACCATATCTCCAACACTATTATTGACGGTGGTAATGTCGGGTGGATCATGTTCTGGCAAGCTGGTTCTGGCAGCTGGGTAGATACCACTTCCAACCAGCTCGTTGGTTTGACCATTCAAAACGGTAATTCTCCGAATGGCGACTATGCAGGTGCTTTGAAAGTAGATTACAATAGAGGTCTTAAGTTGGATAATATCCGATTCAAGAATAACGTTAACAACCAAGCTTCTGGTGGTGCTTTATGGACACGAGAAAATACAAGAGTTGCACTTGTAGATGTTGATTTTATTGGCAACAGTTCATCACAAAGCGGTTCTGCATGGTTTTCAAATTACAGTTATGTATTTGGTCGTAGACTAACATTCAAGAACCATACAGGTTCGCGTGATGTGCTTCATGTTTCTGCTTCTCGTGGATGGGATGTTTCAGATGTAGAAATTACGGGTAATGCCTCTACAAATGAGCGAGTTATATACATGAATTTATATGACTTGAAGTCAGACGCATACTCATCTAACTGGTTGATTCAGAATAACACCTCGGGTAGCTGGATGATACAGATCGAAGATGGTTCTCGCGATGGGAAGAAGATGTATTACAATAACTGGTTGGTAGTTGATAATTCGACAACTGGTAGTCATCCAGGGATGAACTTCTCCAATACCGCGGGTAATTATATTTTCAACCACTTGACTGTTTGGAACAACATTACTAGTAGTAATCCATCGGAGAAACATAATGCTCAGATGTGGCAACAGTATTCTAATCAGACCACGAATATTATCATAGCAAATTCGATAATTGGTAGTACTAATGGCTATGCTTTAACGAGTGAAGATTGGAATTCTAACACTACGATTTCGGTTGATTATACGACTATTGAAGGCGGTGCTGCTAAAACAGATGGAGGAAATAACACTACCATTTCTTTGGGTACTAATGTGGTTAGTAGTGCACCATATTTCACGAGTGTAGCTAGTGGCGATTATAGTTTGAGTCCTGTGTCTACATTGATCGGAGCAGGTGCAACAACTCCGACAGTTGGTGGTATTGCCTTAACGGCACTGACGACCGACTTGTACGGAAATGCACGCCCTAACCCTTCGGGAACTGATCCAGATTTAGGTGCGATAGAGGTTGCCGACAGTACGGCTCAGGTGGGTATTGCTGCTGTTGTTACGAATAATGGTTTCTGTCAAACTACTAGTGGAGCCATTACAGCGAACCTGTTGAACTACACAGGTACAGCTACCTATTCTTGGTCGAGCAGTACATATCCAACGTGGACCTGGAATGCGACACAGAGCGCGACCGGACTCTCGTCTGGAGATTACAAGGTTGTTGCAATGGATGCTTCTACTGGTTTGAAAATTGATTCAGTAGAAATTACAGTACTCACATTACCCTCGATTAGCATCTTGAATACAAGTAATCCAGTTACTTGCTTTGGGGACGACGATGGAGATTTGATGTTTGAGATTTATGGAGGGAATCCTTTAGGAGGATCTCAATATAGTTATCAAGTAGATTATTTAGAGTCGATGGCTCAAGCCACTGGAGTTAAACTTCCTGCTAATGGAAGTTGGTTTGATACTGACAATCGAGCGGATAATCGCACAAATAAATACAACGCGGATAATTGGAACGGTAACCCAATATACCAAGGTAATTACTATGTTACGGTTTCTGATCAGGACGGTTGTGCATATACAGACACTATCGTAGTAGGTTACGAACATGAGTTACCGGAGGTGAACATCACCACATTGGCTAGTGACGGTACTTCTGGGTTGACCAGTATGTGTGAGGGCACGGGTAATACCATCAATTTGACGGCGAACGTAACTGGTGGAGGCGGAAGCAATAGTTACACCTGGAGTAATGCATCTACTGCCCAGACGGTAGGTGTGGCACAGACAGACGAATACTACGTTGAAGTGACCGACCAATACACATGTGTTGGTCGAGACACCATCGACATCTACTTCCAATCTGCTCCGCAGTTGGTTGTGGAGGATGGAGCTCCTCCTGTGTACAGCGGTCAAGCTATTACTGGAGCCTATGCGAATAATGCTACTTATTTGGGTGAATACGAAGATCACCACTACTATAGCATCCGCAATTGGGAATCATGGACTAGCGCAAGAAATATAGCTGAGTCGTTAGGAGGCAGCTTATTCATACCTAACTCTTATGCAGAAGGTGAGGCCATAGATGACTTCATCGAAAACGAAAACATCCGTGAAGAATATTGGATTGGTGTTTATTGGAACGGAACAAATTGGGTGGACGTAAATGATGATGCACTGACTTTTACTTATTGGTGGGGTAGCACTGCGAATACAAGTCCTAACTCGACGCCATATGCAAATTACCCATATGCGAGGAAAAGCCATTGGAGCTCCGACTGGTACAATACATGGTCAAGTGATACAAAACCATTTATAGTAGAATTTGAAAGACAGGATGCACCGGTGGTATTCAACCAAGCGTTCTGTGATAGTATTGAGTTGAAGGCAACACCGTTTGTTTCT